>Ga0055584_100006347_pt1 | contig 11600 bp, 8 predicted proteins | sample OSDHelmetaG_FD_58716 | JGI IMG/M metagenome (GOLD analysis project Ga0055584, IMG submission 58716) | Pelagic marine sediment microbial communities from the LTER site Helgoland, North Sea, for post-phytoplankton bloom and carbon turnover... | ecosystem: Environmental > Aquatic > Marine >...
TCCGACACCACGCTCTCTAACGGGATGCGGGTGCTTCTGAGTGTGGACCACGAACAGCCACGTGTGGCCGCCCGGGTGGTTGTTGGGGCGGGAGCCTCGCTGGACCCTCAGAGCTTCTTGGGCACTGCCCACGCCCTGGAACACTTAATGGCCAACAAGGGCACCAAGCGCTTGGGCTCTAAAGATTGGAAGGCCGAGGCGCCGCTGCGCAGACAGGAGACCGCCCTGCTCGGCGAGGGAGTGCACAGTCGCCTGGCCGAGCTGGAAGCGCTGGAGCGCCAAGCCGACGCCTTCGCCTTGCCCAACGAGCTCAAGGTGGCCTTTTCCAAGCTGGGCGCCAAGGGGCTCAACGCCACCACGTCCATGGATCGCACGGTCTACCTGGTGGACGTGCCCAGCAACCGCTTGGAGCAGTGGGCTGAGCTGGAAGCAGACCGCTACCTGCATCCGGTTTTTCGCGGCTTTCGCATGGAGATGCAGACCATCGTTCGCGAGAAGCTGCGCAGCTTTGACGATGCGGGCCGCTCCATGTACCAGGCTTCGATGGCCGCACTCTTCTCGGGCCATCCATACGCAGGCACAGTGCTCGGGGAGCTGGATCAGCTCCTGGATCCCGACTTTGATGCCCTGATTGCTTACCACCGGCGCTGGTATGTGCCCGGCAACATGTCGGTGATCCTGTCTGGAGACCTGGACCCCTCCGAGACCTTGGCACTGCTGGAGAGGACCCTTGGACAGCTTCCCGCTCAGGACCCGCCACAGCGCGCCCACCGGGAAGTGCCGCCACTGCTGGAGACCCAGCGGGTTCACACCACCCACCAAGCCCAAGAAGCGGTCTGGCTGGCCTATCGCTTGCCTGCTGGGGACCATCCTGACCTGGAGGCTCTGATCCTGGCCGATGTGCTCTTGGCCAATGGGGCCACTGGGCGCATCGACAAGAACCTGGTGCAGCCTCAGAAGCTCCAGGCCGCCGGTACTTCCCTGCGCTCCATGCGGGAAGCCGGGGTGCTCATTCTGTGGGGCAGCCCTAGACCGGGCCAGACCCTGGAAGAAGTAGAGGAGCTGCTGAGGGGAGAGCTCCAAGCTCTTATCGATGCCGATGTTCATCCAGAGCAAGTGGCCGAGGCCCTTCAGGCATTTCGAATCGGGCACGAGATCGGACTGGAGCGCAATGAGAGGCGCGCGGACACTTTGGTGCACGCACTGGCCCGGGGACTGGATCCCCACATGGTGGTGGCCCGCCGAGAGCGCTTGGCCGATGTGCCCCTGACTGAGATTGCTCAGGCTCTGGCCCGTTGGACCGCAGGGCCCCATGTGGTCCTGCAACGGCATCGGGGGGACCCTGTTCTACCGGATCTGCCCCAGGCACCCGAGGGCGGCAGGACCCTGGACGCCATCAGCGCCTCCAGTGACTTTGTGCGCGAACTCCTGGAGAAAGAGGTTCCGCCGCTTCAGGTTCAAAACCTCAGAGAAGGGAAAGATTGGACCTGCGTGCCCGGACCTGGCGGACCCCTCTACCGGGGGCCCAACACCCGGAACAAGGTGGCTCAGCTCACCATGCGCATGCCTTTGGGGCACCGCCACGATCCCTTCTTGGAGCAAGCTGCTCAGGTGTGGGGCCGGAGCGGAGTGGGGAACTTGGATCTCAGCGCTGTGAACAGTGCGCTTTTCTCAAAGGGGCTGTCTGTGGGCTTGGGTTGCCGTGCTTGGAGCACCAACCTGAGTGTCAGCGGATCCGAAGAGCACCTCTTGGAGGGCTTGGAGCTGGCGCTGGAGCGCTTGGCCGCGCCGGTGTTGGATGAGAAGGATGTACGCCAGCTCCTTTCCGATGTGGTGGAGCGCAGGCGCGAGCAAAAGGCCACGAGTGGCGTGCGGGCTTGGGTCCTGTCCATCGTCTCGCGCTTTGGGGCGGACTCGCCTCATCTCCAGCGTCTGAGTGACGAGCAGATGTTGGCCTTGGGTCCAAAGGATCTGGCTCCGCTGACCACTCAGCTCTTGGACTTAGAGCGCACCCTGTTTTTGGTCGCTCAGGATCTGGATGTGGGTGACCTGGGGCTGTTGACTCCCCAAAAGGCACTCAAAGCTGGGCCAGGTCAGCCAGCCCGGCGCTTGGTCAAGCACACGCAAGACCGCGTTCTGTTCATGCCCTTTCCGGGGGCCCAGACCCAGCTGCAGTTGGTGGTTCCTTACGGTCAGTACGACCCAGACGATGTGCCGACCTACCGTCTCCTGGACCAGGTCCTGGGGGGCTCAGCCGGGCTGGTGTTCCAAGAGATCCGTGAGCAGCGCGGCCTAGCCTACGCTGCTGGCGCGGGCTACGACCGCGGCGCCCTGGTGGGAGACGATGGGGCTTTGGTGTTCAGCGCCCAGGTGCGTCCGGACCAAGCTGCTCAGGCGGCCAAGCTGTTGTTCGAGATCTTGCGCCGGCCTAGCCTGAGCGGAGACGCTGTGCTGCGTGCGAAAGAGAACGTGGTGGCCTCGCTCCGGGCAGAGAGAACGGGCTTTCGTAGCGTGGCACAGGCTGCGTGGTCGTGGCACAGACGTGGTCTGCAGAAGGATCCACGAACTCAGTGGCTCGCTCAAGTAGAACAGGCCCACGCCAAGAGCCTGACCCCCATGTGGGAGGGGCTAGCTCGGACGCCCGGCATCCTGACCGTGCTTGGGGACCCCGATGGGGTGGACCTGCAGGAATTGGCGGCCATTGGACCCGTAGAAACGCTGGATATCAACGATTTCTTGCCGTATTAAACGGCCCCATTGAGCGCCTTGCTGCTGGGCCCTATTCCAGGGTCCAGTACACGCTGTCGACCATGAGCTGCAGCAGGTTGGGGTCGGCCAAGCAGTACTCGGAAGGGTCGCTGTCTTCGTTTTGGTAGTTGGCGGCATGGGCAAAGCCAACGATGCGGCCAGCGCCTACCTCCATGACTGCGACTGCGTCTCCGAAGATGGCTTCGGTTGCCAGCGCAGTGGCTCCCTTCACCGCGACCCCGATGTTGCCGCCACAGTAGCCTGTGGTGCTGAAGTTCGTTGGCACGTTGGCCACGACTGGGTGGGCCGTGATGACGCTGTAGTCGTGTCCCAGAGCTTCGCTTCCGCTGACCCTGCTCAAGGTCTGGATGCTGGCGAGCGTGGCGGCGTTGGTGTTCGCTGCGACCTCGTAGGCGTTCCATTCGGTGTGCAGGTAGCCACCGCCGGCGTTTACGAAGTTGACCAGCGCCTGCTGTCCGGACTCGGTCATTACGCCGGTGTAGGTGGTGCCGTTTAGGTGCACCACGGCGTCAAAGTTGGTCAGGCTGGGGTTCTTGCCAGTGAAGGATATCTCGTCGGTGTCCGAGAGCGTGACGTTGAGTCCAGCGTTTTCTAAGGCTTGGACCAACCCGGGGGAGCCAAGGCCGGCGTTGTCCCAGATGATGAGCACTTCCAGGGAAGGGGGAAGCGTGACCTCTGCGCTCTGGGTGACCTGTGCCTCCCCATCAGAGATGGTGACACGGCAAGACCACACGTCGTCGCCTTCCGTCTGCAAGGCCAGGATGGTGTCGCCGGCAAAGACTTGGTCTGCGCCAAGAGCGCTGACTTCGATCCCATTCTGCGTCCAGACGATGGTGCCGGTGAGCTCGTCTTGGTCCGCGTCGCTGGGAGGCGTTGGCAGACTGCAGAACAAGTCATCGCGGTTGGTGGCTCCGGGGGGACCGATGCGCACGCTCTGTATGACGGGCAGTGTGTTGGCGATAATCAGGGGCTCAGAGGTGTCGCTGACGCTCTCTGTGCCGTCGCCTACGGTCACCTGGAGCGTGAGTTTCTGGCCCTTGGCGCTAAGATCAGCGGCCAAAGTGTCCGAGTCTGTGCCGGCGGCCTGGCCGTCTACGCTCCAGGCGTAGGTGGTGGTGAGGCTGTCTCCGTCGGCGTCGCTGGAGACCACCGTGGCCACGATGGAGTCTGCTGTGAGTGCCAGCTCGGGGCTCAGTGAGATGCGCTCGATGACCGGAGCACTGTTCTCAGAAGCGGTGTTCCCTTGGGTGTCTTCGATGGAAAAGCCGTCTTTACAAGCGAGGAGAGACAGCGCGAGCAACACGGTCATGGGGTTCTTCCAAAAGATGAAACCACCGTACCTCAGAATGTTGGGGCCGGTACGCTGGGTAGCGCCCACCCGTTGGAAACGTGCCGGTTTTTCGACGCAGCGGCAACGCGCTCCAGGAGTTGGGCACATCGGCCGGTCAATCCAGGTAGCCAGCCGCTTTGAGCATCTCTTCGAGCTCCTCTGGCACCGTGCCCAGAGCGTTCTCGGGGGGCGAGATGGTCCACGCAGGGGAGATGCTGTAGCGGCGGCCCATGGAGCCGGCACCCTGGTTGTGATCTTGTTCGGAGAAGGAAACCGGACTCGCTTTGCTGCCGGTATCTACGATGAGCAGGCCCGGTGCTAAGTCTGGCAAGGTGTGGACGTACCACTCGCGTGGGGCTCTGCTGCTGGACGATTTTGCGTCCAGCACGGCGCTCTGACCCGTCAGTGTGGGGTCGTTTAGAATGTCCAAGGGGTCGTAGGCCTTCCAGGTGCTGGTTGCGCCAGCGATCTGTACTTCAGCCCGCACTTTGTAGGGCAACTTTTTGTCGTCGGCGGGGGAGCCGTAGATGCGCCATGCCCGCACAATCGGGCGCCCGAAGGCCTCCTGGGCCGAGGTGGACCATGGCCCCAGGAGCTCCTGCTCTTCAGCCAGAATCCAGGCGTCTTCCTGGCTGAGATCGTAGATTCGCCCGTGTCCTTCGCTCAGGACTAGCTTCTCTTGGTCACGCAGCACACCCCAAGAGTCCGCCCCATACAGGGTGTAGCCCAGGCCCAGAGGCGGCTGCTCTGCGCTGCTGTTCAGGTCGCGGCCCAGTCCCTGTGTTGCGGGCAGATCCAGGGCTGCGAGGAGCGTGGGACTCAGGTCCAACAGGCTGACCTGGCGCATGTCTTGGCCGGCTTTAAAGGCTGGACCCTTGAGCAGGAAGGGGACGCGCAAGAGCTCCTCGTTCAGGCTGTGACCGTGCTCTACGCCGCCATGCTCCCAGAACTCCTCGCCGTGGTCCGAGAACAAGGCCACCGTGGCCCGGTCGTCCAGGGTCTCGAAGAGCACCGCCAAGCTGTCGTCGGTCCAGCGGATGTTTTGGTCATAGCGGCCCACCACGTAGGCTTTGGACTCTGCATCCGGGTCTTTGAGCTTGCGCAGACCATCTCGGCCCAGACCCACATGCTCTAAGGCTGCCGGCCGCTCACCGGTCCAGAGCTGGCTGTGGCTATCCGGCTCTCGGTAGGGCATGTGGGGGTCCATCAGGTGCAGCAGCACCGCCACGTCCCGGTCCGGCCACTGCGCCAGGATCTCCACGACGCGGTCCACCTGGGTGTTGGCCTGGGGCAGAAAGCTCAGCTCGTAGCCGCTCCAGGCGGTGCCCATCTCAAAGCCGGGGCTCAGAAAGGCATTGCCAATGACTGCGTGGCTCAGAAAGCCCCCGTCCCGCAGGCGGCTGGGCAGGCTGTCTTCGGGGTCCCAGTGTTCCGGCATGCGTCCGCTCAGGGCGGCCCGAGCGCTTGGCAGGGTCCATGGGGCCACGCTGCGGGCGTGGGTGAAGACCTGGGCATCGCTGGCCCAGTCGTCGATGGCCGGAGAGGTCTGGCGGTCGTAGCCATAGACCCCCAGGTGGTCTGGGCGCAGGGTGTCCACAAAGATCAGCACCAAGCGTTTGGGTCGGCGAGTGGGGGTGTACAGGGCAGGCTCGCGCAGCATGACGTAGTCCAAGTCTACGCTGTCTTTTGGGTCGGTGGTCAGGTGCAGGGTGACGCTCTGGTTCTCCCACTCGGACAGGTCAACACGCTTTGGCTTTAGACCCTTCTTGGGTACATGTAGGCTGGCCACTCGGGTGCGCTTTCCTGCGAGCTCCACGTCGACATGAAGCCAGGCGCCGTCGCTCTTCCCAGCGGTCAACGGAGCCGAGATCATACCCAGATCCATGCCCAACATTCCGTTGTTTGGAATGGTGACGGTCATCGAGGCGGACGCTGGCGCGGGCAAGTACAGGCCTGTGTGGCGCCGGTCTCCGTCGGGAATGCTTCCGCGTACAAAGCTCTGTATGTCCAGCTCCGACTCGGCAAAGTTCAGGCGTTGCTCTTTCTGTAGAGACTTGGGATCCTGGATGGACCAGCCGGTTGGGGGAAGGAGCGTGTCCTTTGTTTTGGGGTCCAAACAGATCCGAAGGCCTTCCGTGCGTACTTGCCAGGTCTTCTTACGTCCGCTGGTGGACCACCGCAGCCGGATCGGTCCGTTTAAGCTGACCTGTTTGGGTTTCCTTCCCAGAGAAAAGTCCACGGGAATCTGGCCAGGAAAGTCCGCCGTCCAGCAGCTTGTGTCCTTGGTTTGGGTCCATGGGCCCACCGGGAGACTGGCGTCTTTGGGCTCTGGTCGAGAGCGCTCGGGCACTGTCAGCGTGATGGCGTTCAGAGGGAGTCGAGCCAGGTTGGTCCCTGGGTCCACTTGTGTGCAGGCGAGTGCAAGCCAAAGCATGCCCGTCGGTTAACCAACCTGCACAGCTAGCGAGGGCGTTGTACCCATGACCGGACTCTTGTTGCTCAACTTGGGCACCCCCGATGCGCCGAATACCCCCGAGGTGCGCCGCTACCTAAGGGAGTTCTTGATGGACCCAAGGGTGTTGGACATAAACGGTTTGGGGCGTTGGTTGCTGGTCAATGGCGTGATCGCTCCCTTCCGATCCCCCAAGTCTGCGGCCGCCTACAAGACGGTCTGGATGCCTGAAGGGAGCCCGCTCTTAGTCTACGGTCGGGCCCTGAAAAATGGGGTCCAGCAGGCCCTGGGTCAGGGCTACAAAGTGGCCTTGGGGATGCGCTACGGAAACCCAGGTACACCGGGCGCCATGGCGGAGCTAGCCGACTGTGAGCGCATTATCGTGTTGCCTCTCTACCCTCAGTTCGCCAGCGCCAGCACGGCCTCGAGCTTGGCCCAGATCAACGAGATCTCTGCCGAGATGGCTGTGCCGCCGCCCCTGCAGATCATCCAGGATTTCTACGATCTTCCTGCCTTTATCCACGCCCAAGCAGAGCTGGCTCGGGAGGCGGTGGCCCAGGCAGACCACGTGCTGTTTTCCTACCACGGGGTGCCCGAACGCCAGCTGAAGACCACCGACCACAGCGGCAACCACTGTCTGGCCAAGGACTATGCGTGTTGCGCCAAGATCGTGCCGGCCAACCGCCACTGCTATCGGGCCCAGTGCCAGGCCACGACCCAGGCTCTGATGGACGCTCTGAGCTTGGCGCCAGAGCAGTGCACCCAGAGCTTTCAGAGCCGCCTGGGCAAGACCCCCTGGATTCAGCCCTTCACCGACCAAGTCGTGCCAAAGCTGGCCCAAGACGGGGTCAAGACTCTGGCCGTCCTTACCCCGTCCTTCACCGCTGACTGTCTGGAGACCATCGAGGAGATCGGCGACCGGGCAAAGGAGGATTTTCTGGAGGCAGGCGGCGAGACTCTGCTGCGGGTGCCCTGTGTGAACGCCACACAGACCTGGGTGGATGGGCTGGCGGAGTGGGTTCGAGGGCTCTGAGCGCACTTTTGGGGCGCTGGCAGCCCAAGGGGTCACATCTAGGAGACACCATGTTCGGCTGGTTCAAGAGCGACCCCATTAAGAAAATACGCAAGGAGATCTCCGCCAAGGAAGAGGAGGCGATGCAGCTCCAACGAAACGGCAAGCTGCGTGAGTTTGCTGAGCTCACCAAGGAGATCGAGGGGCTGCAGGACCAGCTCGAGGCGCTCAGGGCCCAGGCCTCCTGACCGTCAAGCCTGGGTCAATGCCCAAAAGCTGGGAACCCAGGCCGCTTCCTAAAGGTCCATCTCCGAGCCCCCCACGCCCGGAGTCGCCATGAAGCGCCGCGAGTCTGAGTCCGCCATTCTGGACTTGGTTCCCATCATGAACCTGGTCTCGATCTTGATTCCCTTCCTGCTGATGGGGACCACTTTTGTAGAGCTGGCGGTGGTAGAGACGACCGCCCCGGCCATCTGCTCGAGCGACTGTGAGGATGAGATCGATACGCCGCGGCTGAAGCTGAGCGTGGCGGTCACCAGGTCGGGGCTGTACATCCAGGGAACCGAGGGGGTCTTAGAGGAGGACGAGCAGGGCTTTTTCATCGCCTGTACAACAGGCAGCTGTGTGAATGACGACAGCTATGACTACGCCGAGCTCACGCGTCTACTGGCTTTGGTCAAAGACGAGCACCCCTACACCGAGGACATGGTCCTGGTACCCGACGGCCGAGTGCCGTACAACAGCCTGATCGGCGTGATGGATGCGGCCCGAGATGATCCCCGCAATGGTGGGCAGCGAATGTTTCCCTACCAGACGGTGGCGGGTGGAGTGAAGTAGGCCGCGGGGCAAAGCGTGCGCGCTCGATTCGACGCGCCGTGATGCCACAGGGCATCGGGAAGACAGCTGAGAAAACGCCCATCCCTGACCTACTCGCTGCTCACCACGTCAAAGTCCGCACCCGTCCATTCCGCCCAATGCTCAGGCGCGTATGCGGGGTCTTGTGTCAGATACCAGCCCAGGTGCAGGGTGGTTGCGAACTGGGTCAGGGACATGGTGCGAGCCGGGTCCATGTACCCGCTCTCGGCGCCTTGGCAGTCCTCGAAGACGGGTACCAGCGCGCACATATCGGAGAATCCCCAGTGGCCGGCCTCGCGCAGTGTGATCACCCGCTTGGGTGCGGCGACTCGCTCGGCGGTGGGTAGGAAGTCCGTCTCGTATTTCAGCACGGTGTCTTGGGTTGCGCCGATCATCAGCGCGGGCACTGTGTTCTGGAGATTCTCGCCGTCTGGCCCAAACAAGAACCAAGCACCTGGCGCCAACGAGGCCAGCGCGACGACTCTGGGATCTGGCTCGCCAACCAGGGCCCCTTCGGTGGCCAGGTCCTCCTGAAAGAAGCTGCAGCCGCCCCCACCGTGGGTCTGGCAGTAGGCCACCGCCTGTTCCACGTCGATCTTGGCTCCGCCCACGGTCAACGAGGTCACCGCACCAAAGGAGTGACCGGCCACTCCAATAGGGGCGTCGGGGTCAACCAGGGCGCCAAAGCGCTCGTGTTCGTGCACAAAGTCAATGGCGGAGCTGACATCGCCGGGGCGCTCTAAGGCCACGATTCCGAGCAGGGACTCGTCCAGGTCCAGCAGGGTGTTGTTCACGTGGTCCGGCGCCACCACCACAAAGCCGTGGCTCGCCCAGAACTCGCTGAGGCTGGCCGACTGGAAGCGAATGCCACCCAAGCCATGGGTAAAGGCGATCAAGGGATAGGGGCCGCCGCGGGTGTCGGGTTGAGCGTCGTTGAGACCCTGTACCTGGAGCACAAAGGGGGCGTAGTCGTGCAGCGCTTCCCCGCCGTCCACCGCGGGGTACCAGACATCGACCAGCATCTCTTTGCCGCGCGCATCGGTGTACCACTGGGTGTCCACGCCCACCGCGTAGGGCCCCCAGTCCTGTGGCGTGCTGCGCTCTGGCGCAGCCTCGGTGGGTTCTTTTGAGGTACAGGCCAGCACGAGCCAGAGCATCGGTTCTCCATCGCCCACCAGGGCGTGTGCAAAGTACCTGACTTGTGTTCAGTTAGCCACGTCCAGGCCCTTGAACATCTCTCCCAGATGTGCGTCTTTTGACCAGGCCACTGCATGGTCCAGGAAGGCCCGCAGGGCTGGTTTCATCAGGTGGCGCTCTGCGAAGACCAGGGAGACCTGCGACGCGCTGCCGATGTGCTCGGGGAGCACCGCTTGCAGCTGACCCTTGTCGATAGCCCGCTGGGCCAGGCCGGAGGGCAAGAGCGTGATTCCCAAGCCGGCCAAGGTGGCCTCGTAAGAGAGGTACAGGTCATTAAGGGCCAGAGCAGGGCGGACGCGGACCAAGCCTCCGTCCAGGGTTGGCCAAGCGGTAACGGGCCGCTCCCCGCGAGCAAAACCCACGATGCAGCGGTGCTCAGATAGGTCTTCTATGCGAGTAGGGTTGCCGTGGGTCAGCAGGTATTCGGGGGTGGCGACGGCCTGGAGCTGGGTGGTGTGCAGCCGCCGAGCGATCAGTCCAGGGTCCAGGGTGGGCCCAGCCCGCCAGGCCACATCGATCTGGTCACGCTGCAGATCTTGGTGGGCCGTGGTCGCGATCACCTCCAGCTGGACCTTGGGGTACTCCAGGGCAAACTCGAGCAACATCCGACGAAAGGCGGCGCTGTTCAAGGGGGGGACCGAGACTCGGAGCAGACCGCTGGGCTCAGCATCTTGGGGCTGAACAGCCTGCGTGGCGTCCTTGAGCGCGCTCAGAATGCCGCGGGCGTGTCGGTAGAGCTCCGTGCCTGCTGGGCTCATGCGCAGGGAGCGCGTGTTTCGATGCAGCAGACGCACACCGAGTCGCTCCTCCAAGCGGCTCAGGCGGCGCGAGAGGGTGGCGCGGGGGATGCTGAGCACCCGTGCACCGGCAGAGAGAGATCCGGCGTCCACAACAGCCACCAAGGCCTGGAGCTCAACGGTCTCTGGTAGGGCAAGGTCCATCTGAACGAATTCCTGTCAACTCATGCACAGTATTCCATAATCGACACAGGCGAGGACCGCGCGTAGCTTGCAGTCTCACAAGGACATGCACCATGACCGGCAAGACAATTGGCTACTGGATCACCACCGGACTGCTCGCACTGGGGACCACCGGAACGGGTGTATTCAAGCTGCTCAGTCCCCCAGAGATGATTCAGAACTTCGAGCACCTGGGCTACCCCACCTACCTGATCCGCTTTCTGGGGTTCTGGTATGTCTTGGGTGTCATCGCGATTCTGGCACCCAAGTTGGGACGCGCAAAGGAGTGGGCCTACGCCGGTCTGTTTTTCGCTTTCTCCGGCGCGCTCTTCTCCCACATCGCCAACGGAGATGCAATTGCGGAGACCGTTCCCCTTATGGTCTTCCTGGGGCTGACCGCGGGGTCGTACCTGCTTCGTCCGGCCGAACGGTGCCTGGTCGACGTGTCCACCGATTCTTAGGCGTTTATGAGTTCTCGTGACCTGACCCAGGGTTCCGTTTCCAAGCAGCTTCTCAGGCTGGTGGGGCCGATGGGGCTTGGGCTCTTCGCGGTCATGGCGTTCAACCTGGTGGACACTTGGTTTGTGTCCATGCTGGGGACCGACGCCCTGGCGGCCATGAGCCTGACCTTTCCAGTGGTCATGGTGGTCGGAAGCGTGGCGATGGGCCTGGGAATTGGGACGACCTCTGTGCTCAGTCGCACCATCGGCGGCGGTCACAAGGAAGAGGTTCAGCGCCTGACCACCCACACCCTGCTCTTGGGCGTGGCGCTGGTCGGCGTGGTGAGCGTGGTGGGGTGGCTCAGCGTGGAGCCTCTTCTGCAAGCCCTGGGTGGGGAAGGGGAGGTTTTAGAGCTGGCAGCCGGCTACCTGCGCATCTGGTTTGCCGGCGCGGGTGCGATCGTCGTGCCGATGCTGGGCATGTCCGCGATTCGGGCAGCGGGCGACACCAAGACGCCTGCGCTTGTGATGACCGCGGCGGGGGTCGCCAATGGCGTTCTGGATCCCATCCTGATCTTCGGTTTCG
>Ga0055584_100006348_pt1 | contig 11599 bp, 11 predicted proteins | sample OSDHelmetaG_FD_58716 | JGI IMG/M metagenome (GOLD analysis project Ga0055584, IMG submission 58716) | Pelagic marine sediment microbial communities from the LTER site Helgoland, North Sea, for post-phytoplankton bloom and carbon turnover... | ecosystem: Environmental > Aquatic > Marine >...
CGTACTTGGACAGGTCAGGAATGGTGTTGTTGTTCTGGTTGCTCATGTGACCAGGTCCGGCTGCAGGTGCTCAGTCCGGTTGTGAGCCAACAGCCACCAGTCGGGGAAGTTCGGCATCGGGTGGTATTGCAGATGGGTGATGCCGGTGTGATTCGTGTGAATCGCCACCACACTCCACGGACCCTTCTCAAACACGTACTCAAACACTGCTTCGATGACACCGGCGTGGCAGACCACCGCTACTTTCTCGTCGGCGATGCGCTCAGCGAGTTCCGGGTCACCGAACCGGCTGCGCGCCGGGACGAGTTCTTCTACGAACGAGCCGACCCGGGAACGGAACTGCATCCAGGATTCGCCGCCCACGGTGACTGGCTCGTAGGGCCGAAGCGTTCCCCACATGTCCGGAACGTAGGGCTCCAGTTCCGATTCTGGCACTGGCCGACCATCGGGGTAGGCGGTACCGATCTCGCGCAGCCGATCATCGAACGTCGCTGCTAGGCCCGCCTGCGCCGACACCGCGGCGGCGGTCTCTGCTGCCCGTGCCACCGTGCTGGCGTACAACTGGGTCGGCTTTATCCGCTCGGCGACATGTTTCGCCACCGCCGTTGCCTGCTGTCGGCCGATGTCGGTCAACGGCGCATCACGGTGATCAGCCGTCAAATCCGCCAGGTTCACGTGGCTTTGGCCATGGCGGATTAGGTAAAGATGCACGCCGTTCACCCTAGTCGGTACACATCGCCGCCGCAGCCAGCTTGCGATGGGCCACACTAGACTTATGCCGTCGCCATTTGCTGCCCAATGTGTAGCCACGTTGCAGCAACTAGGAGTGCCTGTCGACGATGTCATCGATACCGGAGCGCAAAACTGTGTGGTGTTGACCAACGAGGGCGCTACCGTCCACCGGTTTCCTCGCTTCGACCCAGAACGACTCCCCGAGGTGATCGCGCGGTATGAGCGGATCTCCGAGCTCGGGCTGCCGACCGCTGAGATGGTGGCAGTGACGCACGGCGAACCCGGTGTCGCGCATCTGGTGCTGCGGCGGGAAACCGGCACCCCGTGGCGGGAAGCAATCGCGCAAATTGACACTGTCGGCCGACAACGAGCGGCGCAACAAATAGCGGAACTACTGCAACAGTGCCGAACTGTGACCGTGACTGATTGGCCGTTTGCGAATCTGTCGTGGCTGCGGATGTGGTCGGGCTTACAGACCCAGTTGGCGAACCCCCCTCGGCAGGCAGAAGTGTCTGCGGTGGACCACCAACATGTCGCCGATGCGCTAGCTACCGCCGAGCAGGCCCCCATGGGCTTGATCCACGGTGACCTGGCCTGGGGCAACATCCTGCTGTCTGATGTCGGTGACATCACCGCCGTGTTGGATTGGGACTTCGCTGTGATTGCCGATCCCGCCATTGATGTGGCCGCGGTGCTGTATGACGTTCCCCCAGATATGACCGCGGCGTTTGCCGAGGTTCATACGCATGTAGACGCTGACCTCAAACGATTCGATCGCTACCTGGCCACCTGGGATCTCCAGCACCGGCTTTGGCAGCACGAGGCGCCGAGTGATCTCAGGCCACCCCACTCGGTCGAAACTGCACACTGATTCGTGGTCCGTGGGCGTGGCGAGTCTTGGGTACGCAGTGGTCATAGCTGCGTTGACAACTGCCCCCCATCACCAACAGATCGCCATGACTGAGTGGGAATGACAAAGATTCGCCACCCCCGCGAGCGCGCAATGCTAACCGTCGTTGACTACCCAGCGACAGAATCGCCACCAAGACGTCCTTGCTGGCCCCCCGGCCAAATCGATCGCCGTGCCACGCCACGCTGTCCTCACCAGTGCGGTACAAACACAGTCCAGCACTGCGGAAGGGTTCCCAGCCAGTCCGGGCATAGTGCTCAGAGAGCCGTTCGCCTGCTGTCGCCACCAAGGCGGCTGGCACGTTGGCGAAAGATCGGTAGTGACTCGTCAGTCGCGGTACATCAACATCGTGGTCGTACATCCGCCGACTACCTGTTTTCCACGGTACCTGCTGAAGTAGCTGACTCATCAACTCGTCGGCCCCAACCAGCCAGCCGGGCAGGTGATCGATCCAGGCACCCGAATTCAACTCGGTACGCTGCAACTGACTCAGCGGTCGCCAAGTGGGTCCCCCGGCCACGCCCAAGGTCGGCTGCCACAGCTGCTCGTCAGGTGCCATTGCTGTTATCGAAGTCACGGCGACACCACTGTGTCCCAGTCGGTGGACTCCTCAGCACCGTCCTGCTCATGCTGAGCCTCCGCCAATGCGGTGCTGATGGTGTTGGGAGTGAAACCCCGGCGAGCCAACAGAGCGTACCGTCGATTCACTTCTTTACGGTTCGAGGGATCGAACTGGCCTTTGCGCCGCAGCAACGCCACTGCACTGGCTAGTTCCTCTTCGTCACTGATCTCAGCCACTCCTGACTGCACCAGTTCGCGGTCTACCCCTTTGCTGACCAGTCGGTGATTGATCCAGCGGCGGCTGCGACCAGGGGTTGCCCGACACGACTCTAAGAAAGCGGCGACGTAGGCCTGATCATCAACCAGACCGACCTCTTCGAACCGATCCAGCACCGCGGCTGCGACCTCGTCGGGAATCTCCTTACCCGCTAGCGCTTTCTCCAGTTGGGCCCGGGTTTGCTGCGAGCGACTGAGCCGACGTAGCGCGATATCGCGTGCCGACTGCAGCAGTTCGCGTTGATCCCCAGACAACTCCGACTCAACGACCGGTGATAGCGGCCGTTGATCGGAGTGATCTGGATAACTCACAGGTCAATCGGTGATGGCGGAGCGGCAGCTGTTGAACGACTCTTACGCTTTGCTGGTGCCGCCTTGGCTTCCGGTGCCGGCTCTGCGACCGGCTCATCAACTTTCGGACCGATCCCCATCGTTTCCTTGATCCGCTTTTCGATTTCGTCAGCAAGATCGGGGTTGTCAAGGAGGAAGGTTCGGGCATTCTCTTTACCCTGACCCAGCTGATCACCTTCGTAGGTGTACCAGGCACCGGATTTGCGAACGAGGGCGTTGTCCACGCCCAGATCTAACAAGCTACCTTCGCGCGAGATACCTTCGCCGTACAAGATGTCGAACTCGGCTTGCTTAAACGGCGGGGCGACTTTGTTCTTAGCGACCTTCACGCGAACCCGGTTACCCACTGGCTCACTACCGACCTTGAGTGTTTCGATCCGACGCACATCTAGCCGCACTGACGAATAGAACTTCAACGCTTTACCACCGGTGGTTGTTTCCGGAGAACCGAACATCACACCGATCTTCTCGCGCAACTGGTTGATGAAGATAGCTGTGGTGTTCGACGCGCTGAGCGCACCCGTCATCTTGCGCAGCGCCTGGCTCATCAGTCGCGCCTGCAAACCGACATGGCTATCTCCCATTTCGCCCTCGATCTCCGCACGCGGAGTTAGTGCGGCCACTGAGTCGACCACGATGAGATCGATTGCTCCTGAACGCACCAAAGTGTCGGCAATCTCTAGCGCCTGCTCACCGGTGTCCGGCTGTGAGACGTAGAGGCTGTCCAAATCCACGCCGAGCCGCTCGGCGTATTGCGGATCGAGTGCGTGCTCGGCGTCAATGAACGCCGCGATACCGCCCTGCCGTTGCACACTTGCAAGGGCATGCAGCGCCACGGTGGTCTTACCACTGGCCTCTGGACCATAGACCTCCACGATCCGCCCCCGCGGTAAACCACCAATACCCAATGCCACATCGAGGGCAATCGCTCCGGTGGGAATCACCTCGATCGGCGCTCGAGATTCCTCCCCGAGTCGCATGATCGAGCCACTGCCAAACTGTCGTTCGATCTGGGCTAACGCGCTATCTAGCGCTTTCTCGCGGTCGTTGGCGGCCATGGGTCCTCCAGTCGCAGGTACGTGGGCCGAAGCCCGTTGCCACCGAACCTAGGAATAGGGTCCGACAATCCGGCGGTATCGGGTCGAACTGTGGATACTGTCACCCAGAAAACCTCCGGGGACAAGCCGCAAGTGCTGTTCCGATAGCCCCACCCTAGTGCGAACATGTGTTCGAACTCGCATTGATTCCGGGTGTGTCGCAACAGTGGTGCCGCTGCCGAGGTTCGACTCAACACCGTCGTTCCCAGGTGGGTGACCCGTACCGAACTAGCGAAGGTTCGACGGCACGTCGGCGTGCTGGCAGACCGCTCGCCATACCTGTTTAGCTGGCACCCCCGCCTGCAGCGCAGCGGTAACAGAGCGACTGTCCAGCTCCGCCAACGTGACGTCGCGCGCCCACGACTCGGCATACTCTTCGCCGAAGACCAGGTGCATGCGGCGCCAAAACTCGGTGAGTCTCACGCCCCGATCCTGCCACTGCCGCAACAACAACGGCATAGTCGGGCCATCGCTGGCGGCTGGCTGCGCCAGCAACTACGGGTCGATGTGGCCGAAAGCGCGCGAGAGGTCCACCATGGGGTCGTGAACGATTCCTCGCCACTGAGTGGTTTCGGCGGCACCACTCGCCAGTGGTTTGCCGAATCGTTCGCTGCACCGACCACCGCCCAGGCACAGGCGTGGTCCGCCATCGGGTCCGGGGATCACACCCTGGTCGTGGCCCCCACCGGGTCAGGCAAAACATTGGCGGCCTTCTTGTGGGCGATCGATCAGTTAAACCGCCGCGATGACACTGACGCAGCAGCCGGGACCTCGGTGCTCTACATATCGCCACTCAAAGCATTGGCCGCCGACATCGAACGGAATCTGCGCGCGCCACTGGCGGGTCTGCAGCGCATCGACCCCAACGCTGCCGAGATCACCGTCGGAGTGCGCACCGGGGACACACCCAGCAACGAACGACGACGGATGCAGAACCATCCGCCCGATATCTTGATCACCACCCCCGAGTCTTTATTCCTGCTGCTCACCTCGGCTGCACGCACCACGCTGGCGAACGTCCAAACCGTGATCGTGGATGAGATCCACGCGTTGGCCGGCAACAAGCGCGGCTCACATCTGGCTTTGAGCCTGGAACGACTCGAACAGTTAGGCTGCCAACCCCAGCGGGTCGGACTGTCGGCCACCGTCCGACCGGTGGAGGAGGTGGCGAACTTCCTGGGAGGTGATCGCCCAGTCACCATCGTGGCCGCTCCGCATGACCGTCGGTTGGAACTGCAGGTGGAAGTACCGGTAGCCGATCTAGCGAACCCACCACCGGTCGAGACCGAAGACGGTGACACTACTGGCGCACCGTCTATCTGGCCGCATGTCGAAGAGGCAGTGACCGATCAAATCGCTGCCCATCAATCCACCTTGGTCTTCACCAACTCCCGGCGACTAGCTGAACGACTCACCACCCGGTTGAACGAGATCTGGACGCAGCGCCTGCCGGAGGAGCCGGTGTTGGCGCGTGCCCATCATGGCTCGGTTAGTAAGCAACGCCGCACAGTTATTGAGGACGAACTCAAAGCCGGAGCGTTGCGCTCCGTTGTGGCTACCAGCAGTTTGGAACTGGGCATCGACATGGGCGCGGTAGACCTAGTGGTGCAGGTGCAATCCCCGCCGGGGGTGGCAGCCGGCCTGCAGCGCGTTGGTCGCGCCGGACACCAGGTGGGAGCGGTGTCGCGGGCCGTGTTCTATCCCACGCACCGCGGTGATCTGTTGGCGGCGGCGGTCACAGCAGCCGAGATGACCGCCGGCGAACTGGAACCAACTCAGGTTCCGCGCCATCCCCTGGATGTGCTCGCGCAACAGATCGTGGCTGCCGTGGCGATGGACGAATGGGATGTCGACGAGTTATACGCCACCGTGCGACGAGCCTGGCCCTACCGGCAACTTCCCAGCAGCGCCTATGAAGCCGTGCTGGATATGTTGGCTGGTCGGTATCCCTCTGAACAGTTTGCCTCGTTGAAACCGCGACTGATCTGGGACCGCAGCAACAACCGGCTGGCCGGTCGGCCAGGTGCCCAGCGACTGGCCGTGACCAGCGGCGGCACCATCCCCGATCGGGGTCATTTTGGCGTGTTTCTTATCGGCGATGACGGCAATAGCCGAGTCGGCGAACTCGATGAGGAGATGGTGTACGAGTCGCGCGTCGGTGACGTCTTCGCATTGGGGTCGTCATCCTGGCGAATCGAAGACATCACCCCCGACCGGGTACTGGTCTCCCCCGCCCCGGGCCAACCCGCGAAGCTCCCGTTTTGGCATGGCGACAACGTCGGCCGCTCCGCCCAATTGGGCCAGGCGATTGGGCAGTTCCTGGATAACTGGCCGGACACCCGAGCAGAACCACCACCGGCGTTGGCTGCGGCGGCAGCGAACAACCTGGCGGACTATCTCGACGAGCAACTGTCTGCCACCGGAACGCTACCTGGTGCCCAACGGGTGGTTGTGGAACAGTTTCGCGATGAGTTGGGTGATCGGCGAGTCGTTGTTCATTCGCCCTACGGTGCCCGGGTGCACGCGCCGTGGGCACTGATCCTGGCTGACCAACTTCAGCAACGCTACAGCGTGGACGCCCAGGTCATGCCCGCGGACGACGGCATCGTGCTGCGACTACCTGACGACGGTTCGCTGGATTCGCTGCCGGAGTTGGCGGATCTCCTGGCCGTGACGCCGGAGTCGGTGCAGGAGCAACTCACGGCATTGGTGGCAGGTTCGGCGTTGTTCGCGGCCCGCTTCCGGGAATGCGCCGCCAGGTCATTGCTTTTCCCACGACGCGACCCCACCCGCCGCGCGCCGCTATGGCAGCAACGGCAACGATCCGCACAGTTGTTGTCGGTAGCAGCCGAATATGATTCGTTCCCGGTGGTACTGGAGACCTACCGGGAGTGCCTGCAAGACGTCTACGACCTACCGGCGCTCACCGCACTGCTGGAGCGAATCCGCGACGAGCAAGTGGAGATTGTGGAAGTCACCACCACTTCGCCGTCCCCGTTCGCCCGGTCACTGCTGTTCAACTACGTGGCGTCCTTTTTGTACGAGGGCGATTCACCGTTAGCGGAACGAAAGTCAGCTGCACTGGCACTCGATGAAGGAATGCTGACGGAACTGCTCGGCACCGCGGACTTGCGGGAGTTGTTGGCACCGGACGCGCTGCGGCTGGTGGCGAGCAGACTGCAGCACCTCGGCGATCGTGCTGCCCGCACCGCGGAACAGTCCTGGGATGTGCTGCGCCGCATTGGGCCGCTACGCGAAGACGAACTCGCCGATCGTGGCATCAGCCTCCAATTCCGTGAGGAGCTGGCACGTGCCCGCCGGATCTTTGGGTTCCGACTGGCGGGCACCTCATGGTGGGCGGTCACCGATGATGCGGGTCGGCTGCGCGATGGTCTCGGCATCGCCCTGCCACCGGGCCTGCCGGAAGCTGTCTTGGCCACGGTTCCTGCGGCTCATACAGATCTACTGCTGCGCTATGCCCGCTGTCACGGACCCTTCACCACCAGCGAGGCTGGCGAACGCTACGGCCTCACCGAGGGCACAGTGACGCAAGTCATTGCCGAATTGGTCGCTCGCGGGGACCTGCTCTCGGGTGAGTTTCGACCTGGCGACACTGGATCGGAGTGGTGCCATCCCGATGTGCTGCGCAATATCCGGCGAGTGTCCGCGGCCATGTACCGCGACGAAATCGAACCGGCCGACCCAGAACAGTTGGCCATCTTCCTCCCGGCATGGCAGCAGGTAGTGCCACACGGCGGCCGACCACGACGGCGTGGAACCGACGGGCTGCTGGACGCTATTGAGCAACTGGCAGGGGTACCGCTCCCGGCGTCACAGCTGGACGCACCGATTCTGAGTAGTCGAGTAGCTGACTATCAGCCAGCCATGTTGGACGAACTCACTTTGTCCGGTGAGATCAGCTGGTGGGGTGCGGCCGCACTACCCAAGGACGGCTGGATCTGCCTGGCGCCCAGCGATCAAGTCAATGCGCTGCTGCCAGAACCACAGATGCCCGATCATCCGATCGACGTGGAATTGTTAGCGCTGCTGGAGTCAGGTGGGGCCTGGTTCACCCACGATCTGCACGATCGACTCCCGCATTTTGAGGGCATTCCGCGTGCGGATGTGGAAGCGGCATTGTGGCGGCTGGTCTGGTCGGGCCGCGTCACCAACGACACCATTTCGATCGTGCGCCGTCGCGCGCAACCCACCCCACGACGAACAACATCGCGTCGAGGTCGCCGCGCCCGGATCGCGCGGCCACAACCCTCTGGACGCTGGAGCGCTCTCGCACCCGGGGTCGAACCAGATCCCACTCACGCCATCACTCAGGCCGAAGTACTGCTGGAGCGGTACGGCTTAGTGTCGCGCAGCACGGTATCGGCGGAACGGCGCAGTTACGCTCCGATCTACCGGGCGTTGTCTGCCCTAGAGGATCGCGGCCGTTGCCGTCGGGGCTATGTTGTGGCCGGTCTGGGTGGCTCGCAGTTTGCGCTGCCGCAGGCAGTTGACCAGCTCCGAGCGGCCGAACCGCAACATCGAGTGCACGTGTTGGCAGCTGGCGATCCGGCCAACCCTTACGGCGCGGCGTTGCCGTGGCCAGATCACCCGGGCGCAGCCCGACCGGGCCGCAAGGCAGGTGCGCTGGTGGTGCTGATGGACGGCGCATTACTGGCCTACGTGGAACGAGGTGGCGGCAGTGTGCTCACCTTCAGCGACGAATCACCACAGTTGCAGTCTGCTGCCGCGGCACTGGTGTCTGCGGTCACCGAGTCGTCGCTGTCACCGCTGGCGATCAAGAGGATTGATGGTGGCGGTTTAGATCATCCTTGGACGGCTGCTTTGGTGGCAGCCGGGGCAGAACGAACGCCTAACGCACTTCGGGTGAGGCGCTGATTTAACCGTTGGAGTCCGGCCGACGGATATCCATCTCGGATAGGAACCGCTCCACCTGCGCACCAATCTGATCGGCATCCGGCAACGGGGAGCCTGCGCCCTCTTCCACGGCAGTGGTCTCACCGGAAACACCAGCGTCGTATTGATCTTCTAAAGCCGACAGCAGCGGACCGAACTCCTCGGCATCTCGGGTCTGCCGATCGATCTCCGCGTCAGCGGCGGAGGCCGAAACCTCCAGTTCGTCAGTGGGCAGCACTAGACCAGTGGAGCCAGCCAATGCCCGCAGCAGCGCAATGGCCGCCCGCGGATAGTCGAACTGCACCAGATAATGCGGGACCTGCACCGCCAGCCCCATGGCGTCACGGCCCTCTTCACCCAGTCGCAGTTCCAGCAAGGCAGCCACGTGACCGGGGATTTCGATCTCACCCAAGTTGGAGGTATGTCCGGTCAACAGATCCGGGTTGGTGGCGTGGAAGGTCACTCCCACGGGGCGGGTGTGCGGGGCAGGCCAGGGAATACCGATCATGCCCACGGTCAGTCCCACCGAGAACATCTCGATCAGATCCTGAACGGCGGATGTGAACTCCTGCCACCGAAAATCCGGCTCAGGTCCACTGAGCAGCAAGAACTGAGTGCCCCGCAGATCAGTTAGCTCGTGCAGGGTGACCGTGGGGATGTCCGCAGCGGTAAATCGATTCACGTCGTACACCATCCGTGGCCGACGAGCCCGGTAGTCCAATAGGTGATCCGAATCGAACTCACCGATGAGGGTGCTTTCGCAGTGGTCCAGCAAATGAGACACCGCTAGTTGCGAGGCCGAACCAGCATCCATGAAGCCGGAAAAAGAATGCACCAAAACCCGCGGGCCCTCTTGGGGGGTAGGTTCCGCGTATTGGGTGAATATCAGGTCGGGCATGCCGACACCTAGGCGGCCAAGATGTGCGCCGCCTGCGACCTGCCGATGAGCCTAGCCGCCTGCAGTTCTTGCAAGGCAGCTTCACTGGCAGCGGCGGTGAGCACCTCTGAGAGAGGCGCCGACAAGGCGGTGCAGATCGCGATGAGCAGTTCGGATGACGCCTCTTTTTGTCCCCGTTCCACCTCTGACAGGTAGCCAAGGGAGACCTTCGCATCACCGGAAACCTCACGTAGCGTCCGACCCTGATCTTGGCGACGCTTGCGGAGTTCAGCACCAATTACTTCTCGCAATACGACCATGTGATCCTGCCTCCCTTCCAACCCGACCATACCCCGACGATACGACACCTACCATCTGGTAGATCGGATCGGTTCTTTCACACTTACTCACAGACAACCACGACCACATCGAACAGATTCCCGAATCCAGAACTTTTCCGGTGACGGATTGGTCACGACGCCCAAGTGTTAACCCGTGGGAAACCTGAGCTCTGCCTGCGCCACTCCGTGATCCACCGTTTCTACTGGCCGATGCTGGCCCAAGTCCGCTGCCGTTAATGCGCCATTGCGGGCACATTGCACGATGATGCTCATCGCCAACTCCACGGCTTGCGCCCGAATTTCCCACCGGTCTCCGGACAACTGCGCCTGCAGCACGCCACCGGTGCCGTCAGTCCACCACCCGAACAACACCTGACCTGGTGTAGATCCGCCGTGTGGTTCCGGCCCAGCCACGCCTGTGGTCGCCAACGTCACGTTGGCACCGAACCGCCGGGCGGCCCCGAGCGCCATCCACATGGCAGTGTCGGGATGAACCGGACCGGATTGCTCGAGCACCGCTGCCGGCACCCCCAGCATGCGCTGCTTGACCGAAATGCTGTAGGCGACAACACCGCCGAGGACGACCGCCGAACTTCCCGGAACGGACGTCAATCCGCCCACGACCAGTCCCCCGGTAATGGATTCCGCGGTCGCGATTGTTGCCTGCGCCTCACGCAACGCTGCTACTGCCGCCTCGGCCGCGCTAGGCAGTGGTGCCGCTGTCATCGAGGGCTTCTCTGCGCAGTTCGGCGTCCCGGCGTACCTGTGCGGCCCGGAAGCAGTAGTCGATACCGGTCACGATGGTGAGGATGACCGCAATGGCCATGATCCAGACAGCCACCGTGGCCAGGAACCCGGTCAGCGGCAGCAGGTACATCACAATGGCGATCATCTGCGACACCGTCTTGAGTTTGCCGCCCATACTGGCCGCGATCACGCCGTCTTTGATCACTGCAAACCGAACGACGGTGACGAGTACTTCTCGACCCAGAATGATAATCGTCCACACCCAGGAGAGGTCACCCATCACTGACAGACCGATGAGAGCGACACCGGTCAATGCCTTGTCCGCTAGCGGGTCTGCCACCTTGCCGAAGGTGGTAACCACATTCATCCGACGTGCCAAGAACCCGTCAACCCAGTCGGTGAAGCTGGCCAGGACGAAAATGAGCGCCGCAATGTAGCGATACAGCTCGTAGTCAGCGCTGCCCGCTTCCTGAGCGAAAAGGAAATATGCAAAGACTGGTACCAGCAGCAGCCGAAGCGTGGTGAGCGCATTCGGAATATTGACGACGGAGGCCTTGGCCTCCTGCTCAGTCATTCAGGTACTACCTCTCCGGCAAGATCAACTCCTGAGGCTGAGACTAGCCGGACGGAAACCAGATCGCCGGGAGAAAGCGGTTCGGGTACTGACAAATCGCCATCTTCTGGACCTTGAAACTCTGCCGAACCGGATACACCATCGGGCGATGTGGCGGTGACTAGCAGTTTCGTCGTGGCTCCGATGCGATCCTGGGCGCGGTTGGCGGTGAGATGCTCA
>Ga0055584_100006349_pt1 | contig 11599 bp, 10 predicted proteins | sample OSDHelmetaG_FD_58716 | JGI IMG/M metagenome (GOLD analysis project Ga0055584, IMG submission 58716) | Pelagic marine sediment microbial communities from the LTER site Helgoland, North Sea, for post-phytoplankton bloom and carbon turnover... | ecosystem: Environmental > Aquatic > Marine >...
AGTAATCATAGTAATTTTATGAAATTTTCTTTAGTCGATATAGAGATTATAGCAGGAACAATAGAATTTTTATTCGGCAAAATGCAAATACAACAAAGCTGATATAACTCAACTTTGTTGTCAGTTTATTACAAGGCTAAGTTACATTAGTGCTTTCAAATATTTTGTCTGCTGAAGCGGCAACAAAACCTGTGTATAGTTCGCCATTAGCTAATGGGTAACGTTTAGCGAATTCATAGAAACAACTTGGAATTTCTAAGGTAGTGTCAGAGAACGCTACAAACCCTTTATCTGCTAAAGTAGAAGACTGCTCTAATTTTACTGTTTGATCACCTTTAACCTCACCACCAGCACTATTTAATGTATAACCAGCGCGCTTAAGGCTATTATTAACATCAATTATAGAGTCATAACCATCAAGGTGGTTAATGCTAACAGTAAAATGATTGGCACGATAACCCCATGCTGCTAACCATGCTGCGTATTCACTAGTTGCTAATAATGTATTGTAGTCAGTTGAACTTATTTGCCAAGGACGGCCAGAGTAAAGAAAGTCAATTTGTTCACTGATGTTTTCTGGTAACTGATTAACAAGGTTGTGAATGATTTTTTGTATTTCGTCTGAGAATTCTTCAACACGTAACTCACTAATAAATACTTTAGGCATGGTACTAGTTGTGTGTTCAAAATGCTTTGCAATTAGCTTTTTTGCAGAAAAATCATATTGTCCACACTCAGTATAGCCAATGGAAATAAAGTGATTTGCCAGTTTATCTAAATTCACTTTTTCAATATTAAATGTACGATAAGCTACATGATCGTTGATAACGTCGCTACCGTTACCTAGCAATTGATGAATTTTTTTTGCTGAAGGTGTTACGGTTAAATATTGTTGCCAAATTTTATCAAAAAGGGCGGTTACGTTAGTCGTCATAATTATTCCTATAGTGTTAAGTTACTAATAAAATAGCTTAATGCAGTGAATAATAGTCCAGATAGGAAGTATATTGATGACTGCATAAGCTGCCATCAATATTTAAAGCTGATCGATACTTTTAAAAAAGCAGGGACGAAACCCGGCTTCTCTTTTTTGTGCAAAAATAAAAGTATCTTTTATCATGTTACAGTTTTATACCGGGACTCAAGGTTGCTGGCAGTGTCACTTTATCTGCTTCAACTGAAGCAATAGGATAAGCACAATAATCAGCGGCATAAAAAGCACTTGCTCTGTGATTTCCGCTCGCCCCAATACCACCAAAAGGTGCAGCACTACTAGCACCAGTAATTGGTTTGTTCCAGTTAACAATACCTGCTCGAATACGTTTAAAGAAGTGATTATATAAATCTTCACTATCACTTAATAAACCGGCTGATAACCCAAAACCGGTATTGTTCCCTTCATTTATAGCGGCGTCAAAGTCAGTATAACGATATACTTTTAGTAATGGACCAAAGTATTCTTCGTCAGGTATATCCGCCACTATATCTGTCACATCAATGATACCCGGTGAAATAAAGCCAGTTCCTGTTTTTAGTTGTTTTAATTCAATGAGCGAGTTTGCTCCTAAATCAAGTAACTTCTGTTGTGCAGCAACTAAACCTAAAGCGGCTTTCTCTGAAATCATTGAGCCAATAAAAGGTTGTTCTTCATCGTCAAAATAACCAATACTCAATGTACTTGTTACCTCAATAAGTTTAGCTAAAATAGCATCACCTTGTTCGTTGTCTTCAATGAATAGACGACGCGCACAAGTACAGCGCTGCCCTGTGGTTACAAAGGCAGATTGAACTATGTCGTGAACCACGGCTTTAATGTCACTAACATCTTTGACGATGAGAGGGTTATTACCTCCCATTTCTAAGGCTAATATTTTACCGGGTTGCCCGCCAAATTGTTCATGTAAATAGTGGCCTGTTGCTGAACTTCCGGTAAAGAATAGTCCATCAATCATTTTATTACTTGCGAGTGCTTTACCTGTCTCAATTTCACCTTGCACAAGGTTGATAACACCTTTAGGAAGACCTGCCGATTGCCAAATTTTTAATACCTCTTCTGCAACCTTTGGTGTTAATTCACTGGGTTTAAATACAATAGTATTACCGGCAATAAGTGCCGGTACAATATGACCATTGGGTAAGTGACCAGGAAAGTTATAAGGGCCAAAAACAGCAACAACACCGTGGGGCTTATGTCGAATAAACGCTTTAGCGCCAGGCATAGGGTTCTCAACTGTGCCGGTACGTTCTTTATAGGCATTTAAAGAAATATTTATTTTGCCTACCATAGCTCCAACTTCACCTAGAGTCTCCCAGCGAGGTTTTCCTGTTTCTAAGGCAATAGTATTGGCTAATGACTCTTTATTCTCACCTAGTAATTCACCAAATTTTGTGATTACACTCACACGTTCATCAAAACTAATAGTTGACCAGCTTTCAAAAGCTGAACGAGCGCTTTCTATTGCTTGCTCAACTTGTTCTGGAGATGCTGTTTTTCCCTGCCAAATAACGTTATTACGTGCAGGGTTAACTGAGCTAACATTATGACCTAAGCCTGTTTGCCATTGGCCATTGATAAATTGGACTTTATCTGAATAATTTGTGGACATATTTATTCCTATTAAAATTTAGGCGATTAGTTACTAATAAGGCGAACCCAGTCACCTTGTTTTACTTGAAGCGCTTTAGCAATATCACAAGTAATTATTACTTGGTTTGCTGTTTTACGTAGTGTTAATTGAACTTGTGCGGCTCGAAAATTTTCAACTTTGATGTTACATACAATGTACTTTTGGTTGGTTTCAGTGCCGCATGTGTCATCAACCAGTACCTGATATTTACAACTATCACGAATCGCTCTAATTTGTTTCAGTTCAGCTTCAACAGTTGGTCCGGCATCAAAGATGTCAATATAACCACGACGAGAGAAACCTTCAGCCTCAAGTAAGCGTAACGCGGGCACTGTATTATTATGCACCTTGTTAATTACTTGCTGAGCCTCTTTACTTAATAAACTAACGTATACTGGATATTTAGGCATTAACTCGGCTATAAAATCTTTATTGCCTATCCCGGTTAAATAATCAGCTTGCGTGAACTGAATAGATAAAAAGTGTTCTTCAAGCCAATCATAAAAAGGTGATCTACCTTGTTCATCACTTACGCCACGCATTTCAGCAATAACACAATTTGAAAAGCGTTTAGTATGTTCAGCCATAAATAAAAAGCGACAACGGGATAAGAATCGACCATTACCATTTTTACGATGACTTTCTTGGAGAAACAAAGTGCAAATTTCGGTAGCACCTGTGTAATCGTTACATAGAGCAAGTGTTTCAACGGTATTGTGAATATTTAACTCACGTGAGCTATGTACAACTTTACCTAAATGATAATGATAGAAAGCATTGTCTAAACCAACAGAGGCTTCTATACCAGTAGTACCAACTACTTCGCCTGTTTGGGTGTCTTCCATGACAAATAAATAGCCTTGATTACCTGGCGTACTGACCTGTGAACGAAAAGATTCTTCTGAATGATTTATACGCTTTTTTAATATTTCTTCATTAACAGGCAAGGACGTAAATCCATGACCTGAATCAATGGCAATACGATGTAAGTCGTTATAATCAGTCGCTTTAATAGGTCGGATAACAATCATAAATATGTCTCGATGATCAAGGGATATCCGAGTAACTTTCATCCATTATGGTATGAAGCTTACCCGGAATTTTCAGGTGTTTTTGCTTATGATACTAAAGAAGCTACTGCTTTTTCGAAGCGAGCTAAGCCTTCAATAATATCTTCATCAGGAATAACCAATGATGGAGCAAAACGTAATACGCTTGCGCCTGCAACCAGAGTCATTACACCTTCGGTCATAGCAGCATTTAAAAAATCTTTTGCTCTATTTTGATATTGTTCATTTAAAACAGCACCAATCAATAAGCCTTTACCACGAATTTCAGTAAAAACGTTATACTTAGCATTAATGGACTCTAAACCATTGGTATAAATTTGCGCTTTCGCTTTTACACCCGCCAGTATTTCGGGCGTATTAATCGTATCAATTACTGCTTCAGCAACAGCACAAGCTAATGGGTTACCACCATAAGTACTACCGTGAGTGCCTACTTTTAAATGTTGTGCTATCGCTGTAGTCGTAAGCATAGCACCAATAGGGAAACCACCACCTAAACCTTTAGCTGTGGTTAAAATGTCAGGTGTTACGCCAAGATCCATATAGGCATAAAGCTCACCTAAACGACCCGCGCCAGTTTGAACTTCATCAAAAATCAATAATGCATTATGTTCGTTACATAATTCACGTAAACCTTGTATAAATTCAGGTGTTGGCGACACAATGCCACCTTCTCCCTGTAATGGTTCAACCATAATGGCACAGGTTTTATCTGAAATTAATGCTTTAACGCTCTCTAAATTATTATACTCAGCATGCGCTACATCACCTGGTTTTGGACCAAAACCATCTGAATATGCGGCTTGTCCACCGACAGTCACGGTGAAAAAAGTACGACCATGAAAGCCTTGTTTGAAAGCAATTATTTGGGTTTTATCACTACTATGAACTTCGAGTGCCCATCGACGTGCTAATTTTAATGCCGCCTCGTTAGACTCTGCGCCTGAGTTCGCAAAATAAACTTTATCAGCAAAAGTAACATCAACTAATTTTTTAGCTAGACGAAGAGCTGGCTCATTAGTCATAACATTGGATACATGCCAAATTTTTTCGCTTTGTTCTTGTAATGCACCCACTAATGCAGGGTGGCAATGACCTAAACAGTTCACTGCAATACCGCCCGCAAAATCGATATATTCTTTATCTTGTTGGTCCCAAACTCGAGATCCTTTGCCACGTACTGGAATAACGGCAGAAGGTGAATAGTTTGGTACCATTACATTATCAAATGTTTCGCGGTTTACAGGGAAATGTTCTGACATTTAAAAAATCCTCATTGATTAGTGGCTTGTTTGTAACACAATAACTAGCTTTATGTTTTTTCTATTCAGTTGAATTATACGTTTTCAAATGAAGGAAATAAAAGACTATATAGCCTTTACATAAATACTAGGTTCGTTCTCGAAATAGGCAGCAAGTATGACAGAATAAAGTGAGACTGTCTTATTTAATGACTCTACAGGCTACTAAAAGTAAAGGGTTAGTGGTTTTATTCGAATTTTTTGTATATTTATATATAATTAACAAATTAGAATAATACGGTACTGTTGTTAGTGGGAAGGTGCTTGCTTGATGAATACTATAGTGTGTGGGATTTCATAAATAATCAAAAATAATTTTAATTAAATAACCATTATTTAGTTAAATTTTAGTTTTATGTGATCAATATCACTTTTACTTAATAAGGAAAGTTCTTTTTTAGTTAATTTTACGGTGTTAAATAAAGGTATTATTTCATTCTTATTAATTAAATTTGCTTTGGTTAAGCTACGATAATTTACATACACTTTTGCTTTAGCAACCACTTGAGCAACAGGAGACATGTCATCAATGTTTTCACCATAAGCTAAATCAAACATTGGCACGGTAATAGGAAGCCTATCAAACTTCATTATTTCTATTAGATCAGCTGACAAGCTAGTACTGCGTAAAGTGAGCTGCTCTAATAATAATTCTGGCGAATTATCAATTTTAACCAATACATTGTGTAATACCTTGTCTTTTACTTCAACAGCATTGCGTACTGTTTTTAAATAGATATCATTGTAGGTCTCTAAAAAGCAACGAGTGACAGCCAACTGACCAATATTTGATAACATGCCAGTGGTAAATGCCGTATACCAATCTATTTTTGCTTCTTTTGCTAGTGCAGCGGCAGCCAAGGCAATTGAAAGACTATCATTCCATAACTTTCGTTTCATTAATGTGAATGGGGCTGTACTATTAGGTAACCAATGCTTAAGAATAAAGGTTGGCATTACTAACTTTAAATTGTCTAAACCAACATAACTCAATGCTAATTTTGCATCAGTAACTTTTACATCATCTCGTTTACGATATTGTGGTTTGTTGACTAAACTAATTAAGTCTTTAGCTAACCAAGGTAAAGACGATGATAGTGGTTGTATCTTATTAATTGATGTTGCACGTAATGATAACAATTCTAGAATGGCGGGTGCCGCGTCTTCAATACATAATACGTTATGATACAAGTGAGTTTTATTATCAAAATCTTTATTAATTTGACTTCTAACTTGTTGATAAAAGGTGTTAGTCACTTGATTGCGAAAATGTTCCTCGCCATAAGCCGCTACAATTTTTTCTTGTTGGGCTTCTTTTTCAACATTTAATAATTCACGTCGACGGTTTTCTTGCTCACTACCTTGGTGATCAACAAGGTTAACTTTTCCATATTGCTGATCTGCAAAATCTTTACTGATAGACAAACTCAATGCACGTTGGTGAATAGACGAAATTGAATCGTTAAGTGTAAATATATGCATAATTCTTTGAGGTGAGCTTAATTAATGAAAGTCATGTGAGTTTATACTAATAAAGTATTCATTTTATATAATTATTTTTTGTATAACTCAATGAAGTTTTGTAATAACGCCTTACCCTGCTCAGTTAAAATAGATTCAGGATGAAACTGTACGCTACAAATAGCGAGTTTTTTATGTTGTAAAGCCATTATCTCATCTTTACTCCCTGTTGCATCAATACTCCAAGCGGTAATAGCTAACTCATCAGAAAGAGATTGTTCATCAACAATCAGAGAGTGATATCGTGTCACACGCAAAGGATTTTTTAGCTGTTTAAATAGCCCTTTACCATCATGTGTAATGTCACTAGTTTTACCGTGCATTAATGTTTTTGCTTTTTTTATTTTAGCGCCAAAATGTTGAGCGATACATTGATGCCCCAAGCAGACGCCCAGCAAAGGAATACGTCCGGCAAAGTGTTCTACAACGGCTAATGAGATTCCAGCTTCGTCAGGGCTACAGGGACCGGGAGAAATAACGAGGTAAGCGGGATTTAATTTTTCAATTTCCGGTAAACTGATTTCATCATGACGGAAAACTTTTACTTCTTGTCCTAATGCTTGAAAGTAGTGCACTAAATTGAAAGTAAAAGAGTCATAATTATCTATCATTAATAACAAAGTTGGTAAGCCTAGCCGTGAAAATCGCAACTATTCTAATGTAATTTTACAAAATTCTACACGGTTTTATTACATTTGAGTGATTAGGAGGGAAAATAAGAAACTTGAATGACATAGTTTCTTATTTTTAAATCAATTTTGGCACGCGTTACCTATGCTTAATTATTACATCACTTTGTGCAATGCTAGAACAACATAAAATATAACCTTGGTTTTTTTCTTCTACAGTTAAACCATCATCAGCAAGTTGTGTTACTTCTCCACTAATGAGTTTAGCTCTACAGCTACCGCACATTCCAGCTCGACAAGAGGCGGGTATAATCAATCCTGCATCTTCTCCATGTTCTAATATCGTTTTTTGATTATCTGCGGGGTAGGTCTTATTCCATGTTTCAAATTGTATGGTAACTTTTTTTTTGTTATTCACTGTTGTGGTTACTGCCGTTGAATTAGGTTGATTAAAAATAGGTGGATTTCGTGACTTGCTAATGGTCAGTTTATCACCTTTATTTATGCGGCCACTCGTTAGTGGTATTAAATTTTGACCAAACAACACTTCACCAGTGTTGAGTTGTCTGTAAGTTTTTAGTGTTCGTAATGGCTGTTGTTGAGCATCGACTATTCCATTATTTGGATTTACCGTGGTAAATATACAACGCTCACAGGGTTTACTTACTTTAAATTCAATTTCACCAATGCGAATGTATTGCCATCCATCTTCGGCAAATGGTAAGCAGTTATCTACAACAATATTGGGTCTAAATTGCGCCATTGTCACTGTTTGTTGATTATTATCTACTAGTCGTTCGTTTAAATCATCTAATGACGCTTGCGAAATTAAAAGTAATGGGTAGCCATCGGCAAAAGCAACTTTTCTAGCATCATCTGTATTTGTTTTTTTCTCACGATTAGAATCTTCCCCAAAAAATAATAATCGGCATGGGCGTTGTAAATAATCACTAAACCATTTATTCGCTTCTGCGGAGCATAATTGCCCCGCTATATCGTCGTCCCAAACAGTGACAGTTTGGTACTTACTGCTAAAAGTTTTATAGGTTAACGAAAGTGTTGGCATGTTAGGGGCAGATAACTTAATGCCGTGTTCTGTTATGTCTGTTTCTACCAAACAGAGGGTTGGCTCTGTTCGGGCGGTGATAAATTGACCTGAGTTATCACTAACAACAAAACGTCTATCGAATGCTAAGCCTAACTCATCGATAAATGCAGAGGGTAAACTGATCCCCCTTGTTGATTTAATAGGGTAAATATGAAGATTACTAACGCTAACAGTTGGCATATTATTTTTAATAGTTTTTTACTTATCCTGAAGGTCTAAGGTATATTAAGCGTCTTAATGTTTCATCCTATTTTTAATTAATTTTTAACTATAATGACAAATAAAATTCAACATCTACATATTCTTGGTATCTGCGGTACCTTTATGGGCGGAATTGCTGCGCTAGCCAAAGAGCTTGGTTTTCGGGTTACTGGCTGCGATGCACATGTTTACCCCCCAATGAGTACCCAACTTGAAGAGTTAGGTATTGAGTTAAAGCGAGGTTATAAAACTGAGCACTTTGATGATGAACCTGATTTAGTCATCGTAGGCAATGCGATGTCTCGTGGTAATGTTATGGTCGAGTACATGCTTGATCGCAATATCCCTTATATTTCTGGTCCGCAATGGCTATTAGAAAATGTACTTAAAGATAAATGGGTATTAGCGGTATCAGGCACCCACGGTAAAACGACCACTAGTAGTATGCTGACTTGGATTTTAGAATATGCGCATTTAACACCGGGTTTTCTTATTGGTGGTATACCTCAAAATTTTTCGTGCTCAGCGCGCTTAGGCAACGCTCCTTTTTTTGTGATTGAAGCTGACGAATACGATACTGCTTTTTTTGATAAACGTTCAAAATTTGTACATTATCGTCCAAGAACTTTAGTGATTAACAATTTAGAGTTTGATCACGGAGATATTTTTAATGACTTATCCGATATTCAACGACAATTCCATCACCTGATACGAATGGTACCTAGTAATGGGTTAGTGTTATCCCCTAAAAATGAAGCATCAATTACTGATACATTGGCTATGGGGTGCTGGACTCCAACAGAGCACAGTGCATGCCCTAATGGTTGGCAGGCTAAAAAGCTTATTGCTGATGGCAGTGAATTTATTGTAACGTTTAAAGGTCAAGAACAAGGGCGAGTTAAGTGGGGACTTATCGGCGATTTCAATATAGATAATGCTTTGATGGCTATTGCTGCTGCACGACATGTGGGTGTGCCAAGTCATATTGCTACTGAAGCCTTAGCTGAATTTGTTAATAGTAAACGCCGATTTGAGCTGCGTGGTATCGTAAATGATATTAGTGTTTATGATGACTTTGCTCATCACCCAACGGCTATTGCTAAAACGTTAGCGGGCGTGCGGGCAAAAGTAGACAACATGAATAATAAAAACGCTCAAAAAGGGCGTGTATTAGCGGTACTGGAGCCTCGCTCTAATACGATGAAGTCTGGCGTACATAAAGCGGCTTTACCTTTATCTTTAGTGCAAGCGGATCAAGTGTTTATTTTTCAAGATGAAAAAATAAAATGGTCGGTTAGTGATTTAATTGAAGCCTGTAAACCGCCTTGTTTTGTAGAAAAAAATATTGATGAACTCGTTATTAAAATTGTTGAACAAAGCCAAGCGGGTGATACCATTGTGGTTATGAGTAACGGTAGTTTTGATAATATTCATGAAAAAATATTAACGGCAATTAGTCATAACTAACCAAATTGAATAACGATTAATAATAAATAGGACTAAACTATTGGCTGCACTAAACACCGTAAAATTTAATGCTAAACAATTTGATAAAAAAATTACTTTGGCCATTACAGGTGCATCGGGCTCTGCTTATGCATTACGTTTATTAGAATGCTTAATAGCAGCTAATTACCAAGTTTATTTACTGTGTTCAAGTGCCGGCAGAATAGTACTTGATACTGAACTAGACTTTAAATTACCTGCTTCGCCTGATACAGCCAGTGCGCTACTTGTCAATAAATACCAAGCCAAGCCTGAACAAATTATTGTTTTTGGCAAAGAACAGTGGTTTTCACCTGTTGCTTCGGGCTCAGCAGCACCTAAACAAATGGTGGTTTGTCCTTGTTCAACAGGGACGTTAGCGGCAATTAGCCAAGGAATGAGTGATAACTTAATTGAACGCGCAGCAGATGTGGTGATTAAAGAACGTGGTCAGTTAATTTTAATGGTGCGTGAAACACCATTATCCACAATACATTTAACTAATATGCTAAGTTTATCGCAACAGGGCGTTACTATAATGCCTGCGGCACCAGGTTTTTATCATCAGCCAAGATCTATTAATGATTTAATTGACTTTATGGTAGGTAGAGTATTGGACCACCTTAGTATTGATCAAAAAATTATGCCGCGTTGGGGTTATCAAAGCTAATTATTTTTATATAATCTGTCGAGAAAACCCACTGATCGACGCGGAGCGGCGTCGGTGGGATGAATCGATAAACTAACCTTGTTCTTGAATGTATTTACGAACTGTTTCAGCGGATGCATTGCCGACTGAACAGACAAAGTATCCGTCAGCCCAAAAGGTTTTTTTCGAGCCAAAATTGCTTTTTAAGCCAACCGAATTTACCCCATAAACTTTGGGTGGTTGACTGCTTAATTCTGCGAATATAACTGGCCGCACAAATGGTCGGTGATATCGTTAGTAAAATATGAACATGATCTTTGTCTACTTCAATTTCCTCCACATCAAACTCTGAGCGCGATGCAATTTCAATGATTTTAAGTTTTACAAAATCACCAACTTCACCTCGCAGTAATTGTTTTCGATATTTAACCACAAGAATTAAATGAAGAGCAATTAGATACTTACAATGTGAGTTCGTTTGATATTCCACTTGACAATCTCGGCTTATACAGTATATGAAAAGGACGCTTAGATACAATTATCGGCTCAAGCCAACAGTAGAACATGAGGCTAAACTCGTAGAGTTTGGCTCATATGCTCGTGGGTTATGGAACTTGTTGTTATCTGAAAATATGCGTCGATATCAGTATGATAAAACCTTTTTGTTTTATCATGAAATGGCGGGGTTAATTCGTGACTTAAAAAAGTTCGAAGAATTCTCATGGCTTAAAGCCTTTGATTCTGCGGCATCACAACAAGTAGCACGTGATCTGGAAGCTGCTTTAAAGAACTCATTCACCAAAGGCAGACTTCAGCAGTTTCCAACGTTTAAAGTGAGCTTTAAGCAAAAAAAACTGCACGATGATAGCTTTCGATGTGTGAATAACTCCAATTGTATCCGCATTGAAAATGGCGCGATTAACATACCAAAAATCGGCAAAGTGCCTATTGTTTTACATCGTAAGTTAGCCAGTAAAATTAAAACGGCTACGGTTCAATTTAAGCACG
>Ga0055584_100006350_pt1 | contig 11598 bp, 10 predicted proteins | sample OSDHelmetaG_FD_58716 | JGI IMG/M metagenome (GOLD analysis project Ga0055584, IMG submission 58716) | Pelagic marine sediment microbial communities from the LTER site Helgoland, North Sea, for post-phytoplankton bloom and carbon turnover... | ecosystem: Environmental > Aquatic > Marine >...
TTCAAATTTAGAGTTTTTGCATACAAATCTTAGATTTGGCAAAAATTGTCAAAGAACCTTATTTAAGCTTGTCCCTTAGGCGTATTAAAATTCATTGGAAATGGACTTGTATTCATGTCAACATCTTTGATCGGGCCATTTGTCGCTTCATAACGTTTTACGTTTTCTTGCAAAGCATACATCAAACGTTTCGTTTGTTGAGGAGTCATAATAACTCTAGATTTTACTTTTGCCTTTGGAACATTTGGAACCAAACGAATAAAATCTAAGATAAATTCAGAATTAGAATGTGAAATAATACTCAAATTCGCATAGACACCTTCTGCGATTTCTTCTGATAATTCAATATTAATTTCGTTTTGCTTTGGTGGATGATCGCTCATAAACAATTAAATTTGAAGAACAACGGGTTCTTTATGATAGAATAGAAAAAGAGATGCTTGCTTGAAATAGTACCTTACCTCAAAGGACCTCTATACAAAAATACAGAAAAATAGTAGAAAACGAAGGTTAATGTGAGGCATATCTATTCGATTTTTACTTTAGGAAACAATAGCCCTTTATGAAGTTGATACGAAGAGGGCTAGGAAGGAACTTAATATAGGAAACAAAATTGATATTTGCCTGATCTACTGTAAAAGACAACTTGAACGTTTTTTTTATGAAAAAAATAAATAAATATTTTTTTTGTTTTAAGGGTAACACTTCTATAATTGTAACCATTAAAGACCAGAATAACCCAAATCCCTTACACTAAAAAAAACAATTTTATTATGAAAAATATATCAACATTATTCGCTTTAGTAATTGTAGTTTTATTTGCGGTATCTTGCGATAATACCACTCCAAATGAAAAGGCTGCTGTAGCAGCAAGTCCAGATAAAATTGATTTGAAAGCGCACCGTGGTTTGAAAGGATCGTATCAAGCAGTAGATCGTTTTTCTTTGGCTGACATTGATGTAAGTATTGATGCAATGGAAAGCGTTGCTATGAAACAAATGGATCAACAAAATGTGGATGCTCAAGATGTAATGGCGCTAAATTCAGCGTTTATGGCGGCTGAAAAAGAAGCTCAATTATTAGAGGTAAGATTCTCTATGTCTGATGAGCCAGTAGACAATGGGATGTTTGTTTTTTCTATCGAATCTCCTGAAGGGAAAAGCTTGACATTAGAAATGTACGATGAAGAAGGTTATGAAAAAGTAGCCAATAATGAATTTGATGTAACAGAAGGGAACAACTACAAAGCATTGAATGTTGATTCAATGGAAGACGGAGATTACTTATTCCGTTTGAAAGATGATGAAGGAAGAGAATTGGTTAGAACTGTAAATATTACTACTCCAAAATAAGTAGTTTTCATTACCAATAAAAAAAATATTTAATCGGGTACATCTATAAAGGTGTACCCGATTTTTTTTTCAATAAAAACTATAGCTCGTATTTTATCTTGTTTTGCTGTATTTTTTTTTTATTATAACAAAAAAGTAAAATACTACGGCAATTTATTTTTATTTAAAAATTTATGTTACACTATAGTACTATTATGTAGAAAAAATTAATTATAGGACTGCATTCGTCCTTCTTATTGGGAAGGAAAAAGAGGAAGATAAATTCCCTGTTTAAAGTAGTAATAGTGGGAGAATAATTCATAAGATAATGGATGTTATTAAGACCTGAAAATTGTTGTGAGCCTTTATTTGCCGTTTATTATTTTGCTTAGGGCATTTAGTAGTAACAAAAATATTTTAAAAAAAAAGCAGATGAAATTTGTTTTTCTAATATTAGAAAATTAATTTGGTAACGATAAAGAGTAAAAGAGAAGTATCTGTTACAATAAAAACCAAATATTAGAGTAACTACATCCCCCTTTTTTAACATTAATAATTATTAACAGAACCTACTAACAAAGAAAATTATGAGAAAGTATACGAGCTTATTTATACTAGGATTATCTATCCTTTTGTTTACAGTATCTTGTAGTGATCAAACGAACACTGCTGACGTTGCCATTAACAAAGACATCACTAGAGCTGCACAAGGACATTCTACACAAGTGAATTTTCAAGGTCAAATGGTGACACTTGAAGCTAGAGACATGATTGGTGCTGCAAAAGCAATGGATGCTGAAAGCGCAGATGCTAAAGACGTTATGGGTATCAATGTAGCATTGATGGGTACAGAAAAAGAAGCTCAATTATTGGACGTAGAGTTTACGATGTCTGATGAGCCAGTAGAAAACGGTATGTTCATTTTCGGTATTGAAACAGAAGATGCTAAAGACCTAACTTTAGAGATGTATGACGAAGAAGGTTTTGCAATGGTTGCTAACAACAAGTTTGAAGTAACAGAAGGAAACAACTACAAAGCATTAAATGTAGAGTCTTTAGGAGCAGGATCTTATAACTTCCGTTTGAAAGATGATGCTGGTAAAGAGTTAAACAAAGTAGTAACAGTATCAGAAAAAAAATAGTGCAAAACGCATCTATTGTATAAAATCTCCCTTCTTTTATTGGAAGGGAGATTTTTTTATGTCTTAATAAAAAAATATTAACTCAATTTTTTTAGCATTGAAGCAATAATTTTTTCTTTTTAAGAAAATTACTGATTATAACAGTTTGCTGTGATGATGCTTTTATTTCATTTTTTAACAGCATTTTATGACAAGAAAGCTGCTTTATAGGCTGTTTACTAGCTATAATTAGCCCCTTTTTACAACAAAATAAGCTATCACAGCAAACTGTTATAATCAGAAATTTTATAAGGTAGTAATATAACATAAAAAAAACAGCAACCATTTTTTAATGATTGCTGTTTTACTTTTTATAAGTAGTCGGTAGAATTTCACAAACTCTTTGTGCTACTATTCTGTATAGAATGGATTAATATTTGACAATTTTTCGAAGAAGTTCCGAAGTTTCCTCATTTCCAATCGTAACAAAATAAGTACCAGGTACAAAATTACTAACCTCATCTATTCTAATTAAACGACTTTGTTCCATCGTAATTTTTTTCAGAACGAGAGTACGTCCATGAACATCTAGAATTTTTAAGACAGCATCCGCATTGTCATTTTCCCAATGGCTAAAATCTATCATTAAATGATCTTTAGTTGGAACAGGATAAATTAGAATGCTACTATTGTCGGTCAGTTTACTTCCGTCAACAGCACGAATAGAAGAATAAGTATAGCTACCATCAAAATCTATTTGTTTTAGTCGGTAGTAACTAATTCCTTGATGTGGATTGATGTCATGGAGCGTATAGTTGAGAAGACTCGTATTATCACCAGCTCCATCCACCCACTCAATAGCCTGAAAGGTTGTTTCTGTATCCAGCATACGCTCTACATGAAAGCCTTGATTATTCGTTTCTGATTTGGTATCCCAGCTTAATTGAATCTCATTATTATCTAAGCGTTGAGTTTCAAATACAAGTAACTCAACAGGTAGCATTTTATTAAGGTTTTTTACAACAAAAGGATAAAAATCACGAATACCTGCTTTGCTTTGTGTTAAAGAAGTTCCAAAAGGCATTTCTGCTGTAGAAGCAAGAGTATGTTCCTCTGTTTGGTCATTCAAATGAGCAAGACTAGATTGAGTCCGATCAAAACCAGGTAATTCTTGTGGGCTATCCCACTGAACAGTTAAGGTAGAAGAAGATCCGCCTGTAACTGCTTCCGTGATGTGCCAAGAACGATTAACAAAATCTTGGGTTTCAGGGGTGCTTTTTGTGTTAAAATCCACCACTTGGTCTTCCACACGAGCACTAAAATTGTCAAGAGTTCCAATGTTGTTTAAGGTCGCAGGATTGTACGTTGAATTTCCAATAGGAAAGACAACATCCGTCGCTCCAACTTCCTGTTGCAAAGCACCAGTACTATTCGTAATGATAAAATGACTTGCATCAAAGTTCAAAATAGTAGCATTAGCCGTCAAGACAAGATTGTTAGTACCTAATTCAATACTACCATTGTTTGTCAAATCGACACGATCCGAAACCGTGATATCATCCTTCAGAATTAAGTGATTTCTATTATTGACCCTTAACATAGGAATCGTAATAGGGTAGGGACTAGATAGGTTTTGAGGCGTATTTCCTTCAAATGTCATCCAACCAGCGCCCGAGTAATTAGTCCTTACTCCCGATTGTACCCAGTTTAGATCAAGAGATAAATTTCCTTCATTATTGATGTTTCCATTATCATTATTAATGACACCACCAGCATTGATTTTTAAATTTGCAGAGTTTGTAATTCTTATCGAAGCACCATTGTTTACGATTCCTCCTTGTGCCCAAAGAAGCGCAGGAGAGATAAGAAATAAACTTTGTAAAATTATATTTTTTAAGTTCATAGTCATCGTTTTTTTAGAATAAATAAAAGGACTTAATTTTATTTATTCATTGATTTTAACAATGCTTTGATCTCTGCTAATTCTTTTTGAGTAGCTTCTTGAGCATTTTTTAAGGTGATAATCGTTGCTTGTTGCTCTTTTACGGCATTAATAAGCGCATAGGTAAATTTATTAGGATCTACTTCTAAAAAAGATTCCGAAGGAGCACTTGATTGATCTGTGTCAGCATCAGCATCCGGATTCAAGGTTACGGAACGAACCATATCAGGCGCAATTTTTTGTAATTCTTGTGCAATAACACCTTGGTAAACTTTATCTTGTTCTATTTTGCTTTCGCCCCAAATTTCTTGCATTTTATCATTATAACTGAAATTAACGGTTCTTACCTGCATCAAAAAATCAAGACCTTCTTTGTATTCAGACACATTTGTTTTTAGACGAGCATCAGAAAAGACAGCCCAACTTCCACCACCTAGCTTGTTGGCAGTTCCATTAACAGATAAGCGTGCCGTAGGAGAGATTGTTCCAATACCAATATCTCCACCTCGTTGAAAAGTCATAGAAGTAGAAGCAGCAGTACAACCACTATTGATATGTAATTTATTTGCCGCTCCATCATGATGAATATCAAAACCACAATAAACACTATTTGTTATTTGAGTTCTTGCATTTTCAGTAAAGACTAAACGACCAGATTCCTCGACATTAGAAACCGTATTACCAATTTGAATAGTTGGTCTAGTAGGATCTGCTGCAATGATCAAATGGTCACCAGAACTAGCTGCGGCTCCAATTGATAATCCCTCTGTGAAACGACCACCACCTTGTACGTGAAATGTTTCTGTAGGAGTATTTAAGCCGACACCAATTCTATCGTTTCCAGCATCAACAAAAAGCATATTGATCTGATCATCCGATTCAACTCTAAAGTTGCGATCTAAGCCTTGTTCGTTAAATACAAATTGCGAGTTAGCATCTAGGTCTACCGAAGTAATTCCATTTTCCATAAGTTTAAATCGACCATCATTTCCGTCATCGGATAGAGTAGCTAAAGTAGTTCCTGTTACAGAGCCATCATTCCAATAGGTTGCCCCACCAAAGTAAGTTTGACCATTGTCTCTAACTTGGAAATGCGTCGTACTATTATCTTGTACATTAAAATCCCCCGTACCAGTGAGGTTATAGGTCATATCGAAATTACTTTGTAGAATACGTGTTGCTTGAGTAAGTGTACCACCTAGTCTAATTTCATTTGTTGCTGTTGTCAAGCCATTGACAGCAGAAACATCAAGGGTTAGATTTCCGCCAGTTCCACCACCAACTAGACCTGTTCCAGCAACGACTGTTGTCACACTATTAGGAAGGGTTATGTTATTTCCATCAGAAATACTTAGCGTATTGCCCGAATAAGAGAGTGTTTGGTTACTGACTGGGCCACTGCTGATTTGAATCCAAGCAGTACCGTCAAAATACCAAAAACCATTGGTCGTAAGGTCAAAGACCAAAAGACCTACTGCTGGGGCTGTAATTGCTGTTCGTTGAGCAGTAGACATGCGTGGGACTAGCATACCTTTGTCAGTTGATTTAACATCCAACATTGCAGAAGGATCAGGGTTACTATTGTCGTTATTAATTCCAACTCCTTGGGCAAATAGAGTCTGTGAGAACATCAGTAGAATAATGCTAGATGCTATGTACTTGAAAGGGGATAAAGAACTCATTGTATTTAAGTTTACTGTTTTTAGAAAAAAAAATAGATTTCTATATTATAAATATGTATATTTGTATTATTTTTATTGAATTAAAGCGCTTCGTACTATGAGGCAAGCGTTATTAATAGGGACGTATATTAATAAGCAATTAATTACAATAAAAACATACAGTAATAATGTGTTTAATGTTCTATTTTACTCTTGTTTACAAAAGGATCATTATGTATTCATTATCCTTACTGTAGTCGTTGGGATTTTTCCCACAACACAGATTGTTCATTTAAAATATATCGTTTCATTCCCAACAAAGCTGAAAAATTCATCATTAGAAAATAGAAAGGAATGAATAAAAATTTGTTTTGAAGTTTCCTTGTTTTAAAAATAAAGCCTAAGCCGCCTAAGAAATAAAATAATCCATGTAACAGACCTAAGACTAAATAGCTACCTTGTAACTGATAAGCAAGGTATAGGTTGATTGGTATTAACAAAAACAATGCTAGAGGGGTAATTGTCCACCTCAAACAGCGATGCGAAAGGTATTGAAAGGCAAAAACAGGATATTTAATAGGATTTAATAAGGATCTCGTTCTTACAATTGATTGTATACCTCCAGTACAAATTCTAACTTTTCGTTTCATTTCTTCTTGGATACTCATCGAGCCAGCCTCCAAAGCATAGGCTTCTTTTGTATAAGCAATTTTAAATCCATGAGGAATAACGGCTAAAGAAATCAAAAAATCATCTAAGATAGTGTCTGTCGTTGGTGCTTCAAAAAGTTCTGTGCGAATTGCAAAAAGCTCTCCTGCGGCTCCAATGGCTGAATTAAATTGAGAAGACCAGTTTTTAAGAGCCGATTCATATTTCCAATAAAACCCTTCGCCAGCAGTTGCTGCCTTGCTCTTGTCTCCAATCTTAATTCGTTTCTCTCCAGCAACACAGCCCACTTTTTCATCGTTAAAGCAGGTTGCAATAACCATTAATGCTTCTTCATTCAGCATAGCATTGGCATCCGAAAAAACAAGTATATCTGCTTTTATGTGCGGAACGACCCTATTCATCGCTGCTATTTTTCCTCCTCGTTCGTTCACATGATAGGTAGTAATATTATCCTGTGTTTTTAAATATACATCGGAACCATCATTAGAACCATCGGTTACAAATATTATTTCTAATAAATGCTTAGGATAGTTCAGGTGGAAAGAATTTTTAATCTTTTCATCAAGGTACGCTCGTTCGTTATAAGAAGGTATAATCAAAGCCAAAGAAGGCAATTTTTTATTTGTTTGTTCCTTAGAACGAGTAAATCGTAGTTTTATTTTTGTCAAAAAAAACAATAAAATAGGATATCCTACATATGTGTATATGATAAGGAGGAGTGATCCCCAAAACAAGTATTCTAACATAAGATTTATAAAAATAATTTTAAATAATATAAAGCTATCATAATAGGTTTGCCATTATATTAATGCTATTTTCCCACGAATGAGAGTTCGCAAATTTAATTCGTTCTTTTGATAATTCAGGACTATTGTCCTTTAGTAACTGCTCAATTTTTTTCTCAAATTCATGTTTGTCCAATGCCAAAGAAACATGCGCTTCAAACATAAGCATTCCTTCTGTTTTTGTGGCAACAACCGGTTTTCCCATCGCCAAATATTCATCAATTTTGCGAGGGTAGTTTCCAATCGACATCTCATTTAACAATTGCGGGTTAATGCAAATATCAAAGCCATGTATAAAGGCAGGTAAGGTTTCTGGTTTCTGAAAGCCTAAAAAATGAACATTATCCAATTCATGCAAGCTGCTTTTTTTAAACTGCTCATCTTCTCCTCCGACCAAAACAAGCGACCAAGTAGGATTCGATTTTGCTAAATGAACCAAGAGGTCAATATCTAATCGTTGAGAGGTTAAGTTGCCAACGTAGCCAATAATTGGTTTTTTTATAGCAAGAAGAGCAGCTGGAATTGATTGAATCTCTTCTGGTTGAAACATTTCTAAATCGCAGCCTTGCCCAATGAAAACACTGTTCTCATTGTATTTTTTTGCATAATTGGCGAGATAAGTGGAATTAGTAACCACGAAATCTGCTTGCTGAATCAATTTTTTTTCTGCTTCAGCACCATGTTTTTTAAAATAGGGTTGAGCAATCAAATAATCTCGGATATAATAAATAAAGATCTCGGGCTGCAAGATTTTTTTTAATTCAACTCCTTGAAACATCGCACTATCATTAAATAAAATGAATTTTTTTATGTTCAATTGATCTAAAAAGTGCTTTATATTTTTAGCTAGTTTTTGGCTGTTTTTTTTCGTTAAGAACTGAAATAAAGATTTGGAATTGAGCCACTGCACCGATTCCATGATTACCGTCGGAGTCAAGACCTGAAGGTTCTCATTGATCTGTTCTAAAGGCTCTTTTTCTTTCTTCAAAACAGCCATTCTATTCTGACTAATAAGATCTTTACTTCCTTTTAACCAACTAATTCTATCCAATGGTCTATTAACATAAATTACTCGATTATGCTTGGACAATTCCAGCGCTATATTTTTACAATTGCTCCCAATTTGAATATCCCAAGGTTGTAAACCAAAGATCACTATATTTTTATTCTTAATCATAGTTATTTGATTTAGTTATTTGATTCTTTTTCATAAGAAAGCCAATGACTTAAGTCCCGTTGAATTAAATTACCAAATGATACAATTTCGTCTTTATATATCTCTTCAATTAACCGTTTTCTTAGGGTATTAGAAAGTGGTACTCTTTCTAAATTCTTTTTTCTAAGGTTTGTTACTATTTTTTGCATCCCATGTGATGCTCTAATATTTTGAATTAGAGTTGGGCTAATCTTTTCTAAACCTTTACGAATCAAGCTTTGCTGACCTACCAGCAAATCTACATATTTATTTTTAATCTTTCCAGAAACATTATATTGTACCGACATATCTGGAACAAAGGTCTTGTCAACGCCTACAAATTCAAACAATTCTTGCATAAACTCGACAGGCTCTTTGCGCAAGTCTTCGTATAACATTATTTTAATTTGAGACGGATCAAAAAGTTCAAAATAACGCTTCATGTGTGTATAATAAAATCCTTCTTGTACCAAGTCATTTTTCTGCCACCAAAGATTTCCACGTTCAAAACAATCTTCAAAATTAGGCGTTGGCGGTCTGTTTTCTCTCACCAAATGCAAATACCTAGAATATAGTCGATCAGCAGGATTGCGAAAAATAGCAATGAGTTTTGCCTCAGGAATATGTTTTTTGATGTTTTGAGGTGCTTTGGGCATATATTGATACATGGTGGAAGATTCTCCAACTGCTTTTTGATGCTCTACCCCCTCAAATAATTTATGATAATCTTCTAGTTTTGTTACCGCCCAAGGGTAAAAATTAAATCCATCGGGATCTTCTTTATCATAACCCGTCGTTTTTTCTTGACCTTCTAAGGCAAAAAAATTGGGCTCCTTAACGGCACTCATAAAAACATCAGGGTGCTGTTTGATGGCTTGATAAACCGATGTTGTTCCACTTTTACCAGCTCCAATGATTAAAAAGTTTGGATACTTCATTTATTCTTTTTTAAATTTTGATAAGGAATGAGAAATAAAGTGAACAAGTATTGTTAAATATTTTTGAAATTTTCAGACCAAAAAGATGACGCAAGAGGTTCATTTTATTTTTTGAACGTTCCTAAGTTTAGTCCTTCGTAGGGTTTTTAGTTTTTTAATAAAAAAACATAAAAAACATCTTGGATTAGGTTGATTATCAGTTTATTAATTTTTCGACAATTAAAAAGATATTTAGCTAGTAATCAACCTGATACGATTCATTTACGAAGTGTTGTAAGTTACAATTAACCGTGAGGCGTGTGATAAAACTTTTTATTAGCTCCTTTTAATTTTAATAAAGAAAGTACCATAAAAAAGACGGCTACAGGTAATTTGAGCAATGCTTTTAATAATTTTATTGTAAACATTTCTCTAGGAATTGAAATGAAGTTCGCTAGAACATTCGCCAAAAAACCAAAAAACCAAATTCCAAAGGTGCTCGATCCTGCCAAATAGCTAACAATCGTGCCTATTCCTAACAAAACAGGTAGCAAGAGTCTTGGGGGCAATGCCATCTGATAAATTTTGTTGAAAAAATCGAAATTTCCTTTGGTTAATAAGGCTTTGATCGCTCTTCCTCCGTACTCTTTTAAGTAATGATATTGTGCGGACAACCATCTTCTCCGCTGTTTGGCAAAAACGGCTACCTTGCTTACTTTTTCATCCCAAACAATCGCATTATGCACATAATGAATGTGCTTGCCTTGTTCCAATAATTTTAATTCTAGCTCTTTATCAAAGCCACCAACGGCAACGGATGTTTCCATTAACGATTGAAATAAGGAATATTTAAAGGCCATTCCTGAGCCGACCAATCGGGCAGAAAAACCAAGGTTAATTTGTCCCAAATTATAAATATTATTATTAATAGCCTCGCTAAGAGCATCCAAGAGCGCATAGGAAGTATCCGTGTTTTTGGCAATTCGTCGCCCTTGAATAACGGTTGCTCCTTGATGATACGCTTCATTTATTTTAGCCAAAAAATCTTTTTCCATCACATTATCAGCATCTAAAATGACCGCAAGATCATAGTCTGATTCTAATTGGCGCATGGCATGATTTAAGGCTTTGACTTTTGTGCTTTGCTCAAACTGAACTTCTACTACTTTGATGGGCAACTCGTTTAATAAAACGAGTGTTTCTGGCAAAAAAGAATCTGCGATAACAATGACCGTATAGTTTTTATAGGCTTGTGCTAATGCTTTTTTTGCAACCTCCACAATCACCGCATCTTCTTGATATCCTGGAATAAATACAGCCATAGAGGCTTCTGCGGTCAATGGACTTGGCAATGTAACAAATGCCTTGGTCGCATTTATTTTAGCTCCTATCGCAAAAAGCAACATGTAAAAAGAGGCCAAAGCCAAATAACCTCCAATTAGAATAGATAAAATAGTAAGCATGTAGGTATATTTTTTAGATTAATTTTTTTTAGCTTATTAACAGCCGATTCTTAAACGGTTATAGAACTAGAAAGATGCGATAAAATGCCTTTTAAATAGGCTTTTAACAGTTTTGGTTGTCGAATATATTGAACAAAATGCTTCGGAACTAATACAAAAAGCGTATAGAAACAATAGAAAATAAATGCTGCGGTTGGATAATGAATCTTGGCAAATAGAATCCTATTTCGGCTTAGATAGAAAATTTTTAAGGGGCTTTCCTTTTGGATAGAAGCAGATTCTTTGTGAAAAACAACCGAATTTGCTTGGTAATAAACTTGATAGCCTTGTTTGTGAATGCGCTCACACCAATCTATTTCCTCATAATAAAGAAAATAGGTTTCATTCATTTTTCCCACTTTGTCGATCACAACTTTAGGGAGCATCATGGCAGCGCCGTGCCCGTAGCCCGTTAGTTTTGCAGTGGAGTTTTCTGGATTGTCTGTTTTCTTTTTACTGTAAGAATTGCTACGCA
>Ga0055584_100006351_pt1 | contig 11598 bp, 10 predicted proteins | sample OSDHelmetaG_FD_58716 | JGI IMG/M metagenome (GOLD analysis project Ga0055584, IMG submission 58716) | Pelagic marine sediment microbial communities from the LTER site Helgoland, North Sea, for post-phytoplankton bloom and carbon turnover... | ecosystem: Environmental > Aquatic > Marine >...
GTATACCCATTAAAATTAAAAAAAGTTCCAAAAGCTCAGGCACTTTGTAAAGCTGAGGAGTGGGCTAAAAAGATATCCATGTCTAATTTTATCCACCAAAAAGCAACACGCCTATCTCAAGGTGAAAAACAGAAATTGGCATTGGCCCGTGCACTAATTACTCTACCAAAAATGCTTTTTCTAGATGAACCGAGTGCTTCATTGGATGGCCAAACGACTTTAGAAATTGAAAGATTGCTAAATTCTAGCTTGAAACTTGGAACTACTATTATGATGTCCACCCATGATATTGGCCAAGCCAAACGGTTAGCAAATAACATCTTGTTTTTGAAGGAGGGAAAGTTAGAGAGCATACAATCAGCTGAGGAATTTTTTAAAAAACCAAAGTCTACTTCTGCTAAGAAATTTATAGCAGGCAACATTGTATGATTAAGTTTATAATTAAACTCGTTATTTTCCCCTTATTATTTGCTTCGGCAAATACAATATTGGCTGATACATTAAAATTAGCGGTTACAACATCATTTAATAATTCGGGTTTAAGTGAGAAATTGCTTCCTCAAATTAAAAAAGATCTGGATATAAATATAAAACTTCTTGTGGTCGGTACAGGTCAAGCAATTAGGCTCGGGAAAGCGGGCGATGTTGATGCAATTTTAGTTCATTCAAAATCAGCTGAAGAGATATTCATAAAAAAGGGTTTCGGAAGCCACAGAAGAAAAATTATGTATAATGATTTTGTGATAATAGGGCCAAATTATGATCCAGCTGGATTAAAAAAAGCAACCAACGTCAACGATGCTCTGACACTAATTCATGAAGCTGGTGTCCCATTTATTAGTCGAGGAGATGACAGCGGCACTCATAAAAAGGAGATCACATTGTGGACGAACGCTAATCTTGATCCAAACAATTTTGGAGACTGGTACACATCCGTTGGATCTGGAATGGGTTCATCATTGAATATGAGTGCAAGTATGAATGCTTATGTTCTATCCGACCGAGCGAGCTGGTTAAATTTCAAAAATAAATCTGATCTAATAATTTTGTTCTCTGACGACGCCCTTCTATTTAATCAATATTCATTTATACCGGTGAGTAAATCAAAACATAGACACGTTAAATTCGAATTAGCTAAAAAATTGGAGGATTGGTTGACTTCCCCACGCGCACGATTGCTCATAGATTCTTACCAAATAAACGGGAAATCCTTATTTAAATTCAACGCTATTAACAAATAATATGCAAATCAGTTAATAAAAAAGAACCCAATTTTTTCTTTTAAGTCATCGAAGAAAAATCTTGGTAATTTGACAAGCGAAATATTACTCTAGACTAAAAACAGCCTAATAAAATATCTGTACCTATTTTGCAAAATTTAAGTTAACTTTATAGTAAATTTAGTTTAAATATTTAGAGTCAAATTATGTAGAGACATTCTATGCCCAAAGTTAAAATAAACAAGATATTACAGCAAGATCCGCATTCCGTTGGCGAGGTCCGAGAAAAAATTCTTGAGGTAGCAATAGGCCGCCAAATACGCACCTACAGAAAAAAAATGGAAATAACGGTTTCAGACTTGTCAAAAATGACTGGTCTATCAACAGGAATGTTATCTAAAATTGAAAATGGCAATACGTCACCTTCGCTATCTACATTACAGACCTTGTCAGACTCGCTATCAGTTCCTCTAACATCTTTTTTCCGTCAATTCGAGGAGCAACGTGAATGTGTTAATACAAAGGAAAATCAAGGAGTAGAAGTTGAAGGGCAAGGTACCAGAGCTGGACATCAATATAATCTCTTGGGACATTTAGGGTCAAATGATAGTGGGGTAATCGTCGAGCCATACCTGATAGAATTGACAAGCAAGGCTGATACTTTTCAGACTTTCCAGCATGCGGGAATAGAAACTATTTACATGCTTGAAGGAGAAATTACATATCGACATGGAGTAAGCACTTATCCACTAAAGCCAGGCGATACTTTATTTTTTGATGCTGATGCCCCGCATGGGCCTGAATTATTAGAAAAATTACCTGCTAGATATCTTTCAATAATTTCATATCCCTTACGAAATTAATTAAGATGATTTAGCCATTTCTTTAGATTTGACTATATATTTATGAAGTCATTCTCAAATAAATTTTCGCAAGCTGGTCTGGTAAATTTTCAATATTATTGATAGTCACACACCTAGATTTTCCGAAAATTTCATTCGCTCGCTCACCTGCTTGGTTGCCTAACGCGACACAAAATGCATCTATTTGCAAATTTTTCAGGTAATTTACAGCATGTTTGGCGTCATGAACTAGATAATCTTTGTCAGAAACGTCTATATCAGATGGCTCTCCATCTGTTATAATTAGAACTAATTTTCTTAACGCGTGTACATTTTTAAAGGATTCGCCCGTATACCGTATAACGGGTCCCATTCTAGTAGAATATTGAGACTGCATCCCAGATATATTCATGCCAGCCAGCAAATTTAATGACTCGTCGAAGTATTTAATCCGCTGAATTCTTACTTGATCTTTTCCAATAGAGCAGAATGATGTGACCGCAATCGGATCGCCTAGCTTATCGACGGCTTTCATTAAAATGCCAGTTGCATCCTTTTCTAAGTCAAGAATTGTTCTGTCTGAACTGATAATTTTTTCACCTGTAGAAGCAGAAGTATCAACCAAAAGATGTATAGCAATGCTTCTCTGAGGAGGTGTATTTCCTTCGTAGATATTTGTATCTGGAATTTTTTTTGCTCGATAGGATATAGCCGCCTCAATTGTAGCATCAACGTCTAATTTTTCACCCTCTGCTTGCTTTTTTAATCTTAATTTTCGGCCCATAGCCATGGCACCTACCAATTTTTCTGTACGACGGATCAGTGAGGAATAATTTTCCTCAAGTACTTGCCAGTAATTGGTTGTGCCATTTAGAGGTTTGAACTCATATACTGAAACCCAATCCTCTCTTAAGACTCTGCGTTGATAATCATACTCTGCTAGTTTTGTTACTAAAATTCCATTATCTTCCTCTATGCGAGCTGTTTTCACTATGCCGGTCTCATTATCCTCTTGGACATTATCATCTTCTTTATTCTTTTGGGTTTCACCATTTTTTGATTTATTTTGTTTAAACTCTGTTGTTTCAACCATCAATTCGTTCTGGTTAGACATATCCATTTCATCTTGCTCAAAATCCCACAAGCCTAAATTATCATCCTTATAGTTAGGATTAACCACATAATCCTTCGCATTAAATTGCACCCGCAATTGCCCCAAGTCGTGACCTAACAAATTACCAATCAAACGACTAACTCTAGGATCAGTCCAGCTTTCCTGTGCCTGGAAAAACATCTTTTTACCTTTTTGTACCCAAGCATCGCTACAGTTAAAGTCTGGATCTATTAAAGCTCTACTCAATCTTGTAAGCAAACTAGGCGCCGTGGCAATGCCATCCGGAGAAACCGAGTGAAAAGACTTCCAAAACTTTCTCAAACCTGGCATTTTTTCAGAAGCAAGCCACTCAACTCTCGCATCTTCAATAATTGAAATAATTGCTATTTGCATGGGTTTCAATTTTTCAATTTCAAAACGCCCTCCACCATAAACATAATGTGCTGCCAAATGAAACGAAGCTGCTCTGTAAGTGTCAATCTCACGATTTCCTGAATTTGCATAAGCAGACGGCAACATAAAAATTTTGCCTGAAAAACTACTTCGGTGTTTTACAACTTCTCGCTTATCGTCATAAATTTCTCGTAAAATAGGCGTAATCCCAAATAACGCTCTAGTTTCAAGTCTTAATTGTCGCTCCAACAACTGGAATGTAAAGTTACCAGCCTGTCGGTATAAAATTTGCTTACTCTCTTGAGAGATTAAGTTAAAAAACTGCTCTCCTCGTAAACTATTATTAATAGACAGCTTTACACCCGACTCTACCCATACTAACCAACGCTCGAAACCAAGTTGTCGGATTATATTTGGTCCGCGATCAAATAGTGCCCGTAGATTAGCTGGGTTTTTTCTAGCTAATTCTAAAACGATTTCATGAAAATCACTAAAATCTTTTGCGTTGGGAATACTCTTTATGAGTAATGTTGTCGCTTGACAAAACAAAAATGCATCTGATTTGCTAGCTTTTACAGCAACTAACGAAAGGGACGATGTAAAGCTTTGTAAACATTCGGCACCAAACTGGTGCAAGATTAAAATAGATAATTCAGAATATAAATTACTAAGTCGGGGACCGTAGCCCGCATTCTTAATTCTATCATTACACTTTTGCCACAAAGCATTTTCTGCTGGGTTTAATCCATCCTTTATATCGACTGCCCTTTTAATATCGGGGCCAGGATCATCATTCATTGATAATTAACAGCATAGCTCGACTGCAGTTTGCAAGGCAGCTTTGACATCGTTATCATCTGTCATCGGATTGACCAAGGCGATGGTTCCTGCTTCTTGAAAATCAAGCCCCTGCTGAATTAGCCTACTAGCGTGCACCAACATGCGCGTTGAAAGTCCCTCACTTAGTCCGTTTCCCTTCAAATTTCTTGACTTTTCGGCAACGTTAACCAGCTTTTCTGCTGTTTTTTTGTCTATACCTGTTTCTGCTAATAAAATTTCACATTCAAGGGTTTTATTTGGATATGAAAACTCCAATGCACAAAAGCGCTGCTTTGTAGATTCTTTCAAATCTTTAATAACACTCTGGTATCCAGGATTATATGATATCACTAAATTAAAATTTGAATGAGCCCTAACGAGTTCGCCTTTTTTTTCTAGAGGTAAAATTCTTCGATCATCTGTCAAAGAATGAATAATTACAGTGGTGTCTTGCCGCGCTTCAACAACTTCATCTAAGTAGCATATGGCGCCGCTTCTTACTGCCAAAGTTAAAGGCCCATCCTGCCAATAGGTACCATCAGCACCTAATAGGTAACGCCCGACCAAGTCAGACGCTGTCATGTCTTCATGGCACGAAACAGTCACAAGTGGCATTTTGAGTTTCCATGCCATATGCTCGACAAATCTTGTTTTGCCGCACCCAGTTGGGCCTTTCAGCATTATTGGTAAATTCTGACTAATTGCTGCATCAAATACTGACACCTCATTCCCAATTGAAGTATATTTTGGCTCTTTATTGATTTTGTATTCGTCCAAAAATAAAACCCTTCCTAAAATAAAGTTGTAGCCAACAAATAAATTTGTTGGCTACAACTAAGAGATTATTTAAATCTATCTATGATTTTTTTCTGTGTCTTGGTTAGGCAAACCTTCAATGGGGCACTCATCTACACCAATTGTTGTCCGAGTAAAGCTTTCAACCAATTCGCGAGTACCTTCCGGGTCCTCGGCCCAATTCTTATAAAATTCAAATGGTAACTCAGCGTGCCCTTTGTCACCATCACCTGAATTAATCACCCCTGTATAGCCTCTGTGAAGTAGTTTAAACAAAAAGTTATTACTTTGCGCATTCCGTCTAGCATCTCGTATCGCAGATACTGAGAGTTGGGCAAACTGGATTCCATTCTCTTCTTCGGCGCACTGCCCGAGAGTTCTACCGTCAAAGCCTACGATAGATGAATATCCAAAATATGTATAAACACCGTCAAAACCAGTAGCATTAGACACTGCCACATAACTATTGTTAGCCCAGGCCATTGCTTTAGCCATTGTTATTTGCTGCTCTTTCGCAGGATACATATAGCCTTGGCACCGTATAATGAGCTCAGCTCCTCTCATTGCACAATCGCGCCAAATTTCTGGAAAATTACCATCATCGCAGATAATTAGGCTGATTTTCATACCCTTTGGACCCTCAGACACATAAGTACAGTCTCCTGGATACCAACCCTCAATAGGCACCCACGGCATAATCTTACGATATTTTTGTACAATTTCTCCTTTGTTATTCATTAGTATTAGCGTGTTGTAGGGAGCTTTGTTTGGATGCTGTTCGTGCCTTTCACCTGTCAAAGAAAATACGCCCCAGGTGTCAGCTTGCCTACATGCAGCAGCGAAAATTTCAGTTTCCTCACCAGGAATAGCAGATGCGGTTTCATACATTTCTGCCTCATCATACATAATACCTTGAGTTGAATATTCGGGAAATATTACCAGATCCATTCCTGGCAAACCCTTTTTCATCCCGACAACCATATCAGCAATGTTTTTACAGTTCTCAATAACTTCAGCTTTTGTATGTAGTCTAGGCATCTTATAATTGACTACTGCAACACCAACTGTATCCTTCGTACTAACAATATCTCCATGCCACATTTTGATAATCCTCCCGTATGCAGACTTTCTAAAAAAAATCACTATAGCTTTATCTTAATTGAGACAAATGGCAGCACTTCCAACAAATTTAAAAAAGCGCTCAACCGCGACAAATAAAGCTTGTAACTAAACTTCTACTATCAATTAATTCACAGTGCCGAATTCATGCTCTACGCGCAATCATATTCTTAACAGTAAATTTTAATTCATATATATAAAAACATAATAACTATTTTTGCAAATTAAAAATCACATTTCTAGTGAGAAATTGAGACCCTTTAGAGCTTCCGGACAAATTTATAATTACCTGCCTTAATATTTCATAGAAAAATTTACAAAACAAAAAATACTTCAGAAAATAATTTGATATTAACTCATTTTCGTCTCTTCTTAGGTACTTCGCCCGTTACAATTTCTCTAGCACCAGACCATACCATATTTATAGCATCCGTCAGGATCAATGCATTTTGCGCTAATAACCTAACAACTATGTGATGTTCTTCAGAAATTGAACATCCAAAGTAACACCCGTCAACTTCAACAAGTTGAGTCTCAATGTGCTTAACCACAGCCTTGTCAATCCCGAAAAGATATATTGAGCCAATACATGGAAAAGATCCATTTCGTTGGAGATAGTCCACTCCTCTTACAAAATATTTATCATCAAAGACTAATTCGTTATCATAAAAAACCTTGGTTTCATTTAAACATTCCACAAACGTTTGATTTTCAGCTTGTGGATCATGCGTTATAAATGAATCGCTGATAACTGCTTTTGCGCCCTTTGACAGTTCTACTGAAACAGTTCCTTTATATTTGCTTCCAGCCATTAAAATGACAGGATCAGGTAGATATTCAAAGTAGGAATTTTCTTTGACTTTAAAATTTAATTGTTGATGAGCACCCTCATGCCGTTTCGCCTCGTGCACGATAGTTGACGCTTGGGTTGTTAAATGAAAATTTGTATCTTTTTGTAAGTCAACATTTAACTCATGGATATCACAATCGTATAATCCACCTGAACTAGATTGAATATATAGTGTAAGAAAGTTTTCTGGATCTCCGTTAATGCTGAATGGCACAGTCATATGAAACGGATGAGGCATTAACTGGTGGGATATAAAAGCATTGCCACCAACACTCCTAACTTCTAATTCCGCGCGAGAAAAGTTTAATTTTTGAGATAAAAGTGAAGAAGTATCATTCAACATCAAAAACGCCATTCAGGAAGAGAACCTGAGTAGAAATTTCTTTTGCTATTTGATCGATGCCAATGTTATTATTTTCCGATCTACATTGACAAGATATGACTGGGCGCGAACCTCTAACACTTTTGGCATCACTTTCTATACTCAAAGCATCCACCCCAACGTATGGGGCTAAATCTACTTTATTTATAACTAACAAGTCAGACTGCACCAAACCAGGTCCACGCTTTCTTGGTATATCATCTCCCTGAGCTACATCGATTACAAACATCCACCAATCAACCAAATCGAGGGAAAAAGTTGATGCCAAGTTATCTCCACCACTTTCTATGATGATCAAGTCTAGGTTTGGGAATTTTTCATCTAAATCATCCGCAGCGGCAATATTCAAGGTCGGATCCTCCCTTATGACTGTGTGAGGACACGCCCCCGCTTCTACCGCCAGAACCCTATCAGGATCAATCAATCCACTCCGACGCAGACGTTCGGCGTCTTCTTTTGTAACTAAATCATTGGTAACCACTGCGACTTCAATGTCGTTCTTTGAAAAAATAGGTATCAAACTTTCTATCAGCGCTGTTTTTCCAGACCCAACTGGACCACCTATTCCAATCCGCGCTGCACCATTGCTTTTCTTTAGTTCAAGTACGCTTGTTGGCAAATTCATCTGAGCATGTACCTTTGAGTGAGTGGAAGTTCAGACGCAGGATCACAATACGCCAATTTACCATCTACAAATACATCAAAAGTTGAAGGGTCCACTCTAATATCAGGGGCCGCATCATTTAAATGCATATCTTTTTTCTGTAGTTTTCTAGTTCCCACAGCAGGTAATAAGTTTTTCTTTAAGCTCAATTTTGTTTTTATATCATTTTCAATAGCCAGTGGATTAACAAAACAAGCACTAAGTGTGGGCGCAGCACCTCCATAAGCACCCCACTGAGGACGTAGGATAACAGGTTCACAGGTCATCAAAGAGGCAGCCGAGTCACCCATTGCTCCCCATGCAATAAAGCCGCCTTTAACAACTATTTCCGGCTTACTTCCAAAAAATCCAGGGCGCCATAAAACGATGTCAGCCATCTTTCCTGGCTCTAAAGAACCAACATGCTCTTCAATGCCAAAACAGCGCGCTGCGTTTATCGTATATTTAGCAATAAAACGCTTAATTCGTTCATTATCACCATTCTTTGTTTTTTCTATTTTCAGCCGACCTCTCTGGTCTTTCATTTTTGATGCAAGCTGCCAAGTTCTAGTGATTACTTCGTTAATTCTACCCATACCCTGACTGTCTGAACCAATCATAGATATTGCTCCCATATCATGCAGTATATCTTCTGCAGCTATTGTTTGCGCTCTAATTCTACTTTCCGCAAAAGCAACATCTTCAGGCACCCTAGGGTTCAAATGATGGCATACCATTGTCATATCAAGATGCTCATCAAAAGTATTTATCGTGAACGGGTTAGTTGGGTTAGTCGAACTAGGCAAACAATTTGACACCCCAGCTACTTTTATTATGTCGGGAGCATGACCACCACCAGCACCCTCAGTGTGGTACATGTGAATGGTACGCCCATCAATCGCATTAAGAGTATCCTCAACAAAGCCACTCTCATTCAATGTGTCAGTGTGCAATTGCACTTGGAAATCAAGCTCATCAGCAACTGAAAGGCAACAATCAATTGCCGCAGGCATTGCGCCCCAGTCTTCATGGATTTTCAAACCAAGGCATCCATTTTCTATTTGCTCATACATAGCAGGCTTTAAGTGCGCATTCCCTCTTCCCAAGAATCCAAAATTCATGGGCCATTGCTCAGATGCCTGTAGCATTTTCCCCACGTTAAAAGTACCACCAGAGTCAATACCCACAGTGATGGGACCTAGAGAACCGCCCAGCATAGTTGTTATGCCAGATGAGATCGCATGCTCTACCAACTGAGCGCTATCAAAGTGCACGTGAACATCGATAGCGCCAGCAGTCGCAATTAGTCCTTCCGCGTCTCTTACTGTGGTTCCAGCACCAACGATAAGGTTAGGATCCACACCTTCCATTACATCGGGGTTTCCTGCTTTACCGATGCCTGCTATTTTACCGTCTTTAATACCGATGTCAGCCTTTACAATACCAATCACAGCGTCAACAATAACAACGTTGCATATGAGCATGTCCAACGCGCCATCTTTACTGGTGACCCCAGCCTTCATACCCATACCGTCTCGTAAGGTCTTTCCACCACCATGAAGACACTCATCACCATAAACTGCGAAATCTTTTTCAACTTCGGCCCATAAATTTGTATCACCAAGCCTCACCTGATCTCCAACGGTTGGACCGAACATAGCCGCATACTCTGATCTGCTAATTGTCGACACTTTACACCCCCTTAAAGCCAGCATCCTTAGCTCGCTTGATTGCTTGTATTTTACCTTGATCTGAAATATCGTTCTTCGATAGGTTATTTAAACCATCTAGACGCTTTTCTCCTCCAAACTCTGTGAGCGTGACCTCTCTCTCTTGTCCGGGCTCAAACCTAACTGCAGTACCTGCAGGTATATCTAGCCGGAAACCAAATGCAGCCGCTCTGTCAAAATCCAAAGCCTTATTAGTCTCAAAAAAGTGATAATGGCTTCCTATCTGAACTGGCCGATCACCTGTGTTCACAACCTGCAAATTGACCTTGTTTCTTCCTTGGTTCATTTCAATAACTCCACTAAGAGTTCTGATTTCACCAGGGACAACTCTATCTTTTTCGATTGGTGTGTCTCCTAACCTGATCGGATCATGCACTGTAACTAGCTTAGTTCCGTCAGGAAAGGTTGCTTCAATCTGTAGAATTGGTATCAATTCCTTTACTCCAATTAGAACATCGTCGGTATTTAAAATTTTAGATCCGTGGCTAATGAGCTCAGCAACCGAATGACCATCATGAGCCATTTCTAAAATTTCATCACATATGAATGCAATTGCTTCAGGAACATTTAGCTTCCGCCCCCGAGCTCGGCGTTTTCGGGCAAGTTCTGCCGCAGAAAAAATTGTCAACCTTTCAAGTTCGGTGGGAGTTAATAGCATACAGATCTTCCTTCTTAATTTGAAAATAAAGATACTTCGAACATACTTCGGCGGGATACCGCTATATCCGCAAGCAATGCACTTGTAGTAGCCATTTTCGGCAACTCTTCAGACAACTTGTAATCAATAGTAGGAATTAAGCTCGCCATAATTTCTTGTGCCTTAATAGAGCCCACCACATTTAATCTGACACCAGATGAAAGCACAGAGTATAGAGCCCCATACACAGCTCCAACTTCAACCATTTCAATGTCAATATCTAGTCCAAAACCAATTAATCCTCTAACTACTGGTTCATATCCCCATGTACCCGGTTTTGATTTTGCGGCGATTTCTTCCGAAAAACCATTTACAAATGGCGTTTCCATTGATTTGTGAACAGAGATTAAGCTTCTTCCAACTCTTCGAGACGCAATTGCTAAGCCTTCATTAGTATTCTGCACATGACAATTTCTATCAAGAGCCATTAATTCTTTTATGTTACCAGAGCAACTATGTGCATTCCTCAAAAAAAACCTGTCAAATTCAAACCAACGTGGGATAATTTGGTTCTCTAAAATAAATAAAAGGTCCTGCGGAGAGAAATTCTCAAGATCTTTGGTGAGAGCTTCCAATCCTCCTGAAAAAGCAAATGAACCAGAAGGAAAAGCAGAATCGGAGATCTGAAGAGTTTTCAATAAATTAATCTTTGAAATCAAACTTCTCCCCCTTCCTTGACCTCAGTTAAAGTCAGATCACTCATGTCAAAAGCACTCTCAAGCCTATTAATATAGTCAGAAAAATCCCCTTGTACCTCAATGAAAATTGATTCATCCGCAAACCGAACTGCCCAATGTAAATTTCCTGCAAAATACCCTAGCTTCAAATTCAAGCTGGCATTTTTACACTTAACTTTTAACCATTTTTCAGGTTTTACCTTAACTATGATGGCAGATTTTTTACACAACTCAAGAATTGCACCATCAAAAAGCTTAGTATCTCTATCTAATGAAATTGCCAATTCTACGCCCTTTCGGGTCTTATGCCTAAATCG
>Ga0055584_100006355_pt1 | contig 11592 bp, 9 predicted proteins | sample OSDHelmetaG_FD_58716 | JGI IMG/M metagenome (GOLD analysis project Ga0055584, IMG submission 58716) | Pelagic marine sediment microbial communities from the LTER site Helgoland, North Sea, for post-phytoplankton bloom and carbon turnover... | ecosystem: Environmental > Aquatic > Marine >...
TACCTTGAAAACGTCCGGGCTCTCTCAGATCAACTGGACCACTCATAGGGGGCAGGTCAGCAAGATCACAGGAACAGCGGCCCCCAGTATTCCTGCCCATATAGCCTCTTTTAACGCAGCGCTTTATGCATTTACACCCGAGGCGGGCGGCGGCGATATTGTCGTTTCGGAGAGTGTGGGGGGACAGGAAGCGATATTGGTTGCAGATGTAATGGGCCATGGCGTGCAAGCAAAGCTATATGCCCTAACGCTCATTGGCCATTTTCGGACCGCATGTAAATTATATAGTGGTGCCGAGTTGAATGTGGCGCAGGCGCTTATGGGCGAACTATCGCGAAGCTTCTTCTCTGACTCTACCCTGGCAGATACCGTTGCAACCGGCGTTATCGCTGTAGCTGGTGATCAAGGGCGCGTCCAGTTGGCGTCAGCTGGGCACCCAATGCCTGCACTCATTTCGGAAAATCGTAATAAGCTAATAGCCGTCGGCGGGCCGCTTCTTGGTCTTCCAGTAAACGAAGATTATGAGCAGGTTGAGCTCGAATTATCTATTGGAGAAACGCTTCTCCTATATACAGATGGCATATACGAGATCGGACAATCCACTGATCAAAGAAATGATTCAGCGCAATTTATAATTTCCGCTCTCGGCGGGCTTTTCGGTAAGAGTTGCGATTCTGTGAAACGCAAGATATCGGCGGTTCATCGTCAACTTTGCGCGGGCCAAGACCCGGACGACGCAACGTTAGTGGTGTTGCAACTTAAGAATTTATGAATTTGGTTATGTCTGATCGGTGTTAACGGATTCTGACACGCTTTTCTGGGCAGCAGGTTCCAATGTTCTAATGTAAGAGTGTGCGTCTGCGTGGACGCTCATGAAACTATCAACTCGTGTTAGCTTTATAATTTCTAGCGGCTGGCCGGAAAGGCCCCATACGATAAGTTTTTGATTGGGGTCAGTTATCTTCTTTGTTAACGAAACTAAAAAGCCGACACCACTAGAGTCGGCGAATTTTACGTTCGACATATCAATAGCAAGTGCAGAGTCGGAGCCCTCAAGAGCTTCCAGTACATTGGTGCGAAGCTCTGCCACGAGTGCGGCGTCAAAATCTCGATTCAAGATTAGGATATCGACCGGTCCGGCACGCTTTAAGGCATATGACATTTAGGATTCTAACAGTGCTCTATGTCGTGTTGGCTGTGTGCGTAGGCACAATAGAACGTATCTCATACGGTTTCCCTGTTAAACAAAGAATGTACAGCGAGTTTTGCAGCTATTTTTCAGATTTTTGGAAATTACTGACCTGAATCGCGCACAACGCTTGGGTTCCAGGGCTAAATTTCCTAAAAGAAAGAACAGGGAATTTGAATACAAGAGCCGGCGGGTGTTTTGATGGATCAAGGAGGTTTAGCGCGCCTTAAGGAAGAGCAAATATTCGTATGAGGTTTATTGAAGGGACGCAGATATGAGGCCGATTTTTCGGATTTCATGAATACCGCGCGGCAGATTTTACAAGACGTTTTTGGCTACGGTGAATTCCGCCCAGGTCAGGAAGACGTTATTGCGACGCTTGGGGCAGGTCATAGCATGCTCGCCGTCATGCCGACGGGGGCTGGAAAATCCATTTGTTATCAGATACCCGCGGTGATGGCCGACCGTTTGACAATAGTTGTTTCGCCATTGCTTGCGCTTATGGATGACCAGGTTGCTGCTTTGCGTACCAATGGCGTAGATGTTGCCTGTATCCATTCGGGGCATACCCGCGAGGAAAATATCGTCGAATGGCGGAGAGTTAAAGACGGCGCAAAGCTGCTTTACCTTTCTCCTGAACGATTAATGACGGAGCGGATGCTCGCTGCCCTATCAGCAATCCACCCAGCTATGTTCGTGGTTGATGAAGCTCATTGCATCTCAAAATGGGGAGCCAGTTTCAGACCTGATTATGAGCACTTGTCGCGGCTACCTGACTTGTTTCCCGAGTGTGCGGTTGCCGCGTTTACGGCGACCGCAGATAAGGCGACACGAGATGACATTGCTGAGAAATTATTCCGTGGAAATGGACGCGTCGTCGTGCACGGTTTTGACCGCCCTAATTTGCGGTTGACGGTTGCGAACAAAGCCAGCTGGAAATCGCAACTGATGAGATTTCTGGAAGACAAAACCGGCCAGGCCGGCATTGTGTATTGCTTGTCGCGTAAGTTTACCGATGAGGTTGCCGTTTATCTTTGCGAACAAGGGCTCAATGCGATCCCTTACCACGCTGGCCAAACTGCCGAACAGCGCAAGGTCAATCAAGACCGATTCATGAGTGAAGATGCGGTGGTGATGGTCGCGACGATTGCATTCGGGATGGGGATTGATAAACCCGACATTCGCTATGTATGTCACCTCAACTTACCTGGCAGCATGGAGGCTTATTATCAGGAGATTGGGCGCGCTGGTCGCGATGGCGCTCCGGCGGAGACACTACTTTTGCACAGCCTACGGGATATGGGGATGCGCCGTCAGTTCATCGCCAACGAAGGTGACGAAGCTCATCGGCGCCGGGAACATCATCGCCTTGATGCATTGTTAGCTTACTGCGAGGCGTCTGAGTGTCGGCGTATTGCTTTGTTGGCATACTTCGATGAGGAGTCCGGTCCTTGTGGCAACTGCGACAATTGCTTGTCTCCACCGGTAGTTGTTGACGGCACGGAGCGGGCGCAAACGCTTTTAGCCACCATTCGGCAGACCGGCCAGGTCTTCGGTGCAGGCCATGTCATCGATATCGTACGTGGTGTTGAATCGCAAAAAGTCCTTGAGCGTCGACACCAGAATCTAGAGACATTTGCAACGGGCAAACAGTGGCCCAAGGATGAATGGACGGTTTTCGTTCGGCAACTCGTCGCTGCTGGTTTCCTCAGTGTGAATATTCAAAAATACGGCGGCCTCGAACTCAGCGAGCGCGGGTGTGAGCTTCTGCTGGGCGACGAGTCGTTCTCTTACAGAGAGGGGAGTGTAACCCGCTCGGAGCTGAGGCCCGTGAAAAAGAGGGTCGATCAGCCGGTGGGGCCCGGTGATGTCTCTTTGCTCTCAGAGCTAAAAAAACTTCGTCTAGAACTGGCCCGTGCGCGAAATGTTCCGGCCTATGTTGTCTTTTCTGACTCCACGTTAATCGAGATGGTAGGTGCTCGGCCCACCACACTTGATAGCATGTCAGGCATCAATGGAGTTGGGCCTAAAAAGCTCAAGGAATTTGGGCCGAAATTCTTGCGCGCTATTTCTGAAGAGAAGCCGGAGTTCGCCGAATGAGGGGCCTAGAAATGAGACGAGTTATTGAAAGTGCGCCGTTTTTTATCTGACAATGCTAATGCCGCTAGTGAAGCTCGGTAACTATGAGCGCCGGGCCTTACGGGCTGCATACTTCGCGTCACGAGCGGCCTTTTGCTCAGCTTTGAGGGCGGCGGCTTGGATGGCTTCTTGCTTCAATGCCTCTTCCTTTTCAGCCTTTTCCGATTCAATCGCTTGCTGTTTGGCAAGGGCTGCGGCTGCCGCTTCTTCAGCTTTCTGGGCGGCCTTAGCGAGCTTTTTCGCCAGGGCTTCCTCTCTGCGCTTTTCGCGGGCAATGCTAGCCGCCAGCCGCTCAGCCTGACGTTCAGCGTAGTCAGGCGCGTTCATTGGTGCGTTGGCTTTCGCGTTTTTAAGCGTGGTTTGCCGAGCCTTTGCGGCGGCTTGAAGCCGCTCATTAAAATTCACATCGTGCTTAGACATGTATTCTCATACTCCATTCATTTGATATGGGGTTGTATACTACCTTTCCTGGCTTCGCACAGCACATCCAGAGCATTTTTCAGAAGAAGTTTATCTGCCTCGGGCAAGTGGTCAATATTGGGCGAGTTATGCAGCGAGCTGACGCAATTCACGTAGAGTAACTGAATGACCTGCTTTAGAAGCTGCCGGTGTTATTTAGATGTCGCTCTCCTTTGAATCTTTCTGAGATACCTAAAGCTTATGTTTCAATAAGGAGCCGCGATCGGATTGTCTGGGGGTGAAATGCGTATCTGGCGCTCAATTCGTCTTTCCATGTGTCGATATTTTGGACAGGTCACTGGCGGCGAGCTCTGGAATGTGAAGAGGAGCTAGAGAAAGCTATCGTAATTTCTTTGGGCACGTGGCCGCAGTTTCACGTCAGTATACCTATAACCATCCTGTGACGGCTCTGTTGAAAGCCGTTGGATTATTCAAGTTTGCCAGATGAGCGGCGTGCTCAATCGGTTTGAGTTTACTATTTGGTATGGCGTCAGCCATCGCCGCCATAACTTCTGGCGGGGCGGCCATGTCACTGTCTCCGACTACACATAAGGTCGGTGCCTTAATTTCACCAAGCCTCGGTGCGTAATTCAATTGTGTGAGCGCTGCCGCACATCCGCAAAAGCCATCAACACTCGTCGTTAAAATCATGTCTCGTGCTAGATCAACTGTGGTCTTGTTGTTTGGGTCAGCGCGGAAAGCGTCCGTCAACCAACGGTTTAGCGTTCCATCCGCGACGGTGGCTAATCCATCCTTTTGCGCAATAGCGATTCGCTGCGCCCATCCTTCCGCATAAGGCGCTGGAGCATCAGCGCGCGCGTCGCAACAGATCAGGCGGTTCACGCGCTTCGGATGATCAAGCGCGAGGCCAAGGGCGGTCATGCCACCAAGAGATAACCCCATAATGTCGGCGGTTTCGATATCGAGCGTTGCCATCAACTCAACCAAGTCATCGACCAACATGGTTAATGAATATGCACCTTCAGACGCCTGACTCTGTCCGTGCCCGCGTGTGTCATACCTTAAGACGTGGTGAGTTTTGGTTAGCTCATCCATCTGCAGTTCCCACATGCGATGATCTGCCGCCAGGGAGTTCGATAGAACCAGCCAGGGGTTTTGCGGACTGCCGTCTACGCAGTACGCGATGTCTACGCCATTGAGTGAGGTGGTCTGCATCGTGGCGCTCTCTCTATGATTCGCGTGAGCCGGTCGCGGTGTTAAATGCAGGCAGTACTTTTTCAGCCAACAGCACCATGGAGTTGCGGCCTAGATCTACATCGGCCCAATCTTTCCCGGCATATAGAAGGGTGCCAAAGTCACCAGTCGTTTCCCGAAAAGCGAGTAGTTCTTCGGTTACTTTTTCAGGCGTGCCCCATATCACTAGGTCTTCCAGGACACCATCAACGGTCACCGCGTTATCGTCCATTGCTTGATCGGCTTTGAACAAATTGGCACGGCCGCTTTTCTTCATCTTAGTGACGATTTGATTGTAGTAATAACGGTAGGGGCTTTGAGGGCCGAGCGCATACTCTCGGGCAACGTCAAGATCATCTGCAACGAACACGCTCTTGGCCACGCGCCATTGAGCCGGGTTAGCCGGTCTGCCGCCCTGCTCGCAACCCTCCGCATACTTTGGCCAATGACTGGCCACCCATTGGGGCAAGAGAAAATTTGCCGAAATAGGATCCCAGCCGCGCGCCGCAGCGGAGACGATGCCTTTTGAAAAAGGTGCGACCGCCGTCACAATGATCGGCGGGTGTGGTGTCTGCAATGGCTTCGGCAAGATGCCCTGACCGATCTCGGGAATCATCGTCTTTTCGGTCGATACAGTCCAATGCTCACCCTTAAGGTTGTAGGGCGGTTCTGATTTCCAGATATCGAGTACCATGTCGATGGCCTCAACAAACATCGCGGTTCGATCTTTGTCGAGCGTACCGAACGCCTCTGCGTCGGACAGTAATCCACCGGGGCTGATCCCAAAATTAAATCTACCGTCAAGTAGATGATCAAGCATGGCGATCTGAGATGCCACTGCCGCCGGATGTGCGTTGGGCATGTTGACCGTGCCCGTGCCGAGCCGAATGTTTTTTGTCGCGTCCGCCAGGGTGGCGATGAACAAGGCGCAAGATGTTATGTTTTCTGCTTTATCGGTTGCGTGTTCGCCAACGTACCCTTCTGTAAAACCCAATTCATCGGCAAGAATGAAGGCTTCGCGGTCTTCACGCAGACAGGTCCGCCAATCCTTGCCGAGTGGATGTATTGGCATGGTAAAGAAGCCGAGCTTCATTAATCTCTCCTGCTTAAACCGTTAAAATCTCTATGCAGATACAGATAATCACGTTTCACTCGGGGCATCAAAGAGTGATAGGCTTTGGCGGCGGTTATTGGGTTAGGCATCCGCTGCACGCAAGGGGGGAAGTACAATGGCTACAAAACGAGCGGTAAAGAAGCGAACGACAAAGAAAAAGGCAACGACGGGAAAAGCGGCGAAGAAGGCGCCGTTGGCCCGCAAGGGTGTTAAGACCAAGCCAAAAAAGAAGGCTGGTATTGAAGCAATTTGGCCGGGCCTCGCGGCTGGTGTTCCTAAGCCTTTGATGCCTTACAGCCCAGCTATAAGGGCCGGTGATTGGGTCTTCATTGCTGGACAGATCGCCAGTGATTTCCAGACCGGTCTCGCGCCCGAGGTTGTGTCTGCAAATTCCTATGTGGGCAATGAATTGTCGTTGCAGTCTAAGTTCGTGTTGACCAACCTTGCTAACACCATCAAGGCTAGTGGTTGCGATATCAACCAGAACATGGTCCGTATGTGGCAATGGCTGGTTTCTGATGAGCCGTCTGAGGAAGCTTTTGCCTGGGGTGATAACTGGCCGGCCATTAGCCTGAAACCCTACCTGAATGTCCGGGACGAAATTGTTAAGGCGCCTGCGCCGCCGTCTTCATATCTGGGTGTTCGTGAACTTCTATGTTTTGGCACCGCTCTTGAAGTGGACATGATTTGCCTGGTCGATAAAAACAAACCGCAGATTATAAAAGCGCCGAAAGGTGTGGTGACCGCGGCGGGCGGACACGCTGCTGGGCTAAAGCGTGGCGACTGGGTGTTTCTTGAGTCCGTAAACGCCGCCGATCTTAATGACGATGAATTTGGGCCGACTCAATGGCACGATGATCCGGTTGAACGCCAAACCGAACATATTCTGGATAAACTGGAGGCCATTGCTAAAGCAGCAGGGTCGTCGCTTGGTAAGGCCGTTAAGGCCGACGTCTACATAGGCCATCCGGAAGACTTTGCGGCGATGGACCGAGTCTGGAAACGCCGTTTCCCGAAAAATCCACCGGCGCGTGTTGTCATTCCCTACATGGGTATGGGCGAGCGCGGTAGCCGCGTGGAAGTTGCACTCACGCTACTGACCAACACCGCCAAAGCCAAAGTCAAAACAATTCACACACCGGATGCACCGGCGCCGCTCGGGCATGAACCGCAAGCCGTTAAAGCCGGTGACTTGCTGTTCTTCAGTACGCAGATGGCGTTTGATTCGGACGGTAATCTTCCGAACGGAATGGTGCGTCACCCCTCTTTCCCCTGGTACGGATCGCCGGGCCAGGCGCAGATGCGCTACATGATGAAGAACATCAAAGCGATCTGTGAAGCGGCAGGTACGTCGGTAGAAAATATTTGCCGCCGAGTGTGTTTCCATGATGACTTCCAATGGTTTGCTGAATCCATCGAAGAATGGGCCAAGTATTTTCCGGAAGATAAACCGGCATCTACTACTATTCGCTTGGGCGGGCCTTTTGTAGTTCCCGGTGCCAACACTTTGCTCGACCTCATAGCCTACGCGCCAGATTAATGGGCGTACTTGCAATTCGAATGCATGCGCCGTGACCGCTGTTGGATTTGTCGGGCTGGGCAAAATGGGGGCGGTTATGGCCCCCCGCTTTCTGGAGGCGGGGCATGCCTTAACAGTTTGGAATCGAACTGCAGCTAAGGCAGAGCCGCTTGTTGCGTGCGGTGCGCGGTGTGCTGAGACGCCCGCCGATGCCGCCGAGAACAGCGATGTCGTGATCTCAATCCTTGGTGATGATGCGTCGGTCCTAGATGTATATCGCGGTGACAATGGCTTACTGAGCGGCAGTGTCGACGGCACGTTGTTTATCGATATGAGTACGGTTCAGCCTCATACCTCTGTAAAGATTGCAGAGGCCGTTAAGGCAAAAGGCGCTGACTTTGTTGAAGCTCCCGTGTCCGGTACGGTTGGCCCAGCGGCTGACGGTAAGCTGTTTGCTTTGATGGCTGGCGACGCTGCGGCAATTGCGCGGGCGCAGCCCTATCTCGACATACTATGCCGCCGTACCATTCATGTTGGGGCCGCGGGCCAGGGTGCGTTGATGAAATTGGTCGTCAATTTGCCACTGGGCGTTTACTGGCAGGCGTTGGCTGAAGCGGTCGCTCTTGGCGAAGCTGGCGGTCTGGAGCGCAAACAAATTCTTGAAACCATCACCGACAGTTCAGCGGCTTTAGCTGTGCTTGGCCTCAAGACTCCGGCGATTCTCGGTGAGGTTGGGGCTGTCGCATTCGATGTAGACAGTATGCAGAAAGATATTTTGGCCATGCTTGAAACCGGTAGTGGACTTGGCGTTCCATTACCTGCGGCCTCTGCCGCACTGATGTCTTACTCAGCCGCGTCTGCGGGCGGAATGGGCCAGGAAGATGCAGTCTCTATCGTGCGGTTCTTGAGCGATAGACTGACCCGACAGAAATCTGAAAATTGAGTGTGTTCTGATGAGCGATTACAAAAGTGAAGTTCGCGATGAAATGAAGGTCGATTGGGATGTGCCCATTACGATGGACGACGGCGTCGTCCTGCGTGCAGATGTTTTTCGTCCCATTCAGGATGGTCAGTACCCCGTTTTGTTGAGTTATGGGCCCTATGCGAAAGGCCTGTCGTTCCAAGAAGGATACCCGAGCGCTTGGGATCGTATGGCGGAGGAGCACCCGGATGTCACGGCGGGCTCGACCAACAAGTATCAGAACTGGGAAGTCGTCGACCCTGAAAAGTGGGTGCCAGAAGGATACGTGTGCGTTCGCGTTGATTCTCGCGGATGTGGTCGCTCTCCAGGATACATACAGCATTTCGCGCCGCGTGAGACTGATGACTTTGTGCAATGCATTGAGTGGGGCGGAACGCAGAATTGGAGCAACGGCAAGGTTGGATTGAGCGGAGTGTCATACTTTGGCATCAACCAATGGCAGGTTGCCTCGCGCCAACCAAAGCACTTGGCCGCCATGTGTATTTGGGAAGGGGCTGCGGACTGGTATCGCGACATGACCCATCATGGCGGTATTCTTTCAACATTCTGGGCCAATTGGTCTGACATGCAGGTCAAAACTGTCCAGTACGGTTTGGGTGAGCGCGGACCCAAGAGCGTAGTCACTGGCGAATTAGTCTGTGGGGATGAAACTCTTTCAGAAAAGGAAATGGCCGGAAACCGCTGTGATTTTGGCGCGGAAATACGGTCCCAACCTTTGGACGACCCTTACTACCGCGAGCGGTCAGCGGACTGGGGCAAGATCACTACACCGTTGCTAACCGCTGCAAATTGGGGCGGGCAAGGTCTACATCTTCGGGGTAATTTTGAGGGTTATGTCCGCGCCGCATCGGAAAATAAGTGGCTGGAAGCCCACGGCCTCGAGCATTGGACGGAATTCTATACGGCCTATGGCGTCGAAGTGCAGAAACGCTTCTTCGGTCATTTTTTGAAAGGCGATGATACGGGCTGGACAGATCAGCCAAAGGTCCAACTTCTCGTGCGTCATCTGGACCGATTTGAAAAACGCTTTGAAGAAGATTGGCCGATCCCTCGCACGCAGTGGACGAAATTTCACATCGATGCTGAGACAATGGGTCTGGTCGATCAAGCCCCTGCCAGCGAACAAACTGTCGCGTTTGACGCGACGGGTGAGGGCGTTACGTTTATGTCTGATTCACTTAAGACAGAAACGGAAATAACCGGGCCCTCCGCCGCAAAGTTGCAGATTTCATCTTCTACGTCTGATGCTGACCTATTCGTCGTGCTGCGCGTGTTCGACCCGGATGGAGAAGAGGTGACGTTTCAAGGCGCGATCGATCCGCATACGCCAATCGGTCAGGGATGGTTGCGTGCATCACACCGTAAACTCGATTCTGAGACCAGTCAGCCCTATCGGCCGTATCATACCCACGATGAGAAATGGCCGCTGGAGCCGGGTAAGCCGGTGGATTTAGACGTGGAGATTTGGCCAACAAGCTTGGTAGTTCCAGCAGGGTACCGCGTCGGCTTAACGGTACGCGGCAAGGATTATGAGCACTCGAATACGACTGGGGAGCGGCTTTCAAACTTTAAGAACGAACTGAAAGGTTGTGGTCCCTTCTTGCACGATGACCCCGTTGACCGTCCGCCGGAGGTTTTTGGTGGAGAGACTACGGTTCATGTCGGTGGTGGTAATGACGCGTTCGTCCTGTTGCCGATCATTCCACCTAAGTCGCCTTGAGTAGGAAGAGGAACGACTACCAATGACTGACGCACCCCGTATCGCGCTGATTCATGCGTTGCGCGATTCCATGGTTCCAATTTGGGAAGCCTTTGCAGGGGGGTGGCCCGAAGCCCAAACGTTTAATTTATTGGATGATTCTCTGTCGACTGACTTGGCGGGAGAAGGTGAATTGACCCCAGCGATAGTGGAGCGTTTCCTGACATTGGGTCGTTATGCTGCGCAGACCGGCATTGGCGACAAAATGACAGACGCGATTCTCTTTACATGCTCTGCATTTGGTCCAGCTATAGAGTCCGTGAAACGGGATCTAAATATTCCTGTTCTTACGCCCAACGAAGCCGCTTTTGACGAAGCCTTGGCCATCGGTCACAGGGTCGGCTTAGTGGTGACATTTCCGCCGTCAGAGCCCGCCTTGGCAGCAGAACTTAAAGTGGCGGCGGACACTAAGGGTGCCTCTTTGGCGCTTACCTCAGTTGTCGCTGATGGTGCATTGGCGGCATTACAGGCAGGCGACGGTGAAACGCACGATGCCGCCGTTGCCGAGGCCGCAGAGACATTGAACGACGTTGATTGCATTGTACTCGGCCAATTCTCGATGGCGCGGGCTGCTGCTATACTATCCAAACGCGTGGCCGTTCCGGTCATCACGACACCTGCCGCAGCTGTCGCGCGGCTGCGAGGGTTGTTAAGGTCCTAGTGGGATGATCGATCTGGAAAATCAATGACAACGCCAATTCAGCCTGTTCAATCCGTTGCCGTGCTTGGGCTCGGCATTATGGGGTCGGCTTTGGCGCGTCATCTGATGGCTGGTGGCTTTGCTGTGCGCGGATTTGATCCTGATCCGCAAGCAGCACAAAGGGCGACGGATAGCGGCGTTGTAATCGCGTCTAGTGCTGATGAGGCTGCGCAAAGTGTTGAGTGCGTGCTTACGAGCCTACCGTCTGAGGTGGCCCTGACCTCGACCGTTGACGCTTTGATCGGTGGGGTTCGTCCAGAAGGCGAAAAGACAGTTCTTATTGAACTGAGCACCCTGTCCATGGATAGCAAAACTATGGCACGTGATCGCCTCTCTAACTACGGTATAGAAATGCTGGATTGCCCGGTCAGCGGCACTGGTGCGCAAGCTCAAACTAAAGATATCGTTCTCTATGCCAGCGGTACTGAGGACGCATACGACTTCTGTCGACCAGTGTTTGATGCGGTCGCCCGGGAAAGTTTTTTTCTTGGCGCCTTTGGGAATGGCACCCGAATGAAGTTCATAGCCAATCATCTG
>Ga0055584_100006356_pt1 | contig 11592 bp, 9 predicted proteins | sample OSDHelmetaG_FD_58716 | JGI IMG/M metagenome (GOLD analysis project Ga0055584, IMG submission 58716) | Pelagic marine sediment microbial communities from the LTER site Helgoland, North Sea, for post-phytoplankton bloom and carbon turnover... | ecosystem: Environmental > Aquatic > Marine >...
AGCCCGAAGTAGTAGGAAACGACCTTCCCACCAATCGCCTCCATGCCGGCCGCAACACTCTTCTCCCGGTCAGTCGGGTTTTCCATCAGGAACTTCCAGGCGGCCGCGCTGGGTTCGCCGATGAACATGAAGTGACGGACGTCCTTTTCTTGCGCCGATGATACGGCGCTAAAAAGCAGCGCGACAATGGTGAGCATACTTGCGGTGAATCTCATAAGAACGTTCCTCTTCCCAATTGGCTTAGTGCTTGAGCGGTGCGGCCACATATTCTAGCCATCACTTACTTCTTCAGTACTGTTAGTGCCAGAGCCGCGATGTCTGTTCCGATAAATCCACCACCGTTCTCGGCAAGCGCGATCCGCGCACCTTCGACCTGTCGCCTATCGGCCTCACCACGCAGCTGACAGACAAGTTCGAAGATTTGAGCAGCACCTGTCGCGCCAACCGGGTGGCCTTTGCGCATCAATCCACCGGACGTATTCACCGGTGTTTTCCCACCAAGTCTCGATTGGCCTGATTCAACAAACTCGCCACCCTTACCAGTATCGCAAAGCCCGAGGTATTCGTAATACATGATCTCCGAGATCGCAGACGCATCGTGTAGCTCTACGACGTCCAGATCTTCCGGACCAACGCCCGCCTCTTTGTAAACCTGCTGTGCGCCTTGCTCCGGTGGTGCCTGGTCGCCTGGCGCATAGTCGTAACCACTCGAAAGAAGGGACGCCTCGACCCTTACCTTACGGGACATACCAAGCTCCCTGGCTTTCTTCTCGCTAACAATGATGACAGCAGATGCACCATCACCAATTGGCGAACACATGGGCAGCGTCAGCGGCCACAGCACTTCCTTAGCCCCGAGCACATCCTCGATACTCAAGACATCACGGTACTGTGCGAATGGATTGAGGCTGCCGTGATATGAGTTTTTCGCAGATACCGCAGCCAGTTGTTCGACTGTCGTGCCGTGACGCTTCATGTGGTCCAACGCCCAGCCGACGTAGATATCGACGAAAACCGACCTGGACTTGCCTGCGCCGTTAGCGTCGACGACCACACCGGCTTCTTCGAGCATGGCAGTCACCTGACCAAGCAGCTCGTCCGCCTTTTCAACATCGATACCGCCACTAAACACATCAAAGGTCTTCTGCTTGTCGTCACAATAAAGTTTTTCGACGCCAGCCGCGAGAACGATGTCATGTGCGCCAAGACTCACCAGAGAGCAAGCCTGCTGAAACGCGGTTGCCGATGACGCGCAGGCATTCTCGACATTGACTACCGGAATATTGCCAATCCCCATCTCCCGGAGAATGACCTGGCCAGGTACGCAAACTTGGCCAGAAACGATACCTGCACCGACGTTGCCAACCCAGGCCGCCTGGAGTTCATCTTTATCGACATCCGCGTCTTTGAGTGCATTGTTTATCGCCTCACCAGCCAGTGACTTGATCGAGCGATCGAGAAACTTGCCGAACGATGTCATGCCGACTCCGGCAATGTAGCAGTTTTGCTTCACGAGACGTTTCGGTCCGTATTTTCCCAATAAGGTTTTCGAAGCTCCGTCTTCAGTACCTTGCCTACGGCACTGCGAGGCAAATCATCCATGATGTCGACTGTTTTGGGTGCCTTGACGCCGCCGAGCCTGTCCTTGACCATGCCGATGAGGTCGTCGCCAGTCACATCCTGATCGGGTTTCAGCTGCACACAGGCCTTCACCGCTTCGCCCCACTTCTCGTCAGGGATTCCGATTACGGCGGCTTCCTGGACTGCAGGATGCTCGGAGAGTACTTGTTCAACCTCATTCGGGTAGACGTTGAATCCACCCGTGATAATCATGTCCTTCTTGCGATCGACGATCGTGATGTAGCCATCGTCGTCCATGACACCGACATCCCCCGTATGATGCCAACCAAATTCTCGTGCCTCGGCAGTGGCTTCCTCGTTTTTATAATAGCCAAGCGTCACCAGTCGGCCGCGAATACAAATCTCGCCAGCCTCACCACGCTCAACTTCTTTGCCGTCGTCGTCGAGGATCGCGACCTGGTTGAATGCTCCTGGACGCCCGATACCCTTCAATCGCCGGTCAATCATCTCGCCGTTCTCACCGAGATAATCCCATGGCGCTTTCATCGCGACTGCTGCGGGTGCTTCGACCTGACCATACGCCTCGGTCATCACCGGGCCGAATACTTTGACCGCTTCTTTGAGTTTTTCCAGCGACGTCGGTGCCGCACCAACGATGAAGTGTTGCAGCGATGAGCAGTCGTAGTCGCCGACACTGTCGAGCGCCAACATCATGTACAACACGGTTGGCGGAAGGAACAGGTGTGTAACGCCATGCTCCTGGATCGCCTGTAGGATGCCCTCGGGACTGACCGCCGCCATCATCACGTTGGTGCCACCTCGGGCGAAATGCATGCCGCCGAGAATGCCCGCTGTATGGGTCATCGGTGCAACCACCAGGTGCACACTGTTTTCGTAATATCCAAAATGCGTATAGTAGTTGGCGTACCAGGTCTCAATAGCAGCATGGTTCATGAGTACGCCCTTCGACTTGCCGGTCGTGCCCCCGGTCGGAAAAATTGCCAGCAGCTCGTTATCTTCCTCCGGACCACAGTCGAAATTGTCGTCGTAGCCTTCGAGCCAGGTATCTAGCTCATCAAGACAAATGGTCTCCTTGATGCCCGGCACCGCGTCGACGATCTCCTTCGCCTGTTTTGTGAAAGCACTGTGGTAGAACAGCACTTCCATATCGAAGCGTGTCGAGAGATCGACATTGGTATCTACTGAGTTCCTGGGGTTGATTGGCAACCAGATACCCTCGGCTCGCATCAAGCCAAGAAGGGCAAGGAACGCGATATTGGCGTTGGGGGAATAGACACCAATATGCGTTCCTTTGCCAAAACCTCGACCGTGCAATGCCGCTGCAATCCGACGTGAGCGGCGGTCAGCTTCTCCGTACGTCAGGCGCTCCTCACCATCGATAAACGCGATATTGTTCGAGTGGTAGCGAACGCCCTGGTCGAAGAAATCAATGATTCGCATGCCACACTCCTAGAGCTCTTCGACGGTAACCTTGGCAGGCAGGAATGACTTCAGCTGACCCAGCAGATACTCGTAGCCCACTGCCTGGCAAGCGGTGCCAAAGCCTGCTTTCAGCGTGCCGTCGGAAATCAGTTTCGCTGCAGTGGCTGCCTGGAAAAGACCGGTCTGTGTGTAAGGACTCGTACTCTGGATCACTACTCGGCGACTGCCGCCAGATCCCTGACCAGTAACAATATCGCAGCTCTTGTGTATCAGTGTCTGCTCGCGCGGCGGCATAAACGGTTCGATCTGGTCGACGATGTTGTCGAGCGCGGCTTTGCGTTCGTCCTCGGGAAGTGATCGAACATTAGCTTCGAAGTCGGCTTGCAAAGCGATCAAGCCTTCCATCAGGTCGCGATCGGTGTTGCCGCTCAACTGGCGCAGCGAATGTACCTGCGGGTGATCCTTGTAGATCAACGGCATGTTGCCGCCAGCCCAGGGATGCATCAGCAATGTCATCGCGAATCCTGGCACCGGGACTTCGTAACCTTTCGCCGGTGTCCAGGCAACGAGCTCGTTATTCTTCAGGTAACGCGCATCGTGACTAAACAGGCTGTAGATCGATTGAGTCGAAGCAAAAGTCGGGACGAACGTACCTGCTGTTACACATTCCAATGTGTTCATATCGCCGGGCTCAATACACATGTGTATCGCAATATCGACCGGTGTGTACATGTATGCGGCACAGGGCGCCATAGCGAGGCCTTTCTCTGCGAACGCATCGCCGTATTTGTTCGCGATCATCTCCACGAACGCGGGCTCGCCCGTCGTGTCGATGTAATTCACGCCTGCGGCTAATGCGGCCTGGACTACAGGCTCACCGAAGCGCTCGAATGGTCCAACAATGTTGCAGACTACCTTGGCACCATCAAACAGCTTGGTCAGGTCCTCGACGGTGTTCTCAACCGCGACAACTTCGTAGTCTGCTGTTTCGATGCCGGGTACGTGATCCATTACCTCCTGGATACGCTCAGCGTTACGGCCTGCGGCGATGAATGGAATGCCGTACTGGCGCAAAAACTCACATACGAGACGCCCGGTATAACCGCTGGCGCCATAGACGACGACTGGTTTTTTATTTGAATCGGCCATTGGCCCACCTCCGCTGATATCTGGAGGATCATAGTCGCAAAGAGCTGGCGCAGGAGCGGGTCAATAGGGCCCTGTCGCCTATCTAATCCGGTAAAGCACTGGAGACGTTGTTCTGTTTAGCACGATAGTCAGACGGCGCATCGCCCGTCCAGCGCTTGAACGCACGCGAGAAGTTACTGCTGTCCGTAAATCCAAGTAGAAACGCCGCTTCCGAAATCGACATGCGACTTTTTCCGAGGTAATGCTTGGCGAGCTCGGCGCGTGTTGTATCCAGTACTTCCTGGTAGGACGCGCCCTCTGCTTTCAGTTTTTTCTGAAACGCACTTTCGCTCATGTTTAATGAGTGCGCGACCTTTTCGCGGCTACAGTCACCGGCCGGCAGGTATTCGATCAGTCGGGCATACACTCTTGCCTGCAAGTCCTGCTTTTTGAGATCCGCAAGAATTGCGACCGCCAATTGGTCATTGTGAAAGGCGAGACTCGCGTTTGAGCCGGTTAATGACACATCAAGATCTTTTGCGGCAACATGCAAAGCAGTTACGTCGGCGCCTAACCGAACTTCGCAGCCGAAATGTTCGGCATATTTCTTGTGTAGCTCTGCCGGCGGAGTCCAACCCAGGTCGAGCCGGTATGGCGCATAGTCGGGTTGGTACGCGATGCGCATGAACTTCAACACAACTGCGCAGAATGCGTCTGCGTGTACACCGCGCGTGCCGTCGCTGTACTCCACCAACGGTTCCTCGGCGAAATAGCCACCGTACTCAGTCTCGTAGAAAACAGCTCTCTCCAGCGATGAGACAAGATCAAAGAAGCGTTCAAAGCGTTTGAAGAAATTGCGCAGCGTGCTGCTGCAGAGCAAAGCCACTCCAAGAGCCTCGTAGACGGTCGGATTCATGTGCTCGACCAGGTCGATGCCAACGCTGGGATCGCCGGTTCGTTCAACCACCAGCGCAAATAACTTGTCGACCGACTCAAATGGAACCCGCTTGTCGGAGTTGCCGTAGACAGCCGGGTCGATTCCGGCCTCGCGCAATAGCTCATCGGCATCAATGCCGCGCGCTTCAAGCGCACCGCGAATGATTACCGTGTTCTTGTAGGAACTGGTTTTGCTCGTTCTTTTTCGCGCGGGGGCTGCCATGCTTCTGATTTTACGCGAATCGGCAGCACTTCCCCACTGTAACGACGACTCAGGCGCTGGTCTTGCGCCAGATTAGCCAGGCACCACGTGTAAATAGCGGCACGAAAAACACCACAAAGAAGGAGATCGACAAAAACCCATAAACGCGGATGATGAGTTCTACAATTCCAACCGATGCGAATACGGATGCCAGCACCACCGAGATTCCGGAAATACTGGCATGACCGATGCGGCTCATCGCTCGTCCGCGGCGACTATGGACCAGCTTGTCGAGCGACTCGATGACACCCTGCAGCAGCGCCACGCCTGTTTGCGCCACCAGCACGAAAACAACCAGCACGTATACACCCAAAAACGCGGCCGGCATAATATTCTCGATAACCCAGTATGTTGGCAGTTGCTGGTCCACGATCTCGGGGTACGACATCATGAAGGTCAGGTGAAAAGCGATCGCTGGAATCACACCGGCGACGGCAGCGGTTATTGCGGTAACTGCTGTTTCCTTGCGGCTCTTGAGATCGACTACGCTGTACAACAGCAGCGGCAGAAAGCCGCAATTTGTCAGGGCATATTTCATTCCCGTGCCAATCCCGTCGGTGACCATCGGCGTGGCGCCAAATGCCGTGCCGATTTCAGCACCGTGGTTGGTCAGGACGACGTATAGGAGGTACACCAAGATCAGGCCGAGCGCCGATACAGACAGGATCATAGAGTCTTCGACAATTTTTCGGCCGAAAAAGATCAAGCCGACGATAATAAACAGGACGCCAGCGCCGCCCGCGAGCTCCGTGACGCCGAAGTAGCTCTTGGCAATCGCGCCGCCGGCCGATGCGCAGATTGCCAGACCCAGCAGCAGCCCGATCATTAGCAGAATCTCGTAGAGGATCTTCGCTTTGCCCAGCAAATGATTTGCGAATCCCCGGTACTCCCAGGCACGAAACATCCTTGCCATTTCGTACACAAGAAACAGGCAGATCGCGTAAGTAACGGCGATCGCAATTATCGCAATGAGCCCGCCAACCGGTCCGTGCCGGCTGATAAATTCGACAACCTCGCGGCCAGATCCGTAGGCACCGCCAAACAACGCCGCCAGGAAAACTGTCGACGGAATCAGGATGACTCGCGAAAAATAGCTACTGGCCATCAGCGCTCGCCTAAGTGCCAGTTTTGTCTTGTGCGATCGTGAAGGCGGGTTGTGGCAAGGGCAAAGTGTAAATGTCTTTATCGACGAAGTGCTGTTCCTTGCCAATGATGAAGTAGCCGGTGTCCATATCGCAAAAGGCGTCAATATCGGCGATAAACAAAGGGAACAGTTCCTGGCGCTTTGGGTTCTCCCCAGCTTTGTCGAGTTCGGCCTGCGAGATCCAGACTTCGGCATGACCAAAGTAGCGTTCGCTGGGCTGCATGCCGCGTGCAACTCTCATGTCTGCAGCGACTGCGTTCTCGACACTGTGCACCTGGAAGTAGCGAATGTTCGGCGAGTACGCGGACAGGTCGTGCGTCAGTCCACCGTGAATGGCGATCCAGTGACGATGCAGCTCACCCAACTCGATACCCGACAGCCCTTTCGGAAAATAGGCGCCGCGCACCATATCGGACCCCTCGTCTGCATAGAGTTTGCCACGCGGATTCAGTACCGCGTGGTCGGTGCCGAAGGACAGCATTGAAGATTCATGGTCGATAAATTCATTCTCATCCGCCAGTATTTCCTGCCACGCAGCTGCACCTTTCTCAGTTTTCAGCGCATCCTCCAGCACGGCTATTTCTGACCAGCACGCGACCGACAAACCGTCGTAACCGTCACCTACCACGCTGTACCCTTCTTTGAGCGCCTTTGCGACGGGGTGCGACGGATCGTCATAGATTTGCGTATAGCGACGCAGGCCAAGTGCATCTGCGTGCTTTGCCCAGAGCGGGCCGTGCGTATCCCGCCATCGAGACTGGAAGTCTTCGGTCGACGTGCCCGGCTTCTTTCGTAAATAGAAATTTAGTTTGATCATTATTTTTTCACTCAGGTCAGTACAAACCCGCCGTCCACCTGTAATGCGGCACCATTGACAAAACTGGCATCCGATGAGCACAGCGTTTTGACGACACCCGCGATATCTTCGGCCGTGCCGGTCCTGCCAACGGGCGTCCTTTCTACGAACCAATCAGATTCCTGGTCGGCCACTATCGGCGTTTCAATGAACCCAGGACAAACGGCATTGCATCGAATGCCCTGCCCACCATGATTAACTGCTACCTGGCGCGTCAATCCGATGACACCATGTTTGGCAGCGGTGTATTCAAGGCTTGATCCTGGTATTGGCTTCATGCCCAGCACCGATGACGTATTTATGATCACGCCGCCGCCGTTTCTTATCATTGCCGGTATCTGGCAACGCACACCATAGAAGACTCCATTCAAGTCTATGTCGATTACCTTTTGCCAGTCCGCAGGTGAGAGTTGGTCAATATCACATTCCTTGCCGCTGATTCCCGCGTTGTTGAAAGCAAAATCCAGCTGACCGAATTCCTCAAGCGCAGTCATCACCAACGATTCGCCATACGCCGGATCAGACACGTCACCAGTGACCGATATCGCTTTGCCACCGGCAGCGGCAAGCTCCGCTGCCACATCGGCGACTTCAGGCGCGATGTCACCTAGCACGACCGACGCGCCATTTTCGACAAACATTTTTGCTGCAGCAGCGCCAATCCCTCGCGCCGCGCCAGTAATCAGTGCGACTTTGTAGTCGAATTCCAGCGACATGACCGCTCCTGTCTTAAGTCCTGTATCTAACATAGCCGCAATACATCTTCGCTATGTGTCCTAGGCGACATACCGCGTGTCGTTTCAGATATTTTCCAGTCGACAACACTAACCGCCTTACCAAGGCCTGATATGGTCTAGTTTTGCAGGAATAGTCAATGTTCTTATTCAACGACACATCGCCAGTGACGTTTCAGGACGCGCTTCCGGACAGGGTCGACGTTGTCGTGATCGGCGGTGGTGTCATCGGCGTATCCACTGCCTGGTACTTGCGCGAAAAGGGCCTCTCCGTGGTTGTCTGCGACAAAGGCCGCATAGCTGGCGAGCAGTCGAGCCGGAACTGGGGCTGGGTTCGAGTGACCGGGCGCGATGCTGACGAAGTACCGATCGCCATGGACAGCCTGCGTTGTTGGAAAGAGATTTCGGACTCGCTCGACGAAGACGTGGGATTCACACAACGGGGCATTCTCGCGCTTGCCGACACCGACGCAGACATGGCCGATTTTGAAGGCTGGCTAGAAGTTGCCAAACAGTATGGCGTGGACAGCCGGTTGTTCTCTGCCGCCGAAGTTACGTCACTGGTCGAAGTACCTCAGGCTCGCTGGCAGGGTGGTGTCGTGACGCCGAGCGATTGCCGAGCCGAACCGTTCAAGGCGGTTCCCGCGATTGCGCGCGGCTTACAGCATCGCGGTGGGCTTGTTCGCGAGAACTGTGCCGTTCGTACGGTCGATATCGAAGCGGGCCAGGTTGCTGGCGTCGTGACGGAACAGGGACGCATTCGGACCCAGGCAGTTGTGTGTGCTGCTGGTGGATGGGCAAATATGTTTCTCTCAAATCTCGACGTCGATTTTCCGCAACTCGTATTGCGCGGTACCGTTGCCCGCACCGTTGCAGCGCCTGAGCTTTATGACGGTGCCTTCGGCCTCAAGGACATTCATCTGAGGCGCCGGCAGGATGGCGGCTACACGGTGGCTTGTGGTCTCGCAGAGCACACGATCGGCGCAAACAGTTTTCGCTACTTGCTGAAGTATGTTCCATCTATGATATCCGGCGACGACATCAATGCATTTGTTGGCCGTGATGCCACGCAACAAGGCATATTGAGAAAGCGTTGGAACGGTGATGAAACTACACCATTCGAAAAACACCGAGTGCTAAACCCGGCCCCCTCTCGCGATGCACTCCGCAAAATTCGTCACAACCTTGGCAAACGCATTCCGCAGTTTGCCAATATCGAATTTGAAGAATCATGGGCCGGCATGATCGATGCGACACCCGACATCGTCCCGGTGATGGATAGCATCGAGTCACATCCGGGCCTGTTCCTGGCGTCTGGCTTCAGTGGTCATGGCTTCGGTATAGGGCCGGGTGCCGGCAAAGTGATGGCCAATCTTGTAACCGGCAATGACCCTGGATTCGATTTGACGCGATTCCGTTTCTCGCGATTCTCGGACGGCTCCAAGATGGTGCCGGGCCCTGCACTTTGAATCCGAGTACGAGCAAGATCCCGCTGTAGAAACTAGTATGAATTTGGCTCTATTTCTCGCCTTTCACGCGCTCGATTGACGCACATTGTGCGATGCAGTTGGGCAATTGTTGTCTTGCCCGTCGTTTCGAATAGAAATGGCAATACTGCGTGGATCGCGCATCGAACTGACGTCCAAAGCATCGTTCCGCTAAAGGACATTGCAGAAACAAAATGTTGGCTGTAGGTTTCGCCAACGGTTGATGGATGGTCGGTAAAGGGATTCGAAGAACGCGTAGTCATAATCGTCAGATCCTGTTTGGATATGCCAGCAATTGTTCCTTAATGAGAAAAAATGTGCGTGTCACCAAGCGCGCGTTTACTGGTCATTCCCGGTAAAATACGTTTATTCAAACAGTTTGCCGGGGTTTAGAATGTTCTCCGGATCCAACAGTTCTTTGAGTTGTCGCATTAGTGCAATCTCGTCACCACTGCGGCTCTCGCCCAACCACTGTTTCTTTTCAATACCGATACCGTGCTCGGCAGATATCGATCCATCCAATCCTTCCAGACAGCCGTAAACTATCTGATCGCAGGCCTCGTGATGAACGCCGTCTTCAAAGGGCCATGCAAAAATATGCAGGTTGCCGTCAGCTATGTGGCCGAACACAACGCTAACCGCATCGTGGCGCCACTCGGCGATCGCCGTCTCAAGTCGCTTCACATAGGTCGGCATGGCTTTAATGGGCAGGCTTACGTCATACAGATAGGCAGGTAAGACCGGGTCGAATTCTTCGCGGATAATCCAGAGCGCATCTCGTTCACTTGTCGACTTCGGAACTATCGCGTCCACAATATCGCCGTCCTCGAGCCCTCTTTCCAGCAATGCCTGGAAGCGTGCATCATCGGCCTCCGGGTTCGCACCTTCTGCCTCGGCCAGGACATAAAAAGGGTACTCGCGGTCCATCGGCGGCCGATGCGCGCCCTCGCCAGTTACATTCTTGTAGTAACTGTTCCACATTACTTCGTAGGCGTTGAGCGTGCCCGCGAGATCTGACTGCATAGTTTTCAGCACACGCACGACCGCCTCGAAAGACTCCGTCGCGAACATCGCTGTCTGTCGACTCTTCGGCAGCGGAAACAGTTTGACGACGACTCGCGTAACTACACCAATCGTTCCTTCGCTGCCAATGAACAACTGCTTCAGGTCATAGCCGGTATTGTTCTTCAGCATCTGATTCATCGAGGAAATGACGGTGCCGTCAGCTAGCACCACTTCAAGACCCAGCACAAGCTGACGCATCATGCCGTAGCGCAATACATTAATACCACCGGCATTGGTCGCGACCGTGCCGCCAATTGTACAACTCCCACGCGCACCAAGATCCAGCGGAAACAGGAATCCCCGCGCCGCCAGTTGTTCCTGTACGGTTTGCAGAATCGCGCCGGCTTGAATAACCGCGACGCCGTCCATCTCATCGACCGACTCGATCGCTGTCATCCGCTCCAGCGAGATGATGACATCTTCAGACGTGGACACTGCGCCCTCCACGACACCGGTAAGGCCGCCTTGCACAACAACACTTTGCCTGTGCTCGTGACAGAGACGAAGAATGTCGCCAACCTGTTCGGTCGTCTCGGGGCGAAATAAGGCCTTTGCTTCAGTCGGCGATGGGTCCCAATAAGATTTCGCACGTTCCGCAAGCGCATCGCCGGTAACGATTGCACCATCGGACAGCATTTCAGAAAGTATTGCGGCGAGGTCGGCCATGAACCTAGCCTATCAGCACTGGCGACTCAACGTCGGTCAAGAGAAGCCTCATCACATGTCAATGGCATCTTGAATCTCAGTCGAGTTCAATAGGACTGTCGCAAGATCGTAATTGACCGCTTATTACCGGACGATTGTGCTAATTTGCCTCGAAATAAAACAGGAGAAGAACATGGATCAACCATTCTTGCGCATGGTTCAAGCTACAGCATTCGCCACCGTGCTGGCCATATCGCCCGCGCTGCTGCACGCACAAGACGAACCGGCTCGCACCCTGTTCACCAATTGCA
>Ga0055584_100006357_pt1 | contig 11591 bp, 6 predicted proteins | sample OSDHelmetaG_FD_58716 | JGI IMG/M metagenome (GOLD analysis project Ga0055584, IMG submission 58716) | Pelagic marine sediment microbial communities from the LTER site Helgoland, North Sea, for post-phytoplankton bloom and carbon turnover... | ecosystem: Environmental > Aquatic > Marine >...
GGATGTTGTCCCTCCGGTTCGCCAAAGCGCGCCATCGCGCGATTGTTCCGCACGATCGCGTGACCCGGATGTTTGCCCGTCATCAGCACACAACGCGACGGAGCACAGACCGCGTTGCCCGAGTAACACTGGGTGAAGCGCATCCCGTCCCGGGCCAGCGAATCCACGTTCGGCGTCTTGATCTTGGTCTGCCCGTAACACCCCAATTCGTTCCAACCCAGGTCGTCCGCCAGGATGAATACCACGTTCGGCTTGGCGGCCACCAAAGCCAACGGCGCGTTGAACAGCATGGCGAGGAGAGGAATGAACGTTTTCATTCCGCCGAGGGTAGTCTTCCAGTGAGAGGACAGAAGCAGGTGTTTCATCGTGGATTGAGAATTAACGGTTTAACGGTGGGCCGTCATCAATCTTCTTCAACAATTCCGTTTTTTTTGGTTATCAGACCAGGCAACGGCATAACATCTGTAATCGTTCTGGAGAGACCCGCTCCGTCGGATCCCCAAATTGGGGAAATGCCGGATCATTTCCCTCCATGTCTTGTCTCAATCCTGTGCAGGGATTTTTCAAAAAGTCGGGATGTTTCGTGGACCTGTAGTTGCATTTCTTATCCACGCCGAGCGCGGACAAAACCGACGATCATGAGCGGTTCACGCGGCTGCTCTTGGAGAGTGAGCCGTTGATGTTGCGGGGGTTCTGGTGGCGGTGCCGAATCGGGCGGATTCGCGGGAGATCAGGCAGCAGGGAGCGGAAGGGTTGAAAAACGGGATTCTTGCGAGTAGATAGCCGGTCGAAGAATCCGCCATCCAGATCTCACAATGAAGAAAATCGCCCTCCAGACGTTCCTGCTGCTGCTTCCCGTTCAACTCTTCGGCTGGGGCCAGCCGCATCATGCAATAACGAGGGCGGCGTTGGAAACGCTTCCGGCATGGCAGCAGGAGTTGCTTGGGGTTGAGTTGGATGCCTTGGCCGCGAAGTACTGCCTGATTCCGGACCGGGTGTATGTCGACAAGGCGAACGCGAGGTTTGCGGCGATGGAGAGTAGTCCGGGGGTGGTGTATCTGCCGAAGCTGCATCTGCCGGATGCGGACCAGACGGTGAACCGCGAGTCGTTGCGTTACTTCATGCAGAAAACGGTCGAGGCGCTCAAGGCTGGCGAGACTGGTGACGCGGCTCGTTACATGGGGACGATTTGTCATTTGATCGAGGATTTCGGAAGTCCGTCGCACACCGTGCCGGGTGACAACATGTTCACGCTACTCCAACAGTTCATGCCGCCGACGCCGGTGATGGAGGGCAAGCTGTTGCATGGCCCGATTGAGAACGGAGACTTCGCGGTGAACATTGCCGGTTATCAACCGCAACTGCTTGGCACGTCGGTGGAGGAAGCCAGTTGGCGGCTGCTGCATCGCGTGCACGAGGTCATCATCAACGCGCGCAGCACCACCGTGCCGATCATGCGGGCGCTCTACGCGGACGACCGGGCCGCCGTCCTGAAGCACCAGCTTCGCGCTGCCACGAAGGACGCGCAGGTCGTCGCCGATGCGATGCACACCATTGTCTGCCTCGGCTCGGCCCGGTTCGACAAGGAAGCCCAGAAGCAATGCGAAAGAGGCGGCATTTCCCGGTTCTGGCCAGTGGAAGCGGTGAATCTGTTCTATCCGCAATCGCACTTCTTCAGCGCACCGTTCTGGGGGCATGCGTTCAGCAACGTGGTGATGGAGAAAGGAACGAAAGCCGTGCCGATCAGGATGCGTGTCGCTGGCAAGGATGGCGACGTGAGCGAGAAAAAATTCGCCGAAGGCATCAGCACCGGCATGGGCAAACCGCTGACCTTTCACCTGCCCAAGGGTGTCTACCGTCGCTTCACGGTGGTCGCTGGCCTGCAATCCGGCATCGGCGACCAAGGCAAAGTGGAGTTTACCGTGCTCGGCGATGGCAAACCGCTCGCCAACGTGGTCATCAGCGGAAGCGAGCCCGCACGTGACCTCGCCTGCGATATCAGCGGCGTGGCGCAGTTGCAGCTCAATGCTGTTTCGCGCGGCTCCGCTGCGAAGAGCAACTACGCCGTATGGGCGAAGCCGGTGTTGGAGAAATAGTTTGAACCGCTGATGACACGGATTTCGCGGATCCTCTGCCGAGCGTGCTCGGCCTCTCTTCTTATCCGTACCATCCGCGAAATCCGCGGTTAAGCCTCGCCAGATTGTTTGGCCAGATGGGCCATTCCTTTCGTGCCGCGAAGATTTTTTGTCCAATAATCCATCCCCTTGTGGACTTGAATTGCCCAGGGAATCGTAGAAATGAGGTTTCAGGTTAAGTTTTCCCGTTACCGATCTGGTTGTTTTGACATTTCCTGTTGTTCACCCACACAGATTTGAAATCCTGCCGCCCCAATCCATGAACCACCGACTGATCATCCTCATTCTTGTGTTGGCCTTTGTGCTGCCGCCGGCAACGGCCGCTTCAAAGAAAAAGGAAGCCCGTAAGGCCCGCAAGGCACAGATGGAGGCCGCGAGTAAGGCCCGTACGGCGCAGATGGAGGCGGCGAATCTGAGGGCGGAATTGAAAGGCATGGGATCTTTGCCAGCGATCGGCAATGCGCCGCTGCCGCCGATGAACAAGCAGCTTCGCTTGAGCGCGGCTCAGTTGGCCACGGCCGCGGCGGAGATTGATCGGCAGGTGCGCATTGGATTGACGAAGGCGAAGCAGGAACCGAAGCCCCCGGCCAACGATGAAGTGTTCGTGCGGCGGATCTATCTCGATGCTGCGGGGCGAATTCCTACTTCGGAGGAAACGGGGAAGTTTCTGAACGACCGGCGTTCTGACAAGCGGGCGCGGCTGATTGATGAGCTCCTGCTTTCCGCTGGTTACCGTTCGCATCAGTTCAATTGGCTGGCGGACATGCTGCGTTTCAAGTCCGGCATCAAGCGGGCCAATTTCGGTCTCTACCAGCGCTGGTTGAAAGATGGGATTCTGACCAATCGAGGTTGGGACCGGACGGCTTATGGACTCCTCACGGCCGAGGGCAGTCTCGCGTCCAATGGGGCGTCCGGTTACCTGCTGCGGGATACGGGGATGCCCCTGGACAGCCTGTCGAACACGCTCACGCTTTTCCTTGGTGCCAACGTCAGTTGTGCGCAGTGTCATGATCATCCGCTGGCCGATTGGAGCCAGCGCGAGTTCTACGAGATGGCGGCCTTCTTCGGGGCGGCCGATGTGAGTTCCCGCGATCCGCGCAAGGTGGGCAACAAGATCAAGGATCAGCATCTCTCCAAGCAGGACGTCATGCACGCCGTGGCGCAAAACATGTACCGGGTGAAGACGGGGCCTAAGAACCTGCTGAAGTTTCCGGAGGACTACGCCTATGACGACGCCAAGCCTGGTTCCAAGGTCGATCCCAAGCTGGTGGCGTGGGAGGAAGGGGAGCGCAAGGGTGAGGCGTATGACGTCGACCTCGGCCGACCTAAGAACTATCGTGACAGCTTCGCGAAATGGATGACCCATCCAGAGAATCCGCGCTTCGCAGCCAACATCGCGAATCGCCTCTGGCAACGCATATTCGGCATCGCGGTGAAGGAACCCATCGAGGATCTCGACGATCTGGATGCCGCCTCCAATCCCGCGCTGTTGCGACATTTGGCGAGCGTGGTGGTGTCGCAGCAATTCGATCTCCGCGAATTCCAACGCATTGTCTTCAACACCCGGGCTTACCAAGCCGCAGCCAGCAGCACGCCGGCGATCGGTGACATTGCTGACTACCTGTTTCCGGGACCGGTCCTCCGTCGCATGACCGCCGAGCAGGCATGGGACTCGATTCTCACCCTGGGCTTTGGCGCGGTGATCGATGGCTACCAGACCGACTTTTCTCACCAGACCACCCGCTTCGCGTTCGACTATGACAACTCCAGCGAAGCCGCCGTCCGGCAACGCACCATGGCGCTGAAGCAGGCTGGATACCTGAATGGATCGAAAAAGCGGCTCGGCGCAAACGACCTGGTCGACAAACGGCGAGTGCCGCAACGATTTGGAAGAAGCTACGTGCTCCGCGCCTCCGAACTTCCGCAACCCGCGCGCGAAGATCATTTCCTGCGCATGTTCGGCCAATCCTCGCGCGACCTTGCCGATGACGGCAGCCGTGAAGGCAACATCCCGCAGACCCTGATGTTGATGAATGGTGATTTCCAAACCCTGCTCACCGGAGACGATTCCCGATTGATGCGTGCGGCCTCCCAAACACGCAACAAGAACACCGTGGTCGATAATGGCACTGCGTTTGGTTTATTCTCTCTCTTTGCTCTTTTGCCTCGCCTTCTTCCTGGCTTCCCTTTTTTTCTGTTTATCGGTCAGCTTCGAGGGTTCCGGCTTTTCCGTGGATTCGGTTCCTTTCGATCGTTCGGGTTTTCCTTTTTTGGCTCTTTTGGCAACCTTGGGATCGACCGTTGAGAACGCATCCTTCAGCTTGTCCATCTCGGCTTTAAGCTGTGTGTGCATCTCCCCGACTTTCTGAGTGTAATCAGAGTTCTCGGCGAGGTTGTTCAACTCCCAGGGATCATTCTGGATGTCATAGAGCTCAAACTCCGGATGCTTCACCACACGGTCGATTTTTGCCTGGGCTGTAGGATCCGTTTTGGCTTGGTCCAGCCAGGTTCTCCAGGCTTTGGCAAAGGTCTTACCGCTGGTGGGCTTCATCATCACATCGAGGTAGTAGTCAACCTCCCGTTCAGGATTCCAGACCAGTTTGAACTCCTTATTCCGAATGGCTCTTTGAGTATAACCGCCGGCCTGATGAACCAGGTAGGCATGGTCGCGATGATGAGAGGTTTCTCCTTTCAACACGGAAAACAGACTCTTGCCGTCCGTCGCAGGAGCCTCTCCTCCGGCGATGTCGACCAAAGTCGACGAGATGTCGCAATACATCGCCACGGCATCGGTGACCGCCGGCTTGATTTTACCCGGCCAGCGCACGAGGCAGAGCGCCCGGGTCCCATAGTCGTAGATCGACCATTTGCCATTGGGCAAAGCGGTTCCCTGTTCACTCAAAAAAATCAGAACGGTGTTGTCTGCCAGCTTCAGATCGTCCAGCAGCTTCATGGTGGCGCCCACCTGATTGTCGAGAACTTCCACTTCCGCCGCGTGGATCGCCAAGGCCTCGCGCGTCAGTGGGGTATCCACCATGTGGGGTGGAACGACGATCTGATCCAAGGGGAAATTGGACGGATTACCAACGGTCCATGGGTGATGGGCATTCACAGATGCAACCACCACGCAGAATGGTTGATTCTTGGATGTTTCGATGAACTGTTTCATCCCACTCATTTCCCAAGCAGGGGCGCTATGATTTCCGTTGCTTTCGAAGCCGGGAATCTTATGAAAATCCGATACGTCAAAATGGGTCTTCCCGGTCAGTCCGAACTTGTAGCCCAGCTCTCCCAAGTAGTTGGCGATGTTTTTAAAGTTCCCTCTGGGTTTGCTGCCATTGCTGAAGACACCACTGGTTGGTGGCAGCAATCCGGTATAAAGCTCGTGCCGCACCGGGCCACATTGGGCCACGGAACACATGAAGTTCCTAAAGCGAAGCCCCTCGGAGGCGAGCTTGTCGATATTTGGCGTCCGGGTGTACAAGCCCCCATCAACACAGCCAAAGCTTGACCAGCTGACATCATCCGCCAGCACGATCACAAAGTTGGGCCTGTCGCCCGCCGGTTGATTGGCCTCTTCAGCCCACAACGGAGCGATAAAAAATGTGGCGAGTAATAACGAACAAGCTTTCATCATTTCTTCTTACTTCTCTTTCTTTTCTTTTTGGATGGCTTTTCTTCTTTGGTTCCCTTGTAGGCGGCCTGACCGGAATCGAACGGCGCCTCCAGCGAGTGTTCATCGAGATCCTGTTGAAAGGCCTCGATCGCGGCCTCAAGCTCCTGCACGACTTCTGGAAAGTCCGCCGCCACATCTTTCGTTTCTCCCGGGTCCGACTGCAGATCGTACAGGCCGGGTTTGCCTCTGCTGGTCAGTTTGAAGCGCTCATTGCGCGCCCCGGTGATTCTGGCAATGTTTCCCGCGTAGTAGAGATACTGGTGCGGCGACTTCACATCGGGAAGACACTGCATGATCGGGAAAATGTCTTTGCCGTCGATCTTCTGCGGAGTCTTGGGCTCAATGCCCGCCAAGGCGGCAAAGGTCGGCAGGATATCCATCAGCGACGCCATTTCTCCGGTCTCTTTCCCTTCCGGCAAGGTTCCTGGCCAGGTGACGACAAAGGGCACGCGAACACCGCCTTCATCGCTGCTCCCCTTCCAACCTTTGAGCGGCAAGTTCGACCCTTTCTCTTTGTTGCCGTTTCGGTCGGGCTTTGAATCCGCCCCATTATCCGAGGTAAAAGCGACAATCGTCTTTTTCTCGAGGCCGTTCTCTTTGAGCGCCTTGATGACTTCACCCACCGACCAGTCAATTTCCTCGATCATGTCCCCGTAGAGACCATGCGCGCTTTTCCCCCGGAACGAGGCATCCACGGTGTAAAGGTGATGTGGCGTGCCGTGGGCGATATACAGAAAGAACGGCTTGTCCTTGTTCTCCTTGATGAACTTTACCGCCTCGTGGGTGTAGCGTTTGGTCAGTTGGGTGATGTCCGTCGGCCACTCAATCACTCGATCATCACGCATCAGGATCGTCGAACGTCCGTGAGTGCCTTTGCCGGCATCCGCTTTGTAATCCTTCATCGTGAAGCCTCCGCCCGGTTTAAAACCGTCGGCAACCGGCAGCCCGTGATTCATCGCGTCCCCGTGGTTGGTTCCCGGAACGCCAAAGTAGGAGTCAAAGCCCTGATCGGTCGGCAGATAGCCGAGAGCATGACCCAGGTGCCACTTTCCAATGAGAGCGCTGCGGTAGCCTTTCTCCTTGAGCAGTTCGGGAATCGTGACGGTCTCTTTGCACATGCCGACACTGGAGTGAGGATAAACGATGGAGCCGATCCCCACTCGGAAATTGAAAGCGCCGCTCATCAGCGATGCCCGAGCCGGAGAACATTTGTGCCGCGCATAGAAATCCGTGAAGCGGACGCCATGGGCAGCCATCGCGTCGATATTTGGAGTCTTGATCGACGGGTGACCATAACACTCCAGATCACCGTATCCCTGATCATCCGTCATGATGAAGATCATGTTGGGTCTGTCCGGTGCTTTCGCGATGAGGTCGGAATTGACCTCAATGCCAAACAAAATCAGGACGGAAAGGGCAGCTTGCAGAGTTCTCATGAGCAAAGGTTGCAGGGATACGACCGGATTGGCTGGAAGGTAACGGAGGAACTTTGCTCAGGGAAAACCAAAGGGAGAGTGGAAACAACCCCCTGCCGATTGGACAGGCCCACACTGAGCGGGCCCGAAGGGAGAATCTTTCCGCGTATTTTGAGTATTCCGTAGTTGAAATTCAGAGCCGGTATTCTTGCACCCCTTCAGGGTGCGTTTCTGTTCTATCCGTAACCGGGGGTGGCGCTTTGCTTACCCCCGGCTACAGGCTTCAGACCCTTCAGGTCTGGTGGGTTAGCGGGCGACAAGTCGCCCTGGATGATCCGTGTTATCCGAGCAATCCGCGGTCAATTCCTCTGCCTTCATTCCTTTGTGCCGCAATGCCGGTGCCGTCGCGCGCTCGACTGGCCCAAGTCATTAACGGCAAGATCGGAGCACATGAACGCCGCGCGACAGACTATCCACGTGTTGTCCGTACTCGCGTGGGCGTTGTGGATGGGCGGGTTTACCTTTTTCACCTCCGTCTCCCTGCGCGTCGCCCACAAGGTGCTGAGTGAAGCGCAGGAGTTCGGCTACGTCACCCAGGTGGTCACCGATCGCTTGAACGTGATCGGCCTGATCGCAGTGCTCTCGTTGCTCGCTCAATTGGCGGCCCATTGGCAGGTTCTCGTCCGGTGGCGACGATTCGTTCTCGGGATCACTTGGTTGATCCTGGCCATCACCCTGGCGTATTTGTTCAACCTCCATCACGCGCTCGCGGCCACGGTGGACTTCGCACAACGCGTAGTGGTCGATGCTGATACATTTGAGGTGGTCCACCGCCGCTACAAACAGGTCGCCAGCGTCCAATGGTTGGCGGCTGTGCTCCACCTGACGGTGATGCTCACAGCCTGTCGCTCAGAGGGCCACGCGGATCAGGAGATAGGATGAATGACCTCAACTACGGAAGACTCGGAATACACGGAAATTGGGACGCAGCTTCAGTTTCCTTCCGCGTATTATGAGTATTCCGTAGTTCAACTTAAGAATTCTGATTCTGGGTGTGTTCCTTGGAGATGAAGGAATGGAAGCCAAAGAGTCTGTAGCGGAATTTGAAAAAAATTCCGACTCGGATGCCTGTGCCAATCGGAAGATTTTGCATCTTCCGCTACAACTTCCGGTCGCTAAGATTGAGTGCACGATTCCATCGAACAAGAAAGCCAATGCCCGATAAATCAACAGATCAAACAAGACGTTCGTTTCTGAAAACCACGAGCGCTGTTGGAGGAGTAGTCGCCTGCGGTTGGCAACCAGCAACGTTGCTGGCTCAAGCGCGCAAGCGGACTGCGCTCAAGGCCGGCGACCTTGAGACTTCCCTCAAGATTCTCAATCTCTTCAGCGAGAAACCAGAGACCGTCAACAAACTCTACAGCGCCATCTACGCCGCGTTGAAGGCGTCTCCAACGACCCGCTTTGAAGCAGTGAGCAAGGACGAGACTGTAGCGGCGCTTTGCCAGGGGCTGAACCGCAACCATCTGGGCGGGCCCATGCTGGGTAATCTGAAAGAGGATGGCGCTTCGGTTTGGGTGCGCACGTTGAAACCCGCCAAAGTCGTGGTGAAGGTAACGGTCAACGGAGAAACCAGGTCATTCGGCCCCGTTGAGAGTTCGTTTGACTCCGACCTGACGGCGACGGTGGAGGTGACCGGCTTGCCTGCTGGAACTACGTCCCCCTACCAGGTCTTCGTCGACGGCAAAGAAATTGCCGCTCCAGATCATGCCGCGATCCAGACTCCATCGACCGACAAGAGCGAAGCCTGCAACATCGTCTTTGGCACCTGCCAGCATCGTTGGGGGCTGGGCAATGAGAAGTTGGCGCAGCAGATCGTCAGGCGCAGGCCACTCGCATTCCTGAACTACGGCGACATTGCCGTCCAGGATCGTCGGGCTGACTTTGGCATGCAACGGGCCGACTATGCGCTGCGGGACTTTCATCCTGCCTGGACCAATATTGTGAGTTCGATCCCGGTCTACACGTCCTGGGATGATCATGATTATGCGGATAACGACTGCTGGGGCCTGAAAGGGTTGGAGACCGAAGCCGGCAAGCAAGGCACGCGCAAGATCTTCACCCAATCCTGGAACAACCCGTACGACGGTTTTGGGGACGACGGTGGTGGGATATTCCATCACAGTCGCATCGGTCCTTGCGACGTGATCATGACGGATGGTCGCTACTTCCGTGAGGCGAAGGGCAAGCATTGCTTCTTTGGCAAGGAACAGATGGCCTGGCTGAAGAAGACCCTGCTGGCCTGCCAAGGCCAGTTCATCATTCTGGCCGGTGGAACCATGTGGTTCGACTATGTCTCCGGAGGCAAAGACGGTCTGGGCCGGTTTGACCCGGAAGCCAAGGAAGAGATCTTCGACTTCATCGAAGCCAACAAGATCCCGGGCGTATTGCTTGTTTCCGGTGATCGGCATGGCGCCCGTGGCTTCAAGACCGAACGACCGTCAGGATTTACTTTCTACGAATTCGAACCAGCTAGTCTCGGGGGGCGCTCCGGACCGCCGGCGAAGCCGAGGAGGGCCGAGAAGCAGCAACTCTTCGGTATTTCCGGAAAATACGCTTTTGGGGAGTTCACCTTCGACGTTTCCAAACCTGATCCGGAAGTCGCGTTTCGTTTGATTGGAGAGGAAGGCGAGGTCATCCACGAGCTGGCCCTCACACGGAGTCAGCTGACACCGGGATGAACTGGTCGTATCCATGCAGAAGAGAAGGGCGGTCAACTTTGACAGCGCTTGTAGGACGGACATTCTTGTCCGTCGTCGGAGGCATGATTTACTCACAAAATGGTGAATCGAATCCCCCTCGTTCGTGCGCCACTCGTGCCAATGGATGCGCAAAAGACGGACAAGAATGTCCGTCCTACGGTTCCATGTGCGAATCCAACTGCACACGGTATTGATCCAGAAAATTGACCGTTACCTTTCCTGATCATTGGGCGTTTACTAAATGACGTTTGCAGCACCGTGTTCATCCAATCATGAAATCAATCCTACTTCTGCTCGCCGGCTTCATCGCCATCGGATCCGCAGCCGCCGACCGACCCAACATCGTCTTTATCCTCGCCGACGATATGGCCTGGCACGGCACTGGCACCCAGATGGAGGACGGCTTCAAACGCTCGGCCGGCAGGACGCGCCGGACGCCGCATATCGACCAACTCGCGAAGACGGGCATGGTCTTCAGCCGCGCCTTCTCCGCGGCCGGAATGTGCGCGCCTTCGCGCTGTAGCATCCAGACCGGAATGAGCGCCGCCCGGACGAAGTTCAGCGGCAATGGCAATTTTGGAACCACTTCCCGCGAGGTGACCTATGACGGTCGGCGAAACAAGGGACGACTGATGCTGGAGCCCTCGCCAATAGGCAGCATCGATCCGAAAGCCGTCACGATGGCGGAACATTTGAAGGGCCTAGGCTACGCCACCGCGCATGTCGGCAAGTGGCATGTCTACGGCGGCGGTCCCGGCCAGCACGGCTACGATGTGCACGACGGGGAGACTTCCAATGATGAAGGCAACTCCAAGGACCCGGCTGACCCCAAGAACATTTTCAGCATGACACGCAAGGCGATTGGGTTCATCGAAGCGCAGGTGGCCGCAAAGAAACCGTTCTTCGTCCAGGTCTCCCACTACGCCGAGCACAATGCGGTCCAATATCTGGAGGAGACCTATGAAGCCTGCCTGCGCGACAAGGACATTAAGAACATCACGTCGCCGTCCCTGCGCAAGCGCGTCGCGCAGCGATCGGCGATGGTCGCGGACATGGACCGCGGCATCGGCCAGCTGCTCGAGAAACTCGACCAGCTCGGCGTCCGGGAGAACACCTACGTCATCTTCACATCTGACAACGGTCACTTCCGGGACACCGGCGAGGAAAGGCTGTTGCGCGGCGACAAATGGTGGCTGTGGGAAGGCGGAATCCGCGTTCCGATGATTGTCTCGGGTCCCGGCGTTGCACCCGAATCGAACTGCGATGCCAATGTAGTCGGCTACGATTTCCTCCCCACCTTCGTGGACCTCGCCGGCGGTCAGCCTGAGCAATTGAAAGAGGTGGATGGCGTCAGCCTGAAACCGCTCTTCGGGGGCAAGGTCCCCGCACGGTTCACCAGACGCAGTCTTCATTTTCACTACCCGCACCACCGCAACACCGCCCTGCATTCGGCCGTGGTTCGTGGTGACCACAAGTTGTTCCGTTTCTGGGAACGGCCCGGTTCGATGTATCTCTACAATCTGGACAACGACATCCGCGAAAGCGCCAACGTGGCCAAAGACTACCCCGCCATCGCCAAGGAACTCGACCGGGAGATGAATCG
>Ga0055584_100006359_pt1 | contig 11590 bp, 10 predicted proteins | sample OSDHelmetaG_FD_58716 | JGI IMG/M metagenome (GOLD analysis project Ga0055584, IMG submission 58716) | Pelagic marine sediment microbial communities from the LTER site Helgoland, North Sea, for post-phytoplankton bloom and carbon turnover... | ecosystem: Environmental > Aquatic > Marine >...
TGGTTAGAGCAGCCGACTCATAATCGGTAGGTCCCAGGTTCAAGTCCTGGCGGGCCCACTGAGGCGCCCCTCGAGCTGATACGCTCGGGGGGCGCTTTGTTATTCGTCCGGCGTCGGGGGTTTTCGGAGCTTCTTTGTGTCCCCTCGTCGCCGCTTCTCTTCGATCCGTTTCTTCCGCGATGTCCGGGACGGCTTCGTAGGTACACGCGGTTTGGCGCGGTGATTTCGCTCCTCGAGCTTGGCCCGAAGCCGAGCCAATGCGAGCGCGCGGTTCCGGTGCTGACTCCGCTCGTCCCGTGCGATGGCGCGGATCCCGGTCGGGAGGTGCACGAGACGTACACCACTCTCGGTGGCGTTCTGATGTTGTCCTCCCGGGCCTCCTGCTCGGAACGTCTCAACCCGACAGGCACGAAGGAGCTCATCGTCGTCTTTCGGAATCGGCACGGGGCCATCGACTTCGACCATGGTGATGAGCGGCTGGGGATGGGGGTGATTTCGCGGGGAGGCGACGGGTGAACGGTATGGAACTCACATGGAGGAATGACTACTCTAGGGACTATTGGCCCATCGCTCTCACCCTTCGTCCATGATCCTCGACCGCTCCGAGCAGAACCCGGGCGCCAAGTTCTTGTTCAGCCTGGCCTGTGTGGTCGTAATTGTGTTCGGACTGAGGTTTGCACGGCCGATTCTGCTGCCGTCGGCTCTCGCGCTTTTTCTGGCGATTCTGAGCCTGCCGATCATGATCCGGCTCCGCAACCGACGGGTGCCGAAGACCTTCGCCATTCTGATCCCCGTCTTCGTGAATGTCGCGGTGGTCGGGCTCGTAATCATGCTGGCGAGCAGCTCTGTCTCAGAGCTCCAGCGGCAACTGCCCACATATCTCAACACGCTGACGCAGCTTCAGGCGTCATGGACGGAAGCCATCGAGGCGCGAACTGACATCATCGTCGGTGAGTACCTGACACTCGAGCTTGTCAATCCGGCTGCTGTGCTGGGACTCGTCCGCGACGCGGTCGGCCGCATCGCGCAGTTCCTCTCCATGACATTCCTCGTCTTTCTGATCATGGCCTTCATGCTCAGCGAGGCCACGGTGTTTCCGGCGAAGTTTCACTACCTGATGGGGAACTCCTCCGAAAGTGAGGATCGGCTGGCCAAGGTCGTCTCCGAAATTCAGACATATCTCGGAATCAAGACCGTCGTATCAGTGCTCACCGGGCTCTTGCTGGGAAGCTGGGCCTGGGCGCTCGGGCTGGACTTCCCGATTCTCCTGGGGCTGGCGGCCTTTCTGCTGAACTATGTCCCCACGGTAGGCTCGATCATCGCCGGGATTCCGGCCGTGCTCCTGAGCATCATCCTCTACGGCACGCTCGGACACGCCCTTCTCGTGACGGCGGGGTATGCTGCGGTGAACACCGTTTTCGGAAATATCATCGAGCCGAATCTGATGGGGCGCCGGCTCGGCTTGTCGACACTCGTCGTGATCCTCTCGCTTCTGTTCTGGGGGTGGGCATGGGGACCGCTCGGCGCACTCCTGTCGGTTCCGCTCACGGTGATCGTGAAGATCTGGCTGGAGAACACGACGGACCTGCGTTGGGTGTCGGTGCTCATCGCCAAGGGTGCTCCTGATCCCATAACCGGCGACGCCGGAGACTGACGACAATGCCACGCATTTCTTTCGACGAACTCCCCGGCAACGGGAGACTCTGGGTATTCCCGCTGGGACGGGCGCTCGATCCGGCTGAGGAGGCGCGCTGCCTCGACGTGGTGGACGCATTCCTGGCGCAGTGGGCAGCGCATGGCCAAGCCCTTCGATCAGCTCGTGAGCTCGTGCTGGGGCGCTTTGTTCTGGTCGGTGTTGACGTCGATGCGGAGGCACCGTCGGGGTGCTCGATCGATTCGCTGACCAATGCCCTTCGAGGGCTCGGCAACGAGATGGGAGTCTCGGTCATCGATCATGCGCCGGTGTGGTATCGGGACGGGGAGCAGATCATGACCGTCGCTCGCGCGGACTTTCGTGCCCTCGCGACGGAGGGGTCGGTTACTCCCGATACGCACGTGTTCGACACCAGTCTTACCCGTGTCGACGAGGTCCGCTCAGGCGGGCTCGAGCGGCCTGCTGCAGAAACGTGGCACGGTCGGGCGTTCTTCCGGGACCGCATCGAGGCTTAGCCTCAGGTCGTCCGTAGTGCGGAGGCCAGGAAGTCAGCGGATGCTTCGTCCGCCCAGAAGCGCGGCGCCCAGGGAGAGCCCTCCAGGAAGCCGACGTGGCCTCCGGCCTCTTCCATCACCCAGCGGAGTCGGGCATTGTCGCGCGCGAGCGCTTCCGGAATCGCGTGTGCGGGCAGGAAAGGGTCGTCCCGCGCGTGGAGGAGCAGGGTGGGCACGGAGATGCCGCCGAGGAAGCCGGTGCTGGAGCACGCCTCGTAGTAGGCGGCGGCACTGTCGAAGTCGTTGAGAGGAGCTGTGACGTGCTCGTCGAAGTCCCGTATCGTGCGAGCGGCGTGCACCGCGTCCAGATCGAGCACCTCATCGAGTTGGTCGCGTTTTCCGGCGATCTTGGTGCGCAGGGAGCGCAGGAAGTACTGGGTGTAGACTCGACCCATTCGTGAGCGCTCCAGGAGATCGCATCCGGCGGCCAGATCATAGGGGACCGACATCGCCACGGCGGCGTCGAGAAGGCCGACCCCGCCGTCCGGTCGCTCGCCCAGCATCTTCAGGACGACGTTGCCACCCAGCGAGAACCCCATCGCGCCAACCGCTCGGCCAGGGTACCGCTTCCGAATCAGGGCGATGACGGCGGCGGGGTCGGACGTCTCTCCGGAATGGTAGAAGCGCAGCGAGCGGTTGGGCTCGCCGCTGCACCCTCGGAAGTTCATTGCGACTGGGCGCACTCCATGGCGGAGAAGTGCCCGGGACACACTGCGCACGTAGCGGCGGTGGGACGAACCCTCCAGGCCGTGTAGCACCAGGACAATCGGGGCCTCCGGGCTGGGGTCGGGGGCCCAGTCGATGTCCACGAAGTCGCCGTCGGACATCTCTACGCGCTCCCGCTCGAAGGGCGGCCCGTCGGGTGATCGAAGTACGCGGGCGGCGAGCGTCTGGGCGTGTGGGCCGGACGCCCACCAGGGGAGCTGAAACGGTCGGGGCGGGGGCGGAAGCTGCCTCACCGCATCCATGCCGGCTGGAGCTTCTCGATTTCGGCGTAGGTTGGGCAGGCGGGATGATGCGCTCCGGGCAGGTAGCCGATGCTCATCAAGAACTCACCGGTGATCTCCCCTCCGGTGAAGCGGAAGGTCTTCTTGAACAGCTTCACCCAATCCGCCTTCTCGAGCGGGTGATGTGCCTCGATCCAGGCTGCGAACGAGCCATGGCTCTCACACAAGTCGAGCACGCGACCTGCGTTTGCGATGGCTGCATCGACTTTGAGCCGGTTGCGAATGATCCGTGGGTCGGCGAGCAGTCGAGCTCGTTCGTTCTCACCGTACGCCGCGATGCGCTCCACGGAGAAGCCGTCGTAAACCTCGCGGAAGCCTCCACGCTTATTGAGAATCGTGAGCCAGCTCAGCCCCGCCTGGTTGATCTCGAGGAGGAGTCGCTCGAAGAGCTCGTCATCGCCTTCGAGCGGAAAGCCGTATTCATGATCGTGGTATGGGCCGTGGACAGCGTGTCCCCGGGCCGCGTGACAGTAGCTGGCTTCTGGAAGAGCAATCATGAAGGTGCCGGATGGATCGTTCGAGGTGGTCGGTCGTATTGTACGACACGGCGGGCTACCCGGGGTCGGGGCGGTGAGGTCCTGGGCCCGACCGGCTGAAACGTCGCTGACGAGGAGCCCGTAGGGCCGCCCGACGACATGGTCCACGAACGCGAGAGTACGAATGGGCCCCATCGGGGTCGTTGCACTGTCTGCGCTGCTGCTTTCCCTCCCCACTGTACAAGGGCCGGGAGACGATCTGCTGTACGGTCGTGTCACGACTACGGACGGGGAGGTCGTCGAAGGCTTCATCCGATGGGATCGAAATGAGGCCGGCCCCGGCGACGTGCTCGATGGGAGAAAGGAGATTCCGGTCGACCACATTCGCGAGGCCGAGCGCCTCGATCCGGACTTCGCGATGCGTCAGAGAGAGGCCCGGAGCGTCGTCGCATTCGGCATGCGGCTCACGTGGGATGAGGATGACCAATCGGACCCGCCGTCCTCGCGGGCGGGCATCCGTTTCGAGCACCTCTCTTCGATCGTGGTGCTCGATCGTCGGAGCGCTCGCCTGGAGTTGGTCTCCGGAGACTCGCTCGTATTCCGTAGCTCGTCGACCGACCTGGGTACGGGGATGCGCGCGCTGGAGGTCACGGAGCGCGATGGTACGGAACGGAGCTTCCGATGGAGATCTCTGGACCGTATCGACTTCCTGCCGGCGCCATCCGGCTCGTCTCGGTCGAGCGCCAGCCGGCTGTATGGCACGCTGACCACGTGGGAGGACGTCGAGTTCACCGGGAGTATCGCCTGGGACCTGGATGAGATCCTCTCCACGGACGTGCTCGACGGCCGGGCCAACGGAGAGGATCGTGAGATCGCCTTTAGCGACATCGCCATGATCGAGTGGGAAAGTGATCGGTCTGCTCGGGTGGTGCTCCACTCCGGAGAAGCCGTGGTCCTGCGCGGTACCAACGACGTGAATGAGGGCAATCGTGGGATCGAGGTTTCAAATCCGCTCTTCGGACGAGCGCTGGTCCGCTGGGAGGACTTTCAGCGGGTGCGCTTCGAAGAGCCGACAGGCGATTCGGTACCTCCCGCGTTCCGCCCGGGGGCTCCGATCCGCGGTTCCGTGTACGCGGTCGACGGTCGTGTGCTGGAGGGCGTCATCCGCTGGAACAACGCGGCGAGCCAGCAGTGGGAGACCGTGCGCGGTTGGCACGAGGATACGCAGTTGAGCCTCGAGTTCGGTGCGATCGAGACGCTTCGTAAGACGGGCGACGAGCAGTTGGCGGTTACGCTCAGGGATGGATCGACGTTCGTCCTCGACGAATCCGAATCGTTCGAGCCGGAGTTCGGGAGTCGGGGCGTCTTCGTAACCCCAGACGGCCGCCCGACGCGTCTCGTGCTCTGGCGTGACCTCGATCGTGTCGAGTTGAGCCGATGAAGCATCGGTTCGTGTTTGCGGCGCTCGGCGCCGGGCTGATGAGTGGCTCAGCGTTGGCAGGGCAGGATACTGCGGCGGTGAGCAGCTACCGCGACGCAGTCGCCCGCCAGGTGCATGAAGCGGCGATGGCGGAGCGGGAACGCGTCGACGACACCGTGCTTCGCTACACGGCCGTGGTGCGGCAGCGAATCGGGGCGGCTCTCCGCATGCCGCTCAAAGATCGGACGCTGTACCGCTCGGAGGCGTCGCACCGGCTCTGGTGGGATCGGGACCAGGAGAACCTGGTGCAGGTGTTGGCCTACCGAGAGCAAACTCCGGGGGGCGTCAACCGCGACGATCTGGACCTCGGGCGCTTCGACTCCGCCTTCGATCCGATGAACGACAAGCTGTTCTTCGGCTTTGCCGAGAACGATGACGACATGGGTGACCCGGACGGCGACGACTTCTGGTTCGAACACCCGCTGTACCCGGAGTACGTCGACCGGTACTGGTTCGAGACCGGTGACACCCTTTCCGTGAGCCTTCCTGACGGTCGACAGGTCGTGGCCGTGGAGCTCGAGATCGTTCCGAAGGTAGCCGACGTTCACCGCATGGCCGGCTCCCTCTGGATCGAACCCTCGTCGGGCTCGCTCGTCCGGGCGGTCTACCGATTGTCGGACACTTTCGACGCCTTCCGCGACATTCCCGACCTGCAGGAAGAGGAAGACGAGGAGCTCCGATTCGTACCGGGGATCTTCAAGCCGTGGACCGCCGACATCACGATGATCGCGGTCGACTACTCACTGTGGGAGTTCGAGGTCTGGCTGCCCCGGACCATGCGCATGGAGGGGGTCGTGGCGGCAGGGATCCTCAAGGCGCCCTTGTCGATGGACTACGCGTACGAGATCGAGGCGGTCACGACCGCGCGGAGCCTCGAAGAGCCTGCGGAGGCGCTACCGGAAGTCAGCTTCCGGACCCGTAGCGAAGCGATGGCCTACCTGAATGAGCTGGCCTTCGGAGAGGATGTCCCCGCTGAACTGTCCCGCAACTACTCCTCCGATGGAGGGGGTACCCGTTATCTGGTACCGGAAGACCGCGCGTTTCTTGGTGAGAACTCCGAGCTGCCTCCGCCCATCTGGGAGTCGGCCCCGGGATTCACTTCCGAAGAAGAGCTCAGCGACATGTTCGACAACCTGGCAGACCTTCCCATGCCGGTCGCCGCTCAGGTGCCCTCGACGTTTCGTTGGGGCTTGCAGCGCCCGGACCTCGTGCGCTTCAATCGTGTGGAGGGGATCTCGGTGGGTGGCCGATGGCAGGCGCGCCCGCAGACGTTCGTGGGGCCGCTGACGGTCACGGGTACGGCTCGGATCGGCCTCGGTGACCTGGAACCGAATGTCCGCCTGGACTTCGCACGAGAGACGCTGAGGCGCCGCATCACGGTCAGTGGGTACCACGAGCTCGCCGCAATCGACGAGGGCGCGCGGCATCTGGGGTTGGGCAACTCGATCCTCGGTGCACTCTTCGGGCGAGACGACGGGGACTACTACTACCGGTCGGGGGGTGGCCTGGAGTGGACCCCGCCGTCGGCGAGGCGCCGGACGTTCCGGGTGCGGGGGTATGCCGAGTATCACCGGCCTGCGCTGGTGCAGACCGAGTTCGCCCTCTTTCAGTTCTGGAAGGACGACTGGACGTACCGCCCCAACCTGGAAACGGATGAGGGTTGGGAGTACGGTGGCGAGGTGGCGGTAAATCCCTGGTGGGGCACGGACCCCCGACTCGCGCAGGGTGGCTTTGATCTCTACCTGCAGGGCGGACGATTCGCGCACACGGATGCCCCCTCCGATGACTACGCCCGGGCCTCGTTGCTCGGCCGGGCCGTCATGCCGCTGCCCTCGTCGCTTCGGCTGGCTGTCGAGGCCGGCGGGGGTACGTCCGCGGGGGCGCCCACCGCGCAGCGCCAGTGGTACGTCGGGGGGCCCCGAACACTGCGCGGATACGACCCGCGGCTCGCCGGCGGGACCGCCTTTGTTCGCGGAAGGGCTGAAGTAGCGAAGGCGTTCGACTTCGGATCTGTGGCCCTCTTCTCTGACTGGGCCTGGGCTGGAGATCGCGAATCGATCGATCTCTCGCAGGGCTTCACGTCGGTCGGCGCCGGGCTATCGATCATCGACGGGTTGATTCGGATCGATGGGGGCTGGGGGTTGGACGATCCGACCAGCTTCCGTCTGGACCTCTACCTCGACGCCATTCTCTAGCGTCGCGGAGCCGCAGGGTCGTGTGATCAAGCTTGCACCTTTCGGTACTTAACGGCGTTCGCTTCGGAGCCGACGGTATCGTTGGCTCGTAGTGAGCGATTTGTTGACCTGTTGACCCGTCGTGTTTACACTGTTCACCATGTCTGATCAACGCGACCGAATTCTGACCTGCGCCTGCGATCTGTACCTCGCGCAGGGCCTGGACGGCTTCTCCATGCGGAAGCTCGCGCGGGAGGTAGGCGTGACCGCGCCGGCCATCTACCGACACTTCGAGGGACGCGAGGCCGTTCTTACCGACGTCCTGCGTGAGGCTCATCGGGTCTTTTCCCGGTACCTCTATGGGGCGTTGGGTGAGCCGACTCCATTTGCACGATTCCAGGGCGCCGGTGAGCGCTATCTCGACTTCGTTCTGGAGCACCCGCGGTGGTACGGCATCATGCACACGGCGCCCGAGCAGCTGGGAATGGATGGGCTGCCGGAGGACATCGAGGCGATGCAGGCAGCGATCCACCAGTTCTGGAACGATCGAGTTCGGGAGTGCATGCAGGCCGGGATCCTCAAGGACGGAGCCCCCGAGATGACGTCGATCACGATGTGGGCGCACGCCCACGGAATGATCCAGCTGTTTCATGAGGGCTGTCTGCCTGTGACGGCGGAGGAGTTCCGGTCCCTGTTCAAGGCGTCCGGGATGCGGCTCATGGCAGGCGTAGGGACGGACGAGTTCAAGGCGGAGATGGAAGCGCGCCTGGCAGAAGAGCAGGCGGTCGGCGTCCAGCCGGTTGAGACCCAGTGAACACAACGAAGAAGGGACGGGTGGGGATGAACGACAACGACAACCGCGGAATGCGGACCATGAATAGAAGTGCAGTGATGCTCGCGCTCGCGCTGGCTGTAACGGCCGGCCCGGTTGCAGGGCAGCAGTGGCAGACGGGCGAGGCGACCGCGGGCCAGGATGGTCTTTCGGATCTGGTGCGTCTCGCGCTGGACAAGAACCGTGACCTCACGGTGGCTCGGGAAGCGTACGTCACGTCTCAGGAGCAGGTCTCGGAGGCGTGGAGCAGCGTGATGCCGTCGATCGACCTCAACGGGTCGTACCAGCGGAACATCGCGGCCCCGGTCAGCTTTCTGCCGGCCGAGATTTTCGGTGGGCCGCCGGGCGAGTTGATCCCCGTCCAGTTCGGTGCTGACAACCAGTGGAGCTCGACGCTGTCCATCGAGCAGCCCCTCTTCAAGCCGAACGTGATCGTGGCCCTCGGGGCCGCGCGCCGATTCGAGAATCTGCAGGCCGAAGTCCTGCGCGGTTCGGAGCAGGGAATCGTGACTCAGGTCCGAGCCGGCTACTACCAGCTTCTGCTCTCCGAGGAGCAGGCCCGACTCACGGAGAACTCGGTGAATCGCGTTCGCGAGTCGCTGGAAGAGACGAGGGCGCTGAATCGAGCGGGACTGGCCGGTGACTACGATGTGCTCCGATTGGAGGTCGAGCTCGCGAATCTCGAGCCGAATCTCCGCCGAGCGACGAACGCGGTCCTGCAGGCTCGTCGGCAGCTCGCGGTGCTGGTGAACGTGGAAGACCACGAGACGCTCCAGATTCGTGGCTCTCTCGCAGAGATGGATCTCAATGATATCGACGCGAACTCTCCCGAAAATCGGGAGGTCCTGACCTTCAATGGCGCGGTGATCGGCGGACTCGATCAGGTTCAGGCTGCCTTGGAAGAGGGGTTGGTTCGGGCGGTCGAGCAGCGGTCGGACCTCCGACAGCTCGAGTTGACGGAAGAGCTTCGGCACACGGAGATGCGGGCCGAACAGGCGTCCTACCTCCCGGAGATTTCACTCTTCGGCAACTACGTCGTGTCCGCGCAGCAGAATGGCAGCCCGAACTTCTTCGGAAGTGAGGACACGCGAGCCAGTTCGCGCTTTGTGGGACTGCGAGTGAGCATCCCGATCTTCCAGGGCTTCAGCCGTGACGCTCGTGTCGATCAGAAGCGTGCGGGGCTGAGGGCGGCCCAGGCGAACTCTGCGCAGGGCACGCAGGCTGCACAGAGCCAGGTGCGCACGATCGTCGAGGCGGTCGAGGAGGCGTATCTCCGTGCGACGGGTCAGTCTCTGGCTGTCCAGCAGGCCGAGCGAGGCTTCGAGATCGCGAGCGCCCAGTACGCCGAGGGAATCAGCAGTCAGCTGGAGCTGACCGATGCCGAGGTGGCGCTGCGACAGAGTGAGTTCAACTACGCACAGGCGGTCTACGATTACCTGATTGCCCGTGCGCAATTCGACGAGGCGACCGGCCAGGTGCCGATCGTGGACGTCGAGATGGCGGCACGATGATGAATGTGAGAAACGAAGGCGTGATTCGAGATAAAGGGATGAGTGGGGAGACGATGGAAATGATGACGGGATACCGGAAGTTGTTCGTGATCGGCGCTCTGGCGGCACTCACGGGGTGCGGCTCGGCGCAGGCCGATGGTACGGAGGACGCCGAGGCGAGCTCCGAATTCGTGCGCGTGATCAACGTCGAGGTCACCTCAGTCTCAACCGAGACCTTCGTGGAGGAGATTCGGCTCACATCGGTGGCGATGGCCAACCAGGATGTGATGCTGGAGGCCGAGGAGAGCGGCGCCATTACCGAACTGTACGCCGACCGCGGTGACGTCGTCCGGCGAGGAGCGGCGATCGCCAAGATCGACGACCGGATCCTGCAGGCGCAGGTGGCTCAAGCCCGAGCCGCGAACGGTCTGGCGTCTCAGACGTGGGATCGACGGAAGCGTCTCTGGGAAGAGGAGCAGGTCGGCTCCGAGATCGCATATCTCGAGGCTCGCTTCGCCGCAGAACAGACGGCGGCCGGGCTCGACCTCCTGGAAGAGCGACTCGCGCGGACGGTGGTTCGCGCTCCGTTCTCAGGCATACTCGACGAGCGTCATGTCGACGTCGGCACCATGGTCGGACCGGGCAAGACGGTCGGGCGACTCGTAGACCTGACTCCGATCAAGGTCTTTGCCGGCGTACCCGAGCGGTACGCTTCGGACGTCACCGCGGGGGCCGGCGCCCAGCTGACCTTCTCTGCCCTGGGTGACGAGGTGCACCAGGCGCCGATCCGCTACGTGGGTTCGACGATCAATCCGCAGAGCCGAACCTTTCCGATCGAGGTCGAGCTTCCGAACACCGACGGGTCGATCAAGCCGCAGATGGTCGCGAACATGGCGGTCACCCGTCAGGAGGTCGCCGAGGCCATCGTGGTGCCGCAGGACGCGCTGGTCCGGGTCGCGGACGGATACGTCGTATTCGTGGTGGCGGAGCAGGGTGGGAATACGATTGCCGAGGTCCGCCCGGTGGTGCTCGGACCGACCCGCCGCAATCTGGTGGTGGTCGAGGAGGGCGTCTCTGCTGGAGATCGCCTGATCGTCGTGGGACAGAAGTCGGTCGCGAATGGCGACCGCATCAACATCGTCGGTCAGTAGGGGAGAGGGCATGAAGCCGAACCAGGAAGGGACGAGCCCGGAAGGGCAAGACACACCTGAGGGTCGTGGCACGCTGGACACCTTCAAGGAATTCGCGGCAACGAGCTTTGCGGTGGATCACCGCACTTCCGTCGTCGTTCTCCTCGTGATCATCGCGCTGATGGGTACCCTGGCGTACCGGACGACTCCGAAAGAGTCGTTTCCGGAGTTGGCCATCCCGATCCTCGCGGTGAACACGATCTATCCGGGTGTCTCTCCGGCCGACGTGGAGAGTCAGGTCACTCGCGTTCTGGAGGAAGACCTCTCCACAATCAGTGAGATCAAGGAACTCACATCGACCTCGGTCGAGGGGTACTCGAGCGTCGTTGCCGAATTCGAGGCGTCGGTCGATCTGGACGCCGCGCTGCAGAAGGTCCGTGAGAAGGTGGATCTGGCGAAGGCCGACCTGCCGCAGGACGCGGAAGAGCCGAGCATCGTCGAGTTCAACTTCTCGGAGATCCCGGTCATGCAGGTGAACCTGTCCGGTGAGTATGGGCTCGTTCGCTTGAAGGAGCTTGCCGAAGAGCTGCAAGACCGACTCGAGGCGATTCCAGCGGTGCTGCGGGCAGATCTACGCGGGGGGCTCGAGCGCGAAGTGAAGGTCGACGTCGATCTGTCGAAGATGAACTACTACGGTCTCGCGTTACAGGACGTGATCGACGCGATCCGGAATGAGAATGTGAACATCCCCGGCGGCTCGATCGACGTGGGCGAGACGAAGTACCTCGTCCGG
>Ga0055584_100006360_pt1 | contig 11589 bp, 8 predicted proteins | sample OSDHelmetaG_FD_58716 | JGI IMG/M metagenome (GOLD analysis project Ga0055584, IMG submission 58716) | Pelagic marine sediment microbial communities from the LTER site Helgoland, North Sea, for post-phytoplankton bloom and carbon turnover... | ecosystem: Environmental > Aquatic > Marine >...
ATTTCCTGGCCTCGCGCGTTCAGGAGGGCAGGAGTCCACGCTCACTTTCGCGTTATCTTTCCGGTTTCAGACAATTCTACCAGTGGTCAATGCGAGAGGGACGAATCCAAAAGGATCCGTCCGCACTCATTGAAAGCCCCCGGCTGGGGCGTGGTCTGCCCAAAGCATTGAGTGAGCAACAGGTTGTTGCATTGCTTGAAGCTCCGGATGTGGAAAGTCCGCTGGGATTGCGTGATCGAACCATGCTTGAGTTGATGTATGCAACCGGTTTGCGGGTCAGCGAACTGGTTGGTCTTCAATTTAGTGACCTGAATATCAATCAGGGGGTTGTCAGGGTCATGGGAAAAGGAAGCAAAGAGCGCCTGGTCCCACTCGGTGAAGAAGCGCTTTCCTGGTTACAGCGTTATCTGGCGACAGGCAGACCCCTGTTAATGGGTAGTGCTGAATGTTCACATGTTTTTGTCACCTCCAGGAAGGCGGGAATGACCCGACAGGCATTCTGGCATGCGATCAAGCGGTGTGCGCAGAAGGCGTCCATAAATCAGCCGGTTTCCCCACATATGTTGAGGCACTCTTTTGCGACACATTTGCTGAACCATGGTGCCGATTTGAGAGTAGTCCAATTGCTACTGGGTCACAGCGACCTATCCACCACACAGATTTATACCCATATCGCACGGGAGGGATTGAAGAATCTGCATAGTAAGCATCACCCTCGCGGTTGAACGAATCGAAAATCGCGAGGTCTTTAAAAGGGTGGGGATTTGAGGGGAACTTTAGTATCATCCCATGCTCTACAAAGTGGCGGCAGTATTTGTGCCGCCGAACACCGTGGAATCAAGATCATTGAAAATGACTCAAAAACAGACACAGGCACACAAAATATGAGATATGAAATGTGGCAATTAAAAGCAGGTTTGGCGGGGCTGTTATTTTTGGCATCACTTTCGGCTGTTGCAGCGGAAGACTACAGCGCCGTAGAAGAACGCATACGCACGCTGGCTCCGAACGCCACTTCAATTGCAGTGTCTGAAACCCCCATAGACGGTATTTTGCAGGTCCAGGTCAACGGGGACATTATCTATACCTCGGCTGATGGCAAATATATGTTTCAGGGCCGTGTGATAGACCTGGATACCCGTGAAGATCTGACTGAGACGGCCAAAGCGGATATCCGCCAGGACCTCATTGCAAATATGGATACCGAGGGTCAAATTTCTTTTGCACCAGCCGAACCGGAATACAGCCTGATGGTCTTCACCGACATCGATTGCGGTTATTGCCGCAAATTGCACGCGCAGGTTGAGGAATACAACAAGCACGGAATTGCCATCAACTACATGGCCTTTCCGCGAGCCGGCATCGGTTCCCGCTCCTATGAAAAGGCCGTGTCCGTCTGGTGCGCGGATGACAAGCAGGATGCCATGACCCAGGCCAAACTCGGCGGGGAGCCTGATCCGGACCAATGTGAAAATCCGGTTGCCGAGCAGTATCAACTGGGTGTGGAACTCGGTGTTACCGGGACACCCGCACTGCTGACCTCAAGCGGTCAACTGATTCCAGGATATGTTCCTCCGGAACAGTTACGCCAGCGGCTTGATCAGATGGCGGCTACGGCGGCAGCGGAATAGCTTACGTATCTCTACCGAACCAGTGTAAAAACACCGGCAGGCCGGGGTCGTAAGGGTTAAAATAATCCCCCGACAGCCGGAAATCAGTCCGGCAGATACCAGGGCCTGTTAACACTTGCCAGATCACTGCGTTGCAGGCCCAAATAACCCGGGAGAGTTACCTTGTCCGAGTTCACCTGCCTTCTGGGGGAACCCGCTTTATCTGGCTTTCGTAAGCGAAAGCTTTCCCGCCGTGTGGATGAAATTTCCGGGAATGCGGTTCGCCTCAGTGCCCGATTTGTCTACCTGATTGAATCCGAAGCCGCCCTGGCCAGTGATGAAATCGACCGCCTGCAAGACCTCCTGCATGGTGAGTACACCGGCAGTCTCGACGGGAAAGAACTGCTGCTGGTGGTGCCACGTCTCGGAACGCAGTCTCCATGGTCTTCCAAGGCGACCGACATCGCCCGCCGCTGTGGCCTGGAACGGGTGCTGCGGATCGAGAGAGGGCTTGCCTACCGTGTGCCTGGCTCAGAAAAATTTTCTACGCGGCAATATGACCAGCTCAGCGACCTCCTGCATGACCGGATGACCCAGTCAGTGCTGGGTTCCCTGGAAAGTGCCCGGGAACTGTTTGTACATCATGACCCCAGGCCGCTTTCCCACATTCCTGTATCACTCCAGGGTGAACAGGCTCTGGAGAAGGCTGACAGGGAGTTGGGGCTGGCGCTTTCCAAAGACGAAGTCGATTACCTCGTCGATGCATTTTCCGGGTTGGGCAGAGACCCTACGGATGCCGAATTGATGATGTTTGCACAGGCCAATTCGGAGCACTGCCGGCACAAGATATTCAACGCAAGCTGGATGGTTGACGGTGAAAACAGCGAGCTTTCCCTGTTTGGCATGATTCGCAACACGCATGCCTGTTCGCCAGATGGTGTTTTGTCTGCCTACCACGATAATTCGGCGGTCGTGGCCGGGCCGGAAGGAGAGCGGTTCTTTATTGATCCTGACAGCAAAGCCTACTGTTGGCATGTGGAAAGTCTTCCCTTTCAGATCAAGGTCGAGACGCACAACCACCCCACGGCGATTTCACCATTTCCAGGAGCGGCAACGGGTTCCGGGGGAGAGATTCGCGACGAGGCCGCGACAGGAAGGGGCGCCCGCCCCAAGGCTGGTTTAACCGGATATTCGGTATCCCATCTGGATATACCCGGCCTGGATTTTCCCTGGACAGCAAATTCCGGCAAGCCGGATCGGATTGCGAGTTCACTGGAGATCATGCTGGAAGGCCCCATAGGCGGGGCCTCATTCAACAATGAATTCGGCCGGCCGGCACTATGCGGCTATTTCAGAACCTTCGAGCAGGAAGTGGGTGGTGCGCTTTGGGGATATCACAAACCCATCATGATTGCCGGTGGAATGGGCAGTATTCGTGAGCAACACGTTGATAAACTACCGCTGGTCCCCGGCGCCAGTGTTGTTGTGCTGGGTGGGCCGGCCATGTTGATCGGTCTGGGTGGTGGAGCCGCATCTTCAGTGGGCAGCGGGCAAGGCCAGGAAGAGCTGGATTATGCTTCCGTACAACGGGGTAATCCGGAAATGCAACGGCGCTGCCAGGAAGTGATAGATGCGTGCTGGGCACTGGGTGAGCACAACCCGATTCTTTCCATTCACGACGTGGGAGCCGGCGGCTTGTCCAATGCGCTGCCCGAACTCCTGGATGACGGTGGACAAGGTGGCGAACTGGAGTTACGGCGGATTCCAAGCGCCGATACCGCTATGTCGCCCATGGAAATCTGGAGCAATGAAGCCCAGGAACGCTATGTGCTGGCCATCGAACCGAAATCGATTCAGTTATTCGAATCCATGTGCCGGCGTGAACGTTGTCCTTTCGCGGTTTTGGGCCAGGCAACGGAAAAACGGCAACTGAAGCTATCTGACGAATGGCTGGGGGATGCCCCGGTGGATATGCCGCTGGATGTTCTGTTGGGCAATATTCCGCGCTTGTTCCGGGACGTGCGCAGGCAGATATTTGCCGGAGATGATTTTGAACCGGCATCGTACGGCAGCAGCGAGACCCTGCGGCGCATTCTGCGTTTTCCTGCTGTGGCCAGCAAATCGTTCCTGATCACCATCGGCGACCGTTCGGTTGGCGGCCTGGTGACGCGGGACCAGATGGTGGGGCCGTGGCAGGTTCCGGTCGCTGATGCCGCTGTCACCCTGAGCGGATTCCATGGCAACACTGGAGAAGCAATGGCGATGGGTGAACGCACACCACTGGCCGTGATCGACGGTCCGGCTTCGGGCCGCATGGCCATAGCTGAAGCGGTCTGCAATATGGCCTGCGCAGCAATTGAAAAAATTTCCGACATTCACCTTTCCGCGAACTGGATGGCCGCGGCCGGCGAGCCGGGACAGGATGCGAATCTCTTCGACACCGTACGGACGATTGGCATGGAGCTGTGCCCCGAACTCGGAATCGCCATACCGGTGGGCAAGGATTCGCTGTCGATGAAAACGGTCTGGAGTGATGACAGCGGCGAGAGGCGAATGTTGGCGCCGGTGTCGCTGATTGTTTCGGCCTTTGCGCCAGTCACCGATGTCAATCGCACGCTGACGCCGCAACTCGATACTACTTCCACTGCGTCCCGCTTGCTGCTGATTGATCTCGGAAATGGCCGTAATCGCCTGGGCGGTTCTGTTTTTGCCCAGGTCTACTCCAGGTTCGGCCGTGAAGCCCCGGATCTTGAATCCGCCGCCCAGCTCAGAGGTTTCTTTGCTGCAATCCAGGCGGGCAATGAAGCGGGCCTGATCAGGGCATATCATGACCGGTCGGATGGCGGCCTGCTGGTTACACTATGTGAAATGGCCTTCGCGAGCCATTGCGGTCTTGAACTTTCTCCTGCAGTCGCTTCCGGGGATTTGAATTCTTTGCTTTTCTCAGAAGAACCAGGGGCGGTCATCCAGGTTGAAGAAGACCGGGTGGACGAACTGATGGCTCTGTTCGATTCGGCGGATCTTTCTGATGTCGTTCATATTCTCGGCCGGCCGGTTCCCGGCGAGAGGTTAAGGCTGACCTGCCAGGGCGAGTTGGTGCTTGACGAGTCACTGCCGGACTTGCAAAAACTCTGGTCGGAAACCACGCATGCCATCCAGCGCCTGCGAGATAATCCTGAATGTGCCGATCAGGAACTGGAATGGTCCAGCGACTGGCGGCAGGCCGGAATGAGCCCCCACCTGACTTTCGAATCAGGCAAGAATCCGCAGGCGCCGATGATTGCAGGCGGCGCCAGGCCGGCGGTAGCGATACTGCGCGAGCAGGGCGTAAACGGACATGTGGAGATGGCTGCGGCCTTCGATCATGCCGGGTTCACATCGGTTGATGTGCACATGTCTGACTTGTTGGAAGGCCGCAGGTCGCTGAATGAATTCAATGGTTTCGTGGCTTGTGGCGGCTTTTCATACGGGGACGTGCTGGGCGCGGGCCGCGGTTGGGCCAAGTCCGTCCTGTTTCAGGATACGCTGCGCGAACAATTCGGGAAGTTTCTGGAGAACGGTGAAAAATTTGCGCTGGGTGTCTGTAACGGCTGCCAGATGCTTTCGGCTTTACGCGAACTGATCCCGGGAGCCGGATCGTGGCCTGATTTTGTGGTCAACCGTTCGGAGCAATTTGAAGCCCGGCTGAGTATGGTCGAGGTGGATGACTCGGCCTCGGTATTTTTTCAGGGCATGGCCGGCGCCCGCATTCCGGTTGCGACCGCCCATGGTGAAGGCCGCGCTGACTTCCAGGGTGCCGCAGCACAGTCGGACCTGGTGGCACTGCGCTACATTGACAGTCTCGGTGGCGCGACGGAACATTACCCGGAAAACCCCAACGGCTCTCCCGGTGGAATAACCGGATTGTGCAACAGTGATGGGCGGGTCACAATTTTGATGCCACATCCGGAACGTACCCTCAGAAAGGTTAATTTTTCATGGGCCCCGGAGAAGTGGGATGATGTTTCACCCTGGCAGCGGATGTTTTTCAATGCCCGCCAATGGACGGGATAGAAACATGCAAGATGAAACGGAACTGAATATCAAAACCGGAGCGGACATGGAGTCGGAATCAAGTACGGAAATCGCGACGCGTAAGCCAGAGACAGTAGAGGAGGAACTGAAACTCAGTGAACTCCTGATCCTCGCCTCTCTTTGGATGCTGTTTGGATTTATGTTGTGGTTCTACCTGTCCGCATTTCACGGCGCCCCCGCGCGAATTGCAGTGGACGCTATTCTGGGCCAGATTCTCGGCAGCAATTTCCATCAGGTCGTCGTTGAACCCAATCAGCACTTCCTGTTTCAGGTCGAAACGAATATTCCTTTCACTTTCCGTGACGGCACGACCGAGGCACTCGGTTTCATCATCAACCCCCTGATCTTCAGTTACGGCTTACCCCTTCTGTTCGGTCTGGTCATGGGCTCGGATGTCAGCTGGCTGAGAAAAGGCATAATCCTGTTGATCGGTTATGTGACCATTACGGGGGTTCAGATTTGGGGTGCGGTCTGGGAGTCTCTTAAAATGCTGGCTTTCAATTTTGGTTCACAAACTCACCAGATAGTGACGGATGCAGGCATTTCCGATTCGGCCATCGCCCTGAATTATCAGCTGGGAACTTTGATTTTTCCTGCTTTGGCGCCCATCTTTGTCTGGGTACTCACAAACCGGCCTCTGGTTGAGCAATTTGTCGGCTGGCAGGCAGACCAGCTCGGTAATAAGCGGAACCGATAGCGCCCGTGGCTGTCAGTGCAATGAGAGATTCCGGTTTCTTCGCCTATAATTCCGGATAAGTCCATGGACAGGGGAACAGCTGAATTGCAAACCAACGATGAGCAACTGGTGAACATCGAGACCGAACAGGCATCGATAGATAATGCTGTCTGTACTTTTCTGCTCGAGAACAACCGGCTGAAGACAGCCGATTTGAAGCGGGCGGAAAACTATCGTGAACAACACGGTGGTGACCTGGTCACGCTGCTGGTCCGGCTGGGGCTGGTATCGGAAAGAGATGTGGCCGAAGCTGAGTCGGATTTGCTGGAATTGCCCCTGATACGGACCGCAGACTTGCCGGAAGAAATTCCCATGTTGCCCGATATTTCACTGCGCTACCTGAAACAGAACCTGATTCTTCCTGTGGCGGAATCCAATGGCGACCTGACGGTAGTGATGGCCAATCCGCGGGACCAGTTCGCCCGCAAGGCTCTATCAATGGCAAGCGGGAAAAATATCATCACCCAGGTCGGCATTGCGTCCGAAATCGAGAATGGCATTGAAAAGTTGCTGGGCGGTGGGCGTAGCGCGATGGGACAGATCGTCGATACTCTGGACGCGGACGATGAAGGTGACCTGGAGGACGTTGAACATTTGCGCGACCTGGCTTCAGAGGCGCCGGTCATCCGCCTGGTCAATCTGGTCCTGCAACGTGGGGTGGAGGCCCGAGCCTCGGATATCCACATCGAGCCCTTCGAAAACCGGCTGAAAGTGCGCTACCGGATCGATGGCGTCCTGCATGAAGTTGAGGCGCCGCCTTCCAAGTCCACTGCCGCTGTGATCAGCCGAATCAAGATTATGGCGAAGCTGAATATTGCCGAGCGTCGTCTGCCGCAGGACGGACGCATCATGCACCGCGTGCAGGGCAAGGAACTGGATCTGCGTGTTTCCACTGTCCCGACTTCGCATGGCGAGAGCGTGGTGATGCGTATCCTCGATCGCGAGAGTATCGTGCTGGATTTCGATTCTCTCGGTTTTGACGACCTGATCAGGAAAGATTTTGTCAAGGCGCTGGAAATGCCGCATGGCATTATCCTGGTGACCGGTCCTACCGGATCGGGCAAGACAACCACGTTGTACACGGCGCTCAGCGCGCTCAATACCCCGGAAAGAAAAATTATCACAGTGGAAGATCCGGTCGAGTACCAGTTGGAAGGCATCAACCAGATCCAGGCCAAGTCCTCCATAGGGCTCGATTTTGCCCATGCATTGCGCGCCATCGTAAGGCAGGATCCGGACGTGATCATGATCGGCGAAATGCGGGACCTGGAAACAGCCAGGATTGCCATTCAATCAGCACTGACCGGCCATCTGGTTCTCTCAACCATTCATACCAATGATGCGGCGGGTGGGGTCACGCGCATGCTGGATATGGGCGTCGAAGATTACCTGCTGACATCCACCGTGAATGCCATTCTGGCCCAGCGCCTGGTCAGGACTCTGGATCCTGAATTTCGTGAGCCCTATGAGCTGCTGCCAGAAATGGCCAAAGAAATCGGCTTGAAGGAGCTCGATGATGAGGGGCGCTATGTCGTATACCGGCCCGTTCCGACAGAGGAGGCGCCGTCCGGTTACCGCGGCCGGACAACCATCCTGGAGTTACTCACGCTTACAGACCCCGTCAGAAGGCTGATCATGAGTCACGCGACGGCCGGGGAAATCCAGGACAAAGCCGTCAGCGAGGGTATGAGGACCATGTATCACGATGGCCTGAAAAAGTGCCTGGAAGGCGTTACCACCCTTGACGAGATATTGAGAGTGACGCAGGACGCCTGATGCCGCTATTCGAGTACAAAGCCGTCTCACCCAGTGGTGAGACCGTGCGTGGAACGATGGAGGCAGCCTCCATGGATATGGTCATACTGAAGCTGCAGGAAGCCGGAAATGTACCCTTGCATGCGCGCGAATCCGGCAGTGGTGGGTTCAGTCTTTCCAATCTGCGTCTGAGTCGGCGTGGAATGAATGCCCGCGAAGTCGGGCAGTTCACCCAGCAATTATCTACTTTGCTGAGCGCAGGCCTGCCCCTGGACCGGTCCCTCCATGTGTTGATGGAATTATCGGAAAATGAGCGTGTGCAGCGCACGGTAACAGATATCAGGGATCGTGTACGTGAAGGTGGCAGTTTGTCAGATGGGCTGGAGGAACAACACGGAGCTTTCAACCGCTTGTTCATCAACATGGTTCGAGCGGGTGAAGTTGGCGGTACGCTGGATGTCACGCTATTGCGTTTGACCGACTATCTGGAACGCACGAGGGATTTGAAGGACAGTGTCATATCTGCGCTTATTTATCCCATACTGCTGTTGTTGCTGGCAGCCGGTTCCCTGATTCTTCTGTTGGTGTATGTCATTCCGCAGTTCACGCCGATCTTCGAGGAACTAGGCGGAGATTTGCCCTTGATTACCAAGATTGTTCTTGGTGTTGGGGCCATCTTACAGAACTTCTGGTGGGCGATTATTCTATTGACGGTACTGGCTGTGTGGCAATTCCGGCGCATGCTGGCTGACCAGCAAAAGCGTTTCGCCTGGGACGGGAGGGTGCTGTCCACCAAATGGGTCGGGGACCTGGTGGGGAAATTGGAAACTGCCCGTTTCACGCGTACTCTGGGAACGCTGCTGAGTAATGGAGTGCCCCTGCTGTCCGCACTTTCCATTGCGCGTAATGTCATAAGTAATACGGTTTTGCGCAAAGACCTGAACGATGCGGCGCGCGAGGTCAAGACCGGCGGAGGCCTGGCGCCGAACCTGGCCAGCGGAGGCAGGTTTCCACGCCTGGCCTTGCAGATGATCAGTGTCGGTGAAGAAACCGGCCAGTTGGATGCGATGTTGATGAAGGTATCGGATACCTACGACATTGAAGTTCGCAACACCATTGAACGATTGCTGTCTGTTTTCACGCCGGTAGTAACCATGTTGCTTGCGATGTTGATCGGAACGATTGTTATGTCGGTTTTGCTGGCGATACTGAGTATTAATGACCTGGTGGCATAGCTGTCTTATCGGGACCGGGTAAATAGATAATAAGGAGTCTGGAGGCATGAGGATTGACTTTTTGAACAACAAAATGATACGTGGCGGTGACAAATTCCACCGGCAACAGGGCTTCACCCTGGTGGAGCTGTTGCTGGTATTGGTGATTCTGGCCCTGATCGGTGGCCTGGTCTTACCGGGCATCATCGGCAAGGCTGAGGGCGCCAAAGCCAAGGCCGCGGTATCGCAGGTCAGCCGCCTGTCAATGGCGGTGGAGAGTTACTATCTCGATACCGGAAAAAAGCCTGAGAGTCTCGAGCAATTGGTCAGCGAGTCAGGTGACATAAGAGGATGGAATGGCCCCTATGTCAAAACTTCCGCCCTCAAAGACCCATGGGGCCAGGAATATGACTACCAAAACCCGGGCGAACACGGAGAATTCGACATCGTTTCCCTCGGTGCCGATGGCCAGCCGGGCGGTGAAGGCAAGAATGCGGACATAAACAGCTGGGAATAGTCTCCCTGCTGGCCGTTACAGGTGCAAGATTCACGTTTCAGCCCACGGACAGACTCTGAAAAAGCGGTCTCACTGTTCCGTTCCGGGCCCAGGATACGAGGCTTCACACTGGTTGAGTTACTCGTGGTTCTGGTTATTGCTTCCCTGGTGCTGGCCCTGGTCGGCACATCAATTTCACGTAGCATCAGTGGCGCAGAAATGCGCACCGCCGCCAGAAAAATGGCTGCTTCCATTCGCTATACCCGAACCAAAGCCATTATCGCCAAATCGGAGCAAGTCTTTCTGGTGGACAGCGAGCAACGCAGTTACACCGCGCCGGGGCGGAATCCGGTCGCACTGCCTGAGGAAATGAACATCCTTTTGACCACCGCCCGTTCCGAGCTGACCTCGGAGACTGTCGGTGGTATTCGATTTTACCCGGACGGGGGTTCTACCGGTGGTTCGGTGGAGCTGGAATCCAACGGCAGAATTTATACCGTCAATGTCCTTTGGCTGACGGGTGAAGCGTCTTTACAGAGAGAAGAGGACTGATGCGGATACGTGGCGCCCCATTGGGAAGCATCAAACGCAGTAGAGGCTTCACGCTGCTGGAGGTTCTCCTTGCTTTCGTGGTGTTTGCGCTGAGTTTTGCAACCGTGCTGGAAATACTGTCCGGCTCCATGCGCAACACCATGCGGGCGAAAGAATATACGGAGATCGCATTAATCGCCCAGTCAGTAATGGATCAACTGGGGCTGGAGATCCCGCTTGAGCAGGGTACAAACGTAGCGGGAGAATCCGGTGACTACAGCTGGGAAGTCTTCGTCGATTTGTACGAAGCCAGTCCCGAGAATGCACACAGCGTTGAACTGGGGGAGCTGACCGGCATCGAATTACTGGAAATTGACCTGTTGGTGAGCTGGGGCGAGCCCCCGCGTAATAAGACATACAGCTTCAGCACGATCCGGGCCATGCTGATTAACAGGGAGCTCAGCGGCGGATGAAATCCAAAGGATTCACTCTGGTTGAGTTACTTCTGGCCATTACGCTGATGAGCATGTTGCTGGCGCTGGCCTATGGCGGCCTGCGGGCGTCCACCCGGGCTACCGACCGTGGCCAGGTGATTCTGGAAGAGAGTGGTCGCGTGCGAATGGCGCATCAGTTCGTCAGAAAACAACTGAACCAGATGGTGCCGCTGGTCTTCATGGAAAGTGAGGATCTGGACATACAGGAAGTACGGACTGTTTTCGAGGGAACTTCAGAAGGAATCCGGTTTGTTGGACCTATGCCCGGATACCTGGGTTTCGGAGGCCCACAAGTTCAGGAGTTGCTCCTGGTGCCGGGGGATAAGGGCCTTTCCCTAGTATTATCGCACGCACTCTTGCAGGGATTTGCCGAAGAAAATCTGTATGTGCGGCCGCCGATCGTTCTGCTTGAACGCATTCAACGCGCATCGTTCCAGTTCCTTGGGCTTGACGAGCAGGGAGAGTTGGCCGGTTGGACCGGCGTGTGGGATTTTCCTGACACTTTGCCGGTGGCCATTGCACTGGAAATTGAGTTTGATGAAGATGTTTTCACCACCTGGCCCCTGTTGTATGCGTCCGTGCGGATTGACGCCAGCGCACTGAACGAACTGGCTGGTGAAGCGGGGCTGAACCAGGATTATGGATCAGCCATCAGGAACATGATGAACAAGAGAAGGCA
>Ga0055584_100006361_pt1 | contig 11589 bp, 8 predicted proteins | sample OSDHelmetaG_FD_58716 | JGI IMG/M metagenome (GOLD analysis project Ga0055584, IMG submission 58716) | Pelagic marine sediment microbial communities from the LTER site Helgoland, North Sea, for post-phytoplankton bloom and carbon turnover... | ecosystem: Environmental > Aquatic > Marine >...
CGCTTACTACTGTGTTTAGGCAATGAGCACTCGATTGACCTTCGTCCAGCTTTGCGGAATCACCCTCATAATAACGAGCCACTTAAAGCCACCATTATTGATGCAATGTCACTTAAGCCTGAGCGCCACTATTTTACTAATGATGGCAATGTGCAGGTTATTCGTATGATGAATATGACAGGTGGCTAACAACCTGCTCAGAAGTCCTGTTTACTTTTAAGTAAACTAGACTTCCTTGCAAATTTTACCCTCTGCCAACCTCTTCAATAACCTGATTCTGCTATTGTTAAGTTAACCTGCTCCTATGCGCTTCCTATGCGTTTCACACGCACAGGTAAGCCTTGGCGTACTGAAGCACCACTAATTGGCTCAAGCCAGGTACCATCAACCTTACGGGTTGGATCACGAAAGCCTAAATCATTAATATTAATGCCGGCACGCATCCAGGGCATATCAGGCTGAGATTCACCATCAATAATATGTGGTGTAGCACCCAGATCGCGGTGTCCATAACCATGCTCTATGCCTAACGAACCAGGCATTACACTTTCGCTTACCAGCGCCATGCCAACCACCTCGCCACCTGGGCTTTCAATACTGATGGTATCGCCATGTTTAATACCAAAACGCTGCGCATCTTTAACATTCATCTGCACAGGGTTATAGGGCTTAATCATCCTTAAACGCTCATTACCTATAGCGTAGGAGTTCATCAGGTTAGACTTAAATGAAAAGGCTAATAATGGCCATTCCTGCTCAGTAAAAACCTCACGCATTGGCTGCTTATTTGCTAATAAGGGCTGACTATGGCGTGGCACACCTGAATTAAGCTCACCATTCATGGTATCTATACTGGTACCTATGGCTTCGTTATAAATACACAGGGTTTTACGCCAGGCATTTTTAAGCTGATCACCTTTATAGTGATCCTTTGCATCCTCAAAACGCCCACCTCGGGCATAGAGGAAATTAACCGGGCCACGCTCTTCTGGTTTTAAAGTTTTTTCAATATCTGGCTGCAAGCGGGCAATTCCACTATGCAGCAAGTCATCATTACTGGCAGATGGCAGCGGATCACCTAAAAAGGCAATATTTGCTGCGGCACGCAAATAATAATCTTCAGCGCGGTTCAAAGGATGCAGCTTACCTTCCATATCTGGAATGGCTTCATCACCAAAGCCTGGCAAACCTAACCGCTTGGCAACACGAATAAAAAAGGTATCCATGCTCACCGGTTCGCCATCTGCTGTTTTCTGCTGACGAGGCTCGACTACAGGCCAACAAGCCGTTGTTAACTTGCCCAATGTGCCTTTCCACGAGCTGGTAAAGCCCCAGACCTCATACATAACAGAATCCGGCACAATATAATCAGCAAAACGGTTGGTTTCGTTAATAAAGCCATCCACGGCTACAAATAATCCCAAACGTTTAGGGTCTTTAATTTTATCGGTAATGGTCGCCTCTAAACCGGCCTGACCATAAACAGGATTAGCCATACAGCCAATCAAGGCTTTAATTGGATAAGGATAACCATCCAGTGCTGAGGGTAAATGCTCTGTCAGCGTTGGTGGTGCTATAGGTCGCCAGGGTGCACGCGATGGATAGGGGTTTTCACCAGCCGCCACCTTACGCTTAAACTCTGAAGATTTCTGGTAAGGAAAACGTGAACGGGAGAAGAAAACACCCTTGGGACCTCGCTTGCCAGGAAAATCAGTCAGATTATAGCGAGGGCCTTTACCTGCTCCATTGAACTTACCACCACCCGCGGCACTGCCACCCTTCTGGTTGTAGTTACCAGCCAACAGATTCAGCATTTGTACACCAAAGGCTGAATAGAAACCATTACCTGACATCATGCCACCATGACAATTCACTACAGCACGACGTCCATGACTGGCATATTTAGCGGCCAGTTCAATAATGGTTTTTTCAGGGATACCGCAGTGCTCTGCGTAGGTTGCCAGATCATATTCATGAGCTGATTCACGCAGTAAAGTCATACTGCTCTTAACCTGAACTTTTTCACCATCAGCCAATTCTACTTCACGGTCTACAAATAACTCAGCCGTTAATATTCTTTCACTGCTAACCAGCTTACCAGTAACATCAACAACCACAGGAACATCTGTTTCGCTACCTGCTTCAGCCAGACCAAGATGACTCATTAATAGGAAATAGCCCTGGCGGGGGTGGCCTTCTGAAGTAATAACCAAATGAGTGGCATTGGAATGGGTCGCTTCATTAGCAGCATCTGCCGCTTTTTTACCTGGCAATTCTAAAAAAGCCTTTGCATAACCCTGGTTATCCAGCAACCACTGAATAACGGCCATCGCAAAGGCGCTGTCTGAACCTGGGCGAATAGGTATCCAACGGTTTTTTTCAGCCGCATGAGAAGCAGCAGCATTCAAGCCAGGATCTATAATGACATAGTCTAATGTACCTGCTGCACGGGCTTTGGCCAGCAAACGCCCTTGGCGTTTAAAAGGATTGCCAGCCTGACTGGGTGCGGTACCTATATACATAATAAATTCCGCATGGGTGATATCTGGCTTGGCATGAGCATTATTCTTCAGATCATTCATTACCGCACCTGAACCCATACGGAAGGCTAGGCCACAATAAGAGCCATGATGACCATAGTTTCGGGTCGCAAAGGCATTCATAGTAAAGCGTTTCAGCAGATCAGAACGGCCATAATCGGTTGCTTCCATCACCATCAGTTGATTGGCTTTAGGGCCATATTCCGGGCTTTCCGGATCAATCAGTTCATCATGATTGTAAATAGCACGTAAACCATCGACATGACCTTCACCAAATAAATCCCCTCCTTCACAAACCTCTTCAATCAACTGCTCAAAAGAAATTCTTTTCCACTTGCGCTCACCACGACCACCTACACGCTTCAGACAATGGTCTATACGGAAAGGGTTATCCAGCTGCGACATCATGGCATTACCACGTGCACAGGCAGTAGAGCGGTTTTGCTGTCCCTGGCCATCGTAAGCACTTAAGCTGCGCAAGGCTTCAACCACGGGGGTCTTCATGGGCAGATGATCATCAGCAGATAGTGGATGGTAAGGATTACCTGAAACACGCAGTACTTTTTCAGTAGTATTATCAATACGAACCCGAACACCACACTTGGTCGTACAACCATAACAAATAGTGAAGGCAACCCGTTGATCCGGGTTAAGGGTTAACTCACCCGTTTTTAAATCAACGCTGTATTCTGGCGCTAAAGAATTACCATGAATTCTGTCTTTGGGCTTTTCGCCTGCACTGCCAGTAACACCCTTAGCCAGCTTAATAAGCGGTTCAGAATATCCTGCCGCAAAAGTTGCCACACCACCGGCAGCAGCCGCACCTTTAAGTAAACGACGACGTGATTTATCCATGGCTGGTTGCTCCTTTCACAACAGAAGTATCTTCATTAGTAGCTAACTGAACATCACCAGCTACTCCCCCCTGACGCGCCTCACGCCAAGGAACAAATAAATCAATTAACAACATAACCGCCAGCCATAAGCCAAAAGTACCCAGAATCCCTAGCAGGCCAGAAGAACCTGCTGGAATACCATAATGGTGGAAGCCTGCACTGTTACGTGCCACATGCTGTACATCCATAAGCACAACCCAGCGGAACATCCAGCCAAGGTGAATCGCCACCAAACCCAATAACCACACCCAGGAGTGCAATGCAGGCTGTTTGGTTTTGTTGACTAATACATAAAGTGTGCCCACAAATAAAACCACGGCAGTAATGCTTCCCCAAAGGGCAGTATTGCGCCAGGAATTACTGAAACGTATGGAGTTAATCGCTGCTGCAACGGATCCTTGCGGATCACTCATTCCACCTAAAACCCAGGCAGCAGCAATTACCGCAGCCGCCAAGGTAGCAACCAGCATCACCTTTAACATCTGACTGTTAACCGGCAGACTGTTCATCTGTGTAACCCGGTTTAACAGCAGAATTAAACCGGCAGCTGTAATAAAGCCAGTTGCCACAAACATAGGAGGCAGCCAATAGGTATTCCACAAAGGACGTGCTTTAACAATAGCAACCTCAGCACCGGTATAAAGCATGATGCCGGTAGAAAAAATCAGGGCTGCCACACCCACCACAACTAATAAAATTTTGGGTGTTGGGCCAGTACCCAAAGAAATCCAGCGTGAAACAAAACCCAGAAAACCGGGAGCACTACGATTTGCCTGCAAAGCAGGACGCCAGGCCATCCAGGTTAACCCCACCACACTCATTAAATAAAGCGGCAAAATAATACTACCCACTGACATCCAGGAATGGGTATTGGCATAAGCATAAAAATGCCAGAAGCGCAGAGGCTGGTGTAAATCAGCCAGTAAAGCTATAGGAGCAACCAAAGTAGCACTTAAACAAGCTAAAAGTGCCAAGCGTGCTGTTGGCAGTCCGTTTTTCTTTCCGAAAATTATTGCTGGCGCTGCCAACCAAAGTGTTGCATAGGATAAGGCAATTAAGAAAAAGTATTGTACTGCCCAGGGATACCAGGCAATTGGATAACGTGGTGCGAGTAACTCAATGGCCAGAGAATTCATAACCCATCTCCTTACCTTGATTATCTAGAACTTCCAGTAGTGCAGCTTCAGCAACGGGTCTTGTTACAAAACGCTCATCCATACCTAGGTAGAAAACTTGCGGCAGAGTATTTTTTTCTGGCTGCAATACCATTAACTGTTCACCATATTCAGCAATCATCTGGCTGATTTGGCTGGTTGAATCGCGCATATCACCAATAATACGAGCACCTCCCACACAGGATTCAACACAAGCCGGCAACAAGCCAGCTTCTAGGCGGTGTGCACAGAAGGTACATTTATCAGCAGTTTGGGTTTTATCGTTAATAAAACGGGCATCGTAAGGGCAGGCGTTAACGCAGTAAGCACAACCGACACAACGGTCGCTATCAACCACCACTATGCCATCTTGGCGCTGAAAAGTTGCTTCTACCGGGCAAACAGGTACGCAGGGTGGATTTTCGCAATGGTTACATAAGCGTGGCAGCATAAAAGTAGCCAAAGCACCACTGGCCAAATCTTCAACTTCGTATTGCGAGACCGTAGTACGGAACTTACCCAGTGGGGCAGCGTTTTCAATATGACAAGAAACTGTACAGGCCTGACACCCAATACACTGACGTAGATCGATAAGCATTCCGTAACGCTTGGTTGGATCACCTTCACGGCGTACGGGCTGTTCATTTATTCCAGCAACAGCAAGACTGGAAAGTGGAACAAGTGCAGCGCCAGCACTCAGGCGAGCCAGCTGCCCCAACAGGGAACGGCGTATAAAATCCATAGTGCCTCCGGCAACAATAATAGAGGTGTGACTTAACAGATAATACAGAACTTACTTTATAAGCTTTGCATTATATATCACTTCAGCCATACGTTGCAGTGCCTGCTGTAATTGCACCGCCGAACAACCAAAATTTAAGCGGACATGGCTGTTTTTACCGTAAGCTTCACCGGGAGATAGTGCAACACCACCGTCCAAAAAGGCTTGAGTTGGATCAGTTAATTGCAAAGCGGAGACATCTAACCAGGCAACAAAAGTTGCCTGAGGACGTTGATAGCCAATCTGAGGAAAGCCTTTTAACCAGTTTTCTAAAATGTCCAGATTAGCATTTAAGTGGGCTTTAAGGGCATCCAGCCAGTCATGTCCTCCCTGCCAAGCTGCTTGAGCAGCAATTAAACCCAGATAGTTCATATCAGGCATTAAGCCACGCATTTTTTTACGATAACTGGCACGCAATTCCGGGTTAGGAATAACCGCCACTGCACAAGACATACCTGCAATATTAAAAGTTTTGCTGGGTGCCATAAGTGTTACAGAGTGTTGAGCTGCCACCTCACTGATACTGGCATAAGGAATATGGCGCAAGCCAGGTTCCAGTAATAAATCACTCCAAATTTCATCAGAAATAACCAACAGATTATTTTCTTCTGCTATATCAGCCAGCTTTTCTAGTTCTTGTCGGCTATAAACCTTTCCCAGTGGATTTTGTGGATTACACAAAACCAAAGCTGAAGTTTCCGGCTTTAAGTGAGCAGCTAAATTACTGGTATTTACAGGCAGATCAAGAGTAGGACGCTTTCTTAGCTGGCCTAATACGCGAATAGGCGGGTATACCGGAGACTGAACTAACAGCCCCTGATTGGGTTTAAGCCAAGCTTCCACCGCCAGATTAAAGCCCGGTACCACACCAGGAATCCACACCAGCCAATCTTTTTTTACCTGCCAGTCATACTGGCTGGCACACCAATCAATAAATGCCTGATTAAGTGCTGGTGGCACTTCGCCGTAGCCAAAAACACCTGCCGCCACTGCTTTACTTAAAGCTTTTTGTACCACCGGCGGTGAAGTTAAATCCATATCAGCAACCCACATGGGAATAACATCCTGCTGCTCATAACGCTGCCACTTAAGACTGGCTGTATTTTTGCGCTCTACCGGTGTTACAAAGTCAAAACTCATAGCTATACTCTAAATTGTGCAACCTGATTTTGTAGTCTATCAGAAAGGTTTGCTAAATCACTGCTTGATGCTCTGGTTTGTTCAGTTGCCGAAGCGTTCTCTTCACTTAACTGAACAAGGCGTAGGATATTGCGGTTAATTTCTTCAGCAACTCCAGCCTGTTGCTCTGCTGCTGAAGCAATCTGATGGTTCATATCACGAATATGCCCCACTGCACCGGCAATAGAATTTAATGAACTGGTTGTGTTTTTAACAGCATTAACTGTTTGCTCAGTCTCTTTAATACTTGTCGCCATCACTGCCACTGCTTGTTCAGCACGCGCCTGTAACTGATTTACCATACGGTTGATTTCTTCTGTACTTTCGTGGGTTCTGCTCGCTAAAGAGCGCACTTCATCTGCCACTACGGCAAATCCACGTCCAGCCTCCCCTGCCCGAGCAGCTTCAATGGCAGCATTAAGAGCCAGCAGGTTAGTTTGTTCAGAAACACTGCGAATTACATCCAGGACTGTACCAATATTTGATGAATCTTCACTAAGCTGATGAATGACATCTGTTGACTGAGCCACCTGTTCAGCTAAGCGTGTTATGGCTGCAGAAGCCAGCTCAACGTTATTGCGGCCATCTATAGTTGAATTGTCCGTTTCAGTTGCTGCATCTGAAGCATCACTGGCATTACGAGCCACATCTAAAAAACTGGCACTCATTTCATTCATGGCAGTGGCTACCTGGTCGGTTTCTTGCACTTGTTTTGCCTGGTTCTGAGAAGTCTGCACTGAGGTTGCTGACATTTGTGCTGCCGCCGAGGCTACTGAGTCAACCGAAAGCTTAACTTCTGTTACCAAGCCCTGGATTTTATTAGTAAAAGTATTAAAGTATTTTGCCAGCTGCGCTACTTCATCACGGCCTTTCTCGCTGAGACGTACAGTTAAATCACCGTTACCACTTCCTATTTCATTCATGGCTTTTACGGTTGCATCTAATGGACGGGTAATAGAATGAGTAATCTGCCAGCCAACCAGCATTAATAACACCAATACAGCCAAAGAAATTGAACCCAGAGTTTTCAGACTAGCTACAAACATAGCATCAATGTCATCAACATAAACACCCGTACCAATCAGCCAGTTCCACTCAGGGTTATAGCGAACATAGGTAATTTTGGGCTGAGGTACCTCACTACCAGGACGATTCCAGTAATAAGACATATAAGAATCACCTGTTGCTAATGCTTCTTCATTCAGCATACGAAAAAACTGTTTACCATTAACGTCTTTTAGTTCACCCAGGTTTTTACCCACTAACTTAGGGCTGGGGTGTGCCAGCATATTCATTTGAGCATCATGCACCCAGACATAATCCTTATACTGACCATAAGTCATAGCACTGACTCTTTCCAACAGGGCATTCCTGGCTTCTGCCTCACTTAGCTCACCACGTTTTACTTTTTGCTGATAGTCAACCATGACTCCTTCTGCAACATCCACCAAGTGGCTAATTTCTTGCAGTTTCATCTTCTCCATTTCGTTATACTGCTGCTTCACTGCAACCAATAACACTAACAGCATACCTAGTACCGCAAGCAGATTAATTATCCAAATACGGTGTTCTATTTTAATATTACGGAGCATGGTAACCCTCTGGATTTCTATAAAAAACAACAATAACAAGCCAAAAACAGCTTTACGTTTACGTCAAGAGTAACTCTAATAGGTTTTCGTTTTGTTATTATTTTGTTATCAGGCACCCAATAAACCAATGGAGATCAACTCATGTTTACCCTTAAATTTGCACCCAGCTTTACTGATACAGATGCTTTGGGACATATCAATAACACCGCTCTGCCTATTTGGTTTGAACGAGCACGGAATGATTTATTCAAACTTTTCACACCTGATTTAGACCCTAAGAAATGGCGCCTGATTCTTGCCAGTATGAAAGTTGATTTTTTAGGTGAGCTTTTTTATGGCGAAGATATAGAGATTAGAACTTATTTAGAACGAATAGGTAATAGCTCTTTTGTGGTAGTTCAGGAGGCTTGGCAAAACGGAAAGATGGGATCACGCGGGGAAGCTGTTTTAGTACACTATGACTTTGCCACAAAAAAATCTGTACCTATCGAGGGTGAGCTGCGTAAAACACTTACAGCTCACCTGGCACCAGAAAAAAATTAATACACAACTAGTTACTACTAATGCCAGGGACGGCCTAAAAGTGAAACATAATACCTAAATGAGGACGAAAAAGCAGCTCATCGCTTTTGCCTGTTACTGGGTTATCAACTCCATAAAGGAGAGAAACCGCACCTGTAGCAACCAGATTACGGGTAAGAGGCAGTTCATAACCTAAACGTAGGTCTGCACCTAAATTAGATTCAGCACCTTTATCCTTATCACCATACCAATAACCTGCCCCCAACTGAAAAAAACTGCCACTTAAATACTTTTCGTTATAGCGCTTAAATCCCGCTTCAACTACATGATACCTGTCACCAGAAGCCAGTCCTACAACTAGGGCAGAGCGACGCATAACAGAAACCTGAAAGGACAGATTAACCTGCCCGTCATCCTGGTTTTTATCCAGTTGCCGAGCAAGATCATAGCCTAAACCCAGACTGGTACTTGCCTGAATATTGCCTGCAAAAAATAAAGATATAGCCAGCCCCGCAAACAGGGAAACCCAAAAACGATTAAACATGAACAACTCCGGTTAGGTATGCAAAAGACTGAAAGCGTCAAGGCTATGCATCTTAAAATAAAAGCAGCCTGCTGCCTACTCTAATAACTTTTTAAGCTCTTTGCGTAACCAGCGATCCAGGGCTTTTTTTCCAGTTAAGGCTAACTGCTGCTGTAGCCTTTGCTCCGGTATTTCTTGTAACAGCAGTTGTACCCAAGGGGATAAATCTTCGGTTATCTCTGGCTGGACCAAGGCTTGCCTTAGCCAGGCTTTAAGAGCTGTGCGGCTGACAGCCAGAGGTCGATACCCCTCAGCAAATGCCATTAACTCCAATCTGTCCTGCTCGCTTAAATCTGTCGCTTTTAAAGGCAAAGCACGCAAAATTTCTATCAGCAGTTCTGCCGGCAAGGCCTTTAACCATAGGGTTAAAACATCAGGCAGGGTAAGGGTAAATCTTTCAATCAGTTGTTTTTGTAATATTTTTCCTTTAGCTGAAAGCCCTAGTACAACTTGCAGTGTATGTTCCCCACTGGCCTGATCTCTGGTAATACCTAAGCGTACTGGCTGGTAGCCATTCTTAAACCAAAAAGGCAGCAGCTCTGTCGTTGCACCAAAACTACTGCCAATTAAATCCAGATCTGGCTGCTGGCTGGCTGCCCGCAAAACAAAGTTTAATAGTTTTTTGCCTACACCCTGTCGCTGTAATGCAGGGTGAACAAGAATACGTTGTATACGCCACCAGTTTACTTGTGCAGCCTGCACTAACCCACCATGAAAAGCTAAAGACTGAGCTAACAAATGCCCTTGGGGACGACGTTTACCCATAAAAACAGCCTGAGCTAATTCAGCATCAAAACCACCTTCTTCCTGAACCAGTGCCAAAGCAACAGGCAGATTATTTTGCCAGGCACAAGCAAGGTGAATACCCGGCGCATCTAACAGCTGGCGGAAATCATCAGGGGTAGTACGATAATGGGCCAGCACCAGCAGGCCAACAACCTGCTGTAATAAAGCCTCATCAGCAATTAAGTCAGCCTGCTTTATCCAGTTGAACGTTAAATGAGTCGTAGATAAGGCAGGATCAGTAACTTCAGCATCCAGTAAAAGCAGCCGGTTAACCAAACCTTCCAGTGGATCACCTTCTGCCCAGCGCAAAGGTTGCTTAAGACTAAGCGCTAACCAGCCGGGTGCATATTTATTTAAATGTCGGGTAAAACGTAACGCAAAGCCACGACCATTTCCTTCATACCCCTGTTGGGTAGTAGCAAATACGCTGCGTGGATAAGCAGCCAGCAACCCTTGTAAAACAGGTACAGGTAAAGCTGCGGCTTCATCAATTAAAAGTAAACTGGCCTCGGGCTTTTCTTTCAGCAAAACATCGGGCGCGACAAAAGAAACCTTCTCCTGACAGTTGGCAGGCAGATCCTTCAGACGTGCAAAAATTGCACCAGCAGCCTGAACAGAAGGGGCAGTCACCAGTAGTTTTTTGGCTGAAGGCTGCTGTATTAATTCTTTTAACAATAAACCTAAAGCACCGCTTTTACCTCTGCCTCTATTGGCAGTAATTACTACAGGTACTGCTGATCTGGTGGCATACCAGTTTATTAACTGAGTAACTAAAACTGCCTGCTCATCACTGGCTGCACCCAAGGGGAATTTTTTTAGTGCAGGGACGTTTTGAAGCTGGCCGGCAGAGACTGTCCAACATCCCCGCTTTCCGTGCTGCTGACTCCATTGAGGTACTTTATTTTCTGTTAATAGCCTTTCGCAACGCTGCACAAAGTAATGGGTTAAATCTTTAGCCTCTAAAGGCCAGGCTGCCAGACGACGATAATCCGGATCAACTGAGACAGACCAGTCTTCTGGAGTTAATAAAAACAGCAGTCCTCCTGCCTTTAGGGTGCCGGCTAAAGCACCCAAAGCATCAGGATTAAAACCGCTGAAGGCATCAATAACTAACACTTGCTGCTCACTACCAAGCAAGCCACGGCTTTTGGATGCAGAAAGAAGGTTGATGCCTTCCGGAAGGCTGCCAGGTGATAAAGTCTGAGTAACAGCTTGTATCCAGCATCCACCCAGAGGGTTAGCCTGTAGTTGCTGCATTATGTTTAACAAGGATAAGGCTTTTTTTCGGCACCAGATGGCATCACCCTTTATCCAGATAAGCTGGCGAAACAGGTAAGTTTTAAGGGAAAATAATAAGTCAGTAAAATCAGATTCATTAGGCATAGGGCTAGAATTCATTATTTTTTAAGCACTTTCAAGCCTAATAAAAAAGACCACTGTTCGAGGAAGCGAAAACAGTGGCCAAAGACAAAAGACATCAATGGAAAGAATTCAACATCTTTTTAGTCAGTCATCAGTTCTGGCAGGTTGGCAAATAGCTGTAACGCCTCCGGATT
>Ga0055584_100006363_pt1 | contig 11586 bp, 11 predicted proteins | sample OSDHelmetaG_FD_58716 | JGI IMG/M metagenome (GOLD analysis project Ga0055584, IMG submission 58716) | Pelagic marine sediment microbial communities from the LTER site Helgoland, North Sea, for post-phytoplankton bloom and carbon turnover... | ecosystem: Environmental > Aquatic > Marine >...
CGACCGGGTCCTCTGTCGGCGCTTCAGTCGTCCCCGTGTCAACGGTCGTCGTGGAACCGTCGGCTTCGGCTCCGGTGGCGTCTTCGGTGTCGCCGCCTCCTCCGCACGCAGCAGCGACCAGCGACAACGCAAGCAACCCTCCGAGCAGATTTCGAATGCTGCAATGGCTTGGTATCACGATTTCTCCCCGTCGACTGCCAGGCTAGTTGTCTGAGACGTTATCTGGATCGACGTTGGATCTGCCCGCGAGACGTCTCCGCAAGCGGCGGATCATGCCCGCGATGCCCTCGGGAGCGAAGATCAGGAAGACCACGAGCAACACACCGAACAGGATCTCGCTGAAGCTTGCCGCGCTGAAGATCCCGTTGTCGGCAGGCGAATCGCCAACAAGCGGGCGGTCGACGATCGGAATCGTGAAGTCGAAGAGTCCAGCGAACTCCTGGACGAGTTCTGGTAGCGGACCGAGTAGCAGAGCACCGATCACCGCGCCGTAGATCGTGCCAAGTCCGCCGACGATGATAATGGCGACAAATCTGATCGAAAGGAAGAGTTCGGCGGCGGGATTGCTGGGTGAGATGAAGCGCAGGCTGATGGCATAGAGCGCTCCTCCGAGACCGGCCATGGCGCTCGAGATCGCGAACGCAGCGATCTTGTACCTCGCATTCGACACACCAATGACTTCGGCGGCGACGTCACGATCCCGAACCGCCCGCATCGCCCGCCCCGGACGGGTGCGGATGATGTTGCGCCCAACGAGGGCGGTCAGAGCCACCATGATCCAACAGAGGTAGAAGATGCCTTGCTCGCGGCTGAAGTCCCTCCCGAATATGTGCAGCTCACCGAAATCGACCGGCCCAATCGCAAGCGAGGCGGAGTTGACGGACTTTCCGTCGAACCCACCGGTGACCGAGGTCCAGTTCTCCACCACGTAGCCGGTGATGAACACCAGAGCCAACGTGACGACAACCAGGTAGTTCCCCTTGAGCCGTAGGGCGAATGGTCCGATCGCCACCCCGACGAGCGCGCCGATGAGAATGGCAGCGAGCATCCACGCCCACATCGGCCAACCGTGATCAGCGCCGAAATAGCCAACCGTGTACCCGCCGATGGTCAGCAACGCGGCGTGGCCGAGAGAAACCTGGCCGGTGAACCCCGTGAGAATACTGAGGCCGATCGACGCAACAGCAAATGCACCCGCGTTCGCCAGCACGGTCATCCAGAAGTCGTCATCGAGCACGAGAGGGGTGACAAGAAAGATGAGGACTGCCAGCCCAAACATCATCCTCGTCAGCTTGTCGGGCAGCAGCTTCATCGAGGGTGTAGCGACCCGCGCCGCGTCGGCCCGGCTAGACACGTTGAACCGCCCTCGTGCCGAACAATCCGTTCGGGCGCCACAGCAGCACGATGATCATGAGTACGTAGGCGAGCACGACTTCGAATCCGCTGCCGATCCAGTCGAAGTCGAGGTACCCAAGAGCCATCACCTCGACCACCCCGATCACAACACCACCAGCCACCGCACCTCCGGGCGAGTCCAGCCCACCGATGATCATCGCAGGGAACGCACGAAGGGCGATGAAGCTCAAACCTGGGGTCAGCACTGAACCGGTTCGACTGGTCAGCATTGCCCCCGCCACGACGGCCACAGCACCAGCGATGGCCCACGAGATGGAGAAGCTTCGCCCCACCTTGATTCCCTGAGCGGCCGCTGCCTCCTGATCGAATGCGGTCGCCCGCATCGCAATGCCGATTGTCGTGAACCGGAAGATGGCGAAGAAGCCACCGAGGACGAGTGTGGCGAAGCCGACCGTCCACATGTCGACATGTCGAATACTCACCCCAGCAACTTCGGTGACTCCGTTACCCCAGGGCGTCGTCAGGACGTATGCCGGTTCTGACCACAACGTACGTACGGCCTGTTCGATGATCAACAGGACGCCGAGAGTGATGAGCACGATGGTGAAGGGTGGGCCGTTGATCATGGGGCGGATCACCACACGCTCGATCCCTGCAGCTACGCCGGCCATCACGACCATCGCCAGAATCAGCGCCACAAAGAAGGGCAGAGACCAGTCATCACCGAATTGGTAGACGAGGTAGGCGCCGAGAAGAACGAAACCCCCCTGAGCGAAGTTGAACGTTCCGGTCGCTTTGTACACCACCACGAATCCCAATGCGATCAGGGCATAGATACCGCCGAGGGCTATCGCTGCGACGAACAACTGGAAGAACTTCTCCATGGTCAGCCCGCACCCAGATACGCAGCGACGACCTCGGGGTGCACGGTGACGACGTCTGGTGTCCCGGTCGCGATGACCCTGCCGAAGTTCAACACCAACACGCGATCGGCGATGGCCATGACGAAATCCACGTCGTGCTCGACGAGAAGAATCGCCATGTCCCGCTCGGCGCGCACCTGCTGGATGAGTGCTGTCATGGTGTTCCTCTCTTCGAGGTTCATACCGGCCACCGGTTCGTCCAACAACAGCAGGGTCGGTTCCATCGCCATCGCCCTGCCCAACTCGATCCGCTTCTGGATGCCGTACGGCAGTAGCCCCACAGGAGTGGATCCGAACTGATCGAGATCGAGGAACTCGGCGATGTCCTTGCAGATCAGACGATTTGCGATCTCCTCTCGCTTCGCACGGCCCACCCATATCGCGCCCGCCGCGAGACCTGTCTTCATCAGGTGGTGGCGTCCAAGCATCAAGTTGTCGATCACGTCGAGGTTCGCGAACAATGCCAGGTTCTGGAATGTCCTCGCGATCCCGAGATTGGCGATTCGGGCCGGCCGCTTGCCCACCAGTTCGATGCCCTCGAACAGGATCGAGCCATGCCTCGGGGTGTACACCCCATTGAGGCAGTTGAACAGCGAGGTCTTCCCAGCTCCGTTGGGACCGATCACCGCGAGCAGTTCGCCCGACTCGACCTCGAAGTCGACATCGAGAAGGGCGCTCACGCCACCGAACTCGAGCGTTGTCGCCGATACCGAGAGGAGGGACCGTTCAGCCATGAGACGTCCCGAGGGCAGCGCCCAGGTACAGCTCACGGACCCGTGGGTCGCTCTCCAGTTCCCTGCCGGGACCTTCTTTGGCAACCTGCCCGGCGGACAGGATGTATCCGTAGTCCGAAATGGACAGCGCCATGGCCGCGTTCTGCTCGACGAGCAGAACCGTCGCCCCTCGCTCGTTGATCTCTGTGACGATGTCTCGTATTCGGGTCACGACCATGGGCGCAAGACCAAGTGAGGGTTCGTCGAGGATCAACAAATCGGGAGAGCTCATCATGGCCCGTCCGATCGCCAGCATCTGCTGCTCGCCCCCAGAGAGGTATCCCGCCTGGTCAGCTTTCCGGTCGGCCAGAAAAGGAAAGAGCGAAAAGACCGCGTCGCGGTTGGACGCGACCTGCCGACGATCTCGCAACGTGACTGCGCCGGCACTCAGGTTCTCGTCGACCGTGAGCTCTGCAAAGATGCGGCGGCCCTCCATCACCTGGGCGACCCCAGCCGACACGATGCCCGACGCGGACATGGTCGAGACCGACGTTCCTGCGAGCCGAACCTCGCCATCCACAATCCTGCCGTCGTGGTACGGAAGTAGACCCGTCAATGCGCGCAACAGTGTGGTCTTGCCCGAACCGTTCCGACCGAGCAACGAGACGATCTCGCCGCGTCCGACCGCCAGGCTCACTCCTTGGAGCGCCACGATGGCGTGACTGTAGGCAACGCGAAGGTCGGTGACCTCTAGCAACGGGTCATCAGATCGGTTAACCATGAGAGGCCGGAATTGTAATGGATGCCGACAGAAATGACGATTGCAGCAGCGTTTCTTCGATGGACACGAGTGCATGACGCCGCTTCAAGCGGAAAGAAACGGTGTGGTGGCCCAAGCGTTGGATCCGCTCAACTCGCAGTGCACCACCGTCAGTGGTGCGGATGGCTCAAAGGATCTGACCGGCCTCGTACGTCGCGGCGATCTGGTCCTTGTACATCTCGTTGACCACGTTCCGTTTGACCTTGAAGGTTGGAGTCAGTTCGCCTGACTCCGTCGAAAACTCATGTGGCAAAATGACGAAGTTTCGGATGTGCTCAACCCGGGCCATCAGCGGATTCACATTCATCGTGATCAACTGCTCGAGGTGTGCCCTGACGGCAGAGGCTTCATGAAGTGCATCCCGGTCCAGCTCGTGCTCCGTTGCGAACCGGCCGGCAGCTTCTGGTTCCAACGTGAGCAGAGCGATCAGGAAGCGTTGCTGTTCGCCGATGACAACAGCCGTGCCGACGATGTCGATCGTGCTGAGCGCTTCTTCGATGTTCTGGGGAGCGATGTTCTTACCCCCCGAGGTGATGATGATGTCCTTCTTTCGGCCAATGATGGACAGGTACCCATCCTCATCGAACTTGCCGAGGTCGCCCGAATAGAGCCAGCCATCAATGAGGGTTTCATCGGTCGCTGCCTGATTCTTGTAGTACCCAGCGAACACGTTCTTGCCTCGAACCAGAATCTCCCCATCCTCGGCAAGCTTGACCTCCACACCCGAGAGTGCCCGGCCCACGGTGCCGAACTTGTTGGCGCCCGGCAGGTTCGTCGTTGTCGGGCCCGCATCCTCCGACTGCCCATAGAGCTCGGTCACGGGAATCCCAACCGAGGCCAAGAAGTCGAGTGTCGCCGAAGGAATTGGAGCTGCGCCAGAGACCAACACCCGGCACCGGTCCAGGCCCAAGGCCTTGTGAATCTTGGAGAGAACCAACTTGTCTGCGACCGCGTACTTCGCACGAAGTGCAGCGCTGGGCTGTCGCCCAGCATTCTGTTCGGCGATGAACTCCGAAGCGACGGCCTGAGCTTGCGTTGCGATCTTCGCCTTCGCTCCAGTCGCGTGCGACAGTTGGCCACGAATGCCAGCTTCGAAACGTTCCCACACGCGCGGGACTCCGAAGAACGAGGTTGGCCGCACCTCTTTGAGATAATCGGCGAGTTGTAGCCCGTCATGGCAGAAGTACACCTCGTACCCAAAGACAAGCGCCATCGACATCGAGCTCGTTTGTTCGGCGATGTGAGAGAGAGGCAAGTAGCTGAGCGCCACCTCATCGTTGGTGAGGCTGACCGAATTACCGAGTTGTGTCGAGGTCCAGAGAAGATTCTCGTGCGTCAACATCACCGCCTTCGGCGGACCGGTCGTACCTGATGTGTAGATGAAGTCTGCGACCTGATCATCTCGAAGGCCCTCGAGCCGTGCGTCGAGCTCGGTCGCCGGTACCTCGTCGCCGCGTGCGAGGAAGCCGGACCAGGAAAGCACTCGCGGATCGTCGTGCTCGCCGGCTCCCTCCATGAGGACGATCGTCTCGAGCTTGGGCGCCTGATCCCACACTTCGAGCACGCGTCCGAGCTGCTCGATCGTCTCCACGACCAGGAGTGGAGACTCCGAATGGCTCACGATGTAGCCGATCTCCTCAGACGAACACGAGGTGTAGATACCGGCCGAGATCCCACCTATCCGCATGGCGCCCAGGGCCGAGATGACCCACTCGGGACGGTTTGCGCCCAGGATCGTGACCACCGACCCTTCGGTCAGTCCCAGTGCGATCATCGCCCGACCGGCCTGGCGTGTCAGCCGGTTGTATTCGCGCCACGATGTCGTGCGCCACGAACCGGTCAGCTTGTCATGTAACGCAGGACGATCCCCGACTTCCTTTGCATGTCGCTCGAGGTGATGGAGAATCGTGCTGGCTGGCATGTGGATCCTTTCGAGGTGTTGTGCTCACCATACGCGCGCTGGCGAGATCAGGCCGGAGTCTCCTGCGGTTGACACTTGTCAAGCTAGATCATCTCCGCGCTGTGTCCGACGTTTCGTTCGGAATACGCTGCGGGAATGGCCACAGGTTCCACGACACGCTCGATTTCTGACTCAGTCTCACGTCTGCGAGCGACATTCGACTCAGGGGTCACCCGATCCCTCGACTGGCGAGAGGCCCAGATCGATGGTGTCATCCGATTCTTAGAGGAGCACAGCGGGGGGCTTCTCGATGCGATGCAATCCGATCTTGGCCGGCCGCGCGCCGAAGGGTGGCTCGCCGACCTGGCGCCAACGGTCGTCGAAGCCAAGTACATCAAGAAACACTTCCGGAAGTGGGCGTCTCCCCGTCGAGCGAAACTCCCGCTGGTCCTCCTCCCGGGCTCCGCCCGAATCATCCCGGAGCCACTCGGCGTCGCGCTGATCATCTCGCCATGGAACTATCCCGTCAACCTGGTCCTCGAACCGCTGGTAGCGGCGCTCGCTGCTGGGAACGTCGCAGCCTGCAAACCATCCGAGCTCGCTCCAGCGACGTCACATCTCATCGCCACAGAACTTCCCGCATACCTCGATGACGGCGCCATCGCGTTCTTCGAGGGTGGACCAGAGGTTTCAACCGAATTGTTGGAAGAGCGTTTCGACCACATCTTCTTCACCGGCTCTACCCACGTGGGCAAGATCGTGATGACCGCCGCAGCAAAACACATCACACCCGTGGTTCTCGAACTCGGCGGAAAGTCTCCCGTGATCGTCGCCGACGACGCCGACATCGACGTCGCGGCAAGTCGAATAGCGTGGGGGAAGACACTCAACGCAGGTCAGACATGCATTGCACCGGACTACGTGTTGGTCACACCAGCCAACCGTGATGCCCTCGTTGACCGCATCGCTGCGACATGGACGTCCTTCTATGGGCCCTCGCCAATGGAAAGCGCTGACTTCGCGCGAATTGTGTCGGAGAAACATCATCAGCGACTCATCGGACTTCTCGACGGTCAGACCATCGCCTTTGGAGGCGACAACGACCCGGCAGCGAAGTATCTCGGGCCCACGATGGTCATCGATCCAGATCTGTCGTCTCCGTTGGCCAATGAGGAAATCTTCGGCCCGATTCTGCCGATCATCACGGTCTCTGGAGTCGACGACGCCATCCGTTTCGTGAACGAACGCCCAAAGCCTCTGTCGTTGTATGTCTTCAGCGGCCGCGGTGACATCACCGAACGGGTGATCGAACGGACGAGTTCGGGTGGCGCCTGCATCAACCATGTGCTCTTCCACTTCGCGCCCCCAGAGCTGCCATTTGGAGGCGTCGGACCATCAGGCATGGGGCGATATCACGGAAAGAGCGGATTTGATACCTACTCGAATCTGAAAAGTGTGCTCAAGAAGCCGGTGGCTGGCGAGCACACCCTCACGTATCCGCCGTTCACCGAACGGAAGAGGAAACTCCTCCGCAAGCTGACCTAGGCCGCAGTGTGTGCCTGCGTGTAGCTGGCGAGAAACTTCTCCAGACGCTCCAGAGCAGACTCGAGATCTCGGACGCGGGGAAGGAAGACCAAGCGGAAGTGATCCGGGTCGGGCCAGTTGAATCCTGTGCCCTGAACGAGCAGGATCTGTTCACTCCGCAAGAAGTCCAGAACGAATTGTTCGTCGTTCTTGATGCCGAACTTGTCCACGTCGATCTTGGGAAACAGGTACAACGCGCCAGCTGGTTTGGTGCACGAAAGACCGTCGATCGAATTGATCATGTCGTGCGCGACTTGCCGCTGCTCGTAGAGGCGTCCGCCAGGTGTGATGAACTCGCTGATGCTCTGGTATCCGCCGAGCGACGACTGGATCGCATGTTGGGCGGGCACGTTTGCGCACAAGCGCATGGAGGACAACATCTTGAGCGCTTCGATGTACCTCATCGCGCGGTCTTTGTCGCCACTGATCGTCATCCATCCAGACCGGAAACCCGCCACGCGATACGTCTTCGAAAGACCGTTCAACGTCAGGAACACCACATCATCGGCGAGTGAGGCGATCGACGTGTGAAACGCATCGTCGTACAGGATCTTGTCGTAGATCTCGTCTGCCATTACCACGAGGTTGTGCTGACGGGCAATGTCGACGATCTGCAACAACATTTCTTGCGAGTACACCGCACCTGTTGGGTTGTTCGGGTTGATGACGACGATCGCCTTGGTCCGATTCGTCACCTTCGCTTCGATGTCGGCAAGATCTGGCGACCAATCAGCACTCTCGTCACATCGGTAATGAACAGGTGTGCCGCCGGCAAGCGTGGTTGCGGCGGTCCAAAGCGGGTAGTCGGGACTCGGGATCAGCACTTCATCGCCGTTGTTCAGTAGCCCCTGCAGCGCAAGCCCAATGAGCTCTGAGACACCGTTTCCAACGTAAATGTCATCGATCTCCACCCCAGAGATTCCCATACTCTGGTTGTACTGCATCACCGCCTTTCGGGCGGAATAGATGCCCTGAGAATCGCAGTAGCCCTGGGCGGTGGGCAGATTGCGCATCATGTCGACCAGCACCTCTTCAGGGGCCTCGAACCCGAAGGGCGCTGGGTTTCCGATGTTCAGCTTGACGATCCGATGGCCTTCTTGCTCGAGTCGCGTTGCCTCATCGAGAATCGGCCCGCGGATGTCGTACAGAACGTTGTCGAGCTTGCTCGACCGTTGAATCGGCTCCGGCATCGTCTAGCCCCGCGGCGTGGAGATCGTTGTGGCTTCTGGTCTCATCCCGCCCGAGTGTAGACAGGTGCCCGGGGTAGAGCGCCTCACCCACCCTCGACATGGCGAATCCAGTTCACCAACTGGACGCTCCGGTCGATCAGACCCACATGTAGCGAGGCGATCCGAAGATCGAGCTGCGGCGCAATGGTCAAGAAGGTACGGACGAAGCCCGTCGACCAGGCATCGCCCAGCGCTACGAGTTCGGGCATGTCGCCCTCGAGAATGAGCACCGTAGTCATGCCATTCTCTACCAGGAGGACGGCCACTGGCGGAATTCGGGGTCTGACCCCGGTCAGACCCAGTCAGAGCAGATCGACGAGAACTCTGATCAAATCGGTACTTGTGATGATGCCGACCAGCGTCTGATCGTCGTCGACCACGAGGACGGAGTGGATTGCACCTCCGGAAAGATGGTCGGCAGCCGTGCGAAGCCGGTCGTCCTCCTTCACAGTCACGACATTGGTCGACATCGCATCCTCGAGGGTGAATTGGTGATCGAGGAAGGTACGGAGCATCCGGTCGTCGCTGCCTTCGACGTCATAGACGAGCTTGAGAATGTCCGTGTGCGAGATGATCCCCACAATTCGGTCGCCGTCGACGACCGGGACGTGATGGAAATCGACCGCCTCGAGGAGCTCATAGACCTCCGAGATCGGCTGTCCGAGATACGCGGTCAGCGGCTCGCGGGTCATGACATCGGAGATCAGTGGTCGGTTCTTCATACCTAAAACCTAAACCCTGCGCACCGAGATCATGCGACAAACAGGCCAAAAGGTCCCACTGCTGTGAGAGAGTCCTCCGGCTCGGACAGACGGCGACGATCTCGATCTACGCTGCGCTCATGGACGACAGCGTCGAGAACTGGTCAGCCTTCGATGCGGCTGCCAAGGAAGCTTCCCTTCGCTCGGAATCCGAATCGTGGGACACCAGCGCGCCGGTGGATGCTGAGCCCGGGGACATCCCCGTCATCGACGTCTCGGCCTATCTCGCCACTCGAGACGCGCAAGCCCGTGCCGAGGTCGCAGTCAAGCTGACGCACGCGTGCGAGACGGTGGGCTTTTGGCAACTCGTCGGCCATGGGATCGCACGTGAAACCATCGACCACATGTTCCGAGCCGTGCGGGCCTTCCACGCCCTTCCGCTCGAGGTCAAGGAACAGGTACGCATGGATCGAACGGACTGGCCACTGGGTGGCGTTGGATATCTGCCTCTTGGCAATCGCAAGCTCCCACGCAGGGCCAAGGGCAACCTGAATGAAGCCTTCGTCTTGAAGGGCGACCGCGACATCACCAGCGAGGACAACCAGTGGCTGCCAGAGGCAGAAGCTCCAGGGTTTCGTTCCACGGTCGAAGGGTTCGCGGGCACGCTCGAGAATCTCGCTCTTCGATTGCTGCCGATCTACGCAGTCGCGCTCGGTGTTGAACCCGACTTCTTCGCAGCAGGGTTTCGCCACCCATTCTGGCGCCTCCGTATGACGCACTACCCCATCGACGATTCAGCCCGTGGCAGCGACGAGGAGTTCGGCATCGCCCCACATGTCGACACGACATTCTTCACGCTTCTCCTTCAGGACTCCCCCGGTCTCACCATCTACAGCACGCCCCGAGATCGATGGGTGAACGTGCCCCTCGTCGAGAACGCATTCGTCGTGAACTCAGGCGAGCTGCTGAAGCAGTGGACGAATGACCGATTCTTGAGCGTGCGACACTTCGCAAATGCGGACCGCGCGAATGTTGACGGCACCGCCAGTCGTTACTCGATTCCGTTCTTCGTGAACGCGACCCGCGACTACCCAATGGAGTGCATCCCGACCTGCACGGACGAGACCAATCCACCGCGGTATTCGACGATCACCTACAACGAGAGCCAAGGCGTCATCCAGGGCGAGTAGCAACAGGGCTACGGCCGGCTTCGAAAGGGTTCGAGGTCGAGGTCACTCGCCCCTGTGGCAATTCGTTGCGCGACCGCCTCGCCCAGAGCAGTGGAGTGTTTGAACCCGTGGCCACTGCACGGCGACATCACGAGCCCGGCTGTTGGTTCATAGCCGACCCGACGACCATCTGGCACGGCGATCCACGGGTACACGACCCGCACGTCTTCAGGCTGCATGACGTCGTACGGGATTTGTGCATCGGCCGCAATACGTGCGGTCTCGACGACGAAATCTTCCCAGCGTTGCCCGGCCACCGGCCGCTGCTCGGTGATGATGAAGCCGCCGCACTCATGCAGGAGCTCTACCCCGGCCCGGGCTTCCAGCTCCCTCCACAGCTCGTGTGACCGTCTGACGAACGGCATGTATTGGGGGCCTTCTCCAGCCGCTAGCCGCGTGATCCGGGTCTCGGCTTTGGTCGATCCGAGGTCGTGCGGCGGCTCGAATCGATCGAGTCCGAGCACCCGCAGTCCAAGCTCTGTCGCGTGAAAGACCACGGCCGAACCCATCGCACCGAGTCCCACGACGATGAGGTCGTAGTCCGCGTTCGTCATGTGCGAGTTCTAGTTCGCCATGCCGCCGACTGCGCAGCCCGACCCCGATACGATCTGGCTATGTCAGCCGACCAGCAAGATCTCGACGCAATCGTCACGAGCCTCGAGCTCGAGGAGATCGACCGCAACCTCTACCGGGGGCATCCACCGTATTGGGAGCGCGGACGCCTCTTCGGTGGAATCGTCGCCGCACAGTCGCTCGCTGCTGCGTACGGGACGATCGAGGACATCCACGTCCACTCGCTACACAGCTACTTCCTTCGCCCTGGAGACCCCGACATTCCGGTCATCTACGACGTCGATCGAATTCGTGATGGACGGAGTTTTGCCACTCGTCGAGTCGTCGCACGGCAGCGGGGAGAGGCAATCTTCAACCTCTCAGCGTCCTTCCACAAGGTTGAAGACGGGTTTGATCACCACATGGAAAAACCAGATGTTCCTGGACCCCTCGACGTTCCCTCTGCTGCCGACTATGGGCTGACGCCGCGTGACTACCTGCCTCGGAATTGGGCCCCGAATGGTGTTCCCGTCGAGTTCAGACATCTTCAGGATCCGAAGGATTGGCAGCCCGGAACCT
>Ga0055584_100006365_pt1 | contig 11582 bp, 16 predicted proteins | sample OSDHelmetaG_FD_58716 | JGI IMG/M metagenome (GOLD analysis project Ga0055584, IMG submission 58716) | Pelagic marine sediment microbial communities from the LTER site Helgoland, North Sea, for post-phytoplankton bloom and carbon turnover... | ecosystem: Environmental > Aquatic > Marine >...
CCCCCCTGTCAAGAAGTAATTGCGGCACCGGTCGCCGTATATGATGGAATTACGCTGGGTCAGTTCATTAATAGCATGGCGGCGCGAATTGTTGTACGTACTGGAGGCAGTTTCATGCTAGAAGATGCGACCAATTACGCGATAGACTTACTCCAAAATTACGGGGAGCCGTTTGGCTCTGCTGATATGGCGTGGGACGCTGGCGGTGCATGGGAACTTGTAGACGAAGATATGCAACATTGGGATACTGATGAAGGTACCTCGAATCAATAACATGGAGTAACATAATAGATGCCACTTACAAAACCGATGAATGCTGGAATAAAGAACGGCAGGTTGGTCATTGATATGGCGGAAGCGGATGCGCTTTGGAAAGGACTTACACAAGAGCAACAATATGAGGCAATGTGCATCATGTTCGAGCCAATTATGGATACAGCGACGAAAATGAAGCGCGCCCTTATCGATGTAGTGGAAGCGGCAGAAAGACAAGGGGCAGGCGTTTGCTATGAGATAGCGCGGGAGGCGTTGGAATAGTATGGTGAATATACATACCATGATATCTCGATTTAAGCAGGATAGAGCGCGTGTACTGACTTCCATGGGTCTTCGCACCACACACCCATCTAAGGCGTATGCACAGGGCGTAGAGGACGTGTCAGCACGCATTGCACGACGTGTTCCCAAGGCTTTTCACGAGATTGGGATGGCAGTGGCCCAAACACTCGAAGATAATCCATATGAAAAGGATTGACAGCTAAACAACGATTGTTTACAAAGAATCAACCGCAACAATCATGAGGAGACCACCATGGCTTACCAACAAGAAGTAAAAGAAACTGCAAAATTTAGTTCATTATTTGTGCTAGTTGCGATTATTTTGGTCGTAGGTATCGGAGGATTTGCTCTTTTTGGCGAGCGCTTTACAAACCCGTTTCAAGAAGATACGCATACAGCGCTGCAGCACATCCGACAGGTTTCTTGCCAAGAACGGAGCCTGACAATAGATCGAGGGATAGTTGCACACTCCGCCGCCGAAAGTGCTGCAGAACGTAATGCTGTTTTATTCATCGTACAATTTGAGATTGACAGAACGTCCACGCCTACTACATGTCAACTAGAGGACTGGCAAATAAGTTACATGCAGAACGCTGGCGTCTATTTATATTAAAGAGGAGACCATCATGTCTTATAGACAAGAAGTAAAAGAAACTGCAAAATTTAGCTCATTGTTTGTGTTAGCTGCGATTATTTTGGTTGGAGGTGTCGGAGGATTTGTTATTTTTGGTGAGCGCTTTGTAAAACCGTTCCAAGAAGAAACTCGATACCAAACACAGCAAAACAGCCAAGCATACCGCGACGGCCTACGCCAACAGATCAATCAAATGCAGCTTGACTACGCCTCCGCCGATGTCGGAGCACGTAATGCTATTCTATCTGTTGCACGCCAGCAGTTTGGGTCACTCGACAGCAGCACGCTAAGCAGCTTACAACAACAACAAAAAGATTTTCTGCGTGAAGCAGGGATCTACGTGAATTAAGGAGATATACATGAAAAATATTTTTAAAGCGCTCGCACTTGTTATTGGCCTGACCAGTATGGGTACTGTCGCGACAGCCTGCGGCGGTTTATTTGGCTCCGCCTGTACTGGAAGCGCTTCGGACACAGCAGTTTCCCAGCAATTAGAAGGACTTGTAGCACAAGGCGTACGACAAGTACCAATGCCCGCCATCACTAATTTTTTCGAACGACAGATGGTGAAGATGATCTATGAATTGCGCGACAATCCCGAATATCAGACGTACACTTATTTTGTTACGTTGGATGGGACATTTGTATACATTTGTGACAGTGTCGGATACGGTATCAATTCTTCCATTCAATACGCCAGCCCCGTTAAACTGACCCCCGACATCGATTTGGGGGATTCCCGAGGAGCGATGCCTCTCCCACAAATGGAACCAAACGCTTTGTTCATGCCCGAAGGATTGGCAGCAACTTACGTTATCTGTTCTTTCGATCCGAATACAGGTCCGGTAGAAGGTGATCTAGGACTTCACGCGGTGTATATGGAACAAGATGCGTTTGTAACGCCCTTTGAAATTCCAACGGCAAACAACCCATACCGATAAAAATGGAAGGCGGGGCTTGTCCTCGCCACCCACATCTGAATATACGCCAAAATTTAGGAGGACATTATGGCATCAATACTCACAGTCATTGACGCCCACGAAGGGCCAACCGAAATCGACACAACAGTAGGCGGAGTGTTATTCTGCGACGTAGATGGAACTGTTGCTGATTTTACACACCGTCGGCTTGCATCCGAAGCTGTTCCAAAGGCGTATAAATGGCCCGTGTTTCGGAAGAACATGGATCAGGACCTGCCAATCCAGCCAATCATAGACGCCGTTAAGACGTTGAAAGCTGCCGGATGGGTCGTGGTTATGATGACAGCCCGCAGTCGCATTGATTTGGAGGTCACCGAAGAGTGGTTAGCAAAATACGGCATAACCTACGATGCAATCTATATCCGCGACGATTGGGTGCGCAATGAAGATGGCTCCATCAAACTGACCCGCAAGGGCAAGCAAATGCCAGACAGCCGTAAAGACGATATCGTGAAAACAGAGTTATTGGCAAAGGCGCGTGCGGATGGATACGATCCAACACTGGTATTTGATGATCGAAATCAGGTTGTAGATATGTGGCGCTCGCACGGTATCATGTGTGTTCAAGTTGCAGAAGGAGATTTCTAATGAATTGGTTAACAACAATTTTATGGACGGCAGTGTTGGGAACGGTCGCGGCAGTTTTTTTGTACGAAAAACAACCCCATGTTATTACTGAGCGGGAGGTAATTAGAACGGATTATTTTGTTCTACATCTGGAAGAAGACATGCTATATCTGCATGACACATTCACTGGTGACTGTTTCAGCTTCCTGCCAACGCTTGGCACAGGGGGACCAGCTATGGCGCATATACCGTGTCGGGACCGCCCCAACATGGTCGAGTTTTCGTCACAATGATCCTAACGTCTTCGGCGATGTGTATAGCACTCGCCGTGTATTTCGAAGCCCGTGGAGAACCCGTTGAAGGTCAGTACGCGGTCGCCGAAGTAATCCTCAATCGCGTGGACAGTCCTCGGTATCCGGATAATGCCTGCGCGGTGACCGCCCAAGACAATGGACCCCGACCGCACGACTGCCAGTTTTCATACATGTGCGACGGCTTACCCGAAACTACGCAAGAAACAGAAGCATGGGAACGAGCACAGCAGATCGCTATTGACGTCACGGACGAATCGACTATGTATGTAGAAGGAGCGACACACTTTGCCGCAAGCTCGGTGAATAATCGCTGGACCAGACAATTTGAACAAATTGGCACAATTGGAGGCCACACGTTCTACAAAGAATAGGAGAACAATATGTACCCAGCTATTCAGCATATATCCGAAATACTCCCAGCGGTGGATGGCGATAGCGCCTTCCGCGTGGTCGAAAAGGATTGTGGATATACCTATATCAACTACAACCATATGGGCAGCGACGTGTTCCCACCAATGCCAACCGATGCGGAGTGGGAACAAGCACAAGGGGATGAATGGGAAAACCACGTTCTCGACCAAGATTCACTGAGAAGCGCCCTAAGACGCGAATGCCGTGGTATTGCCTTTAATACTGCGTCAGGCTTTATTGCATCCCGCCCTTTCCACAAGTTCTTCAACGCTGGCGAACGTGAAGAAGTATCAATGACTGCGCTCCCTTTTAACACCCCACACGTTATCATGGATAAAATGGATGGATCCATGATGCGCCCGTTCTTGGTCGCAGATAAAGTGCGGTGGGGCACCAAAATGGGTCCTGATACTGACGTTGCAAAAATGGCACAGATTTTCGCAGCACAGTATGATAAGTATGAGAACATGGCGCGCGCCTGCATGGAACTAGGTGTTACCCCCATCTTCGAATATGTGTCTAAAGAAAACCGCATCGTCGTATCTTATCCAAAGCGTGACATGGTCTTGCTGGCTATTCGAGAAACTATAAGTGGGGTATACTGGTCCCGCGAAGACGTTCTCCAAGTCGCAAACGCTTTCGACGTACCTGTTGTAGATGTTTATAATGCCGACATCGGCAATAATACAGGATTAGATGCATGGGATACAACTACCAACGAAGGCCTCGCCACAAAGTTTGTCCAAAGTATTCGACAATCTTCGGACATTCCCGAAGGCGTCGTCTTGTGGTGGCCTAGTTGGGGCTTTGTAAAGGTAAAGACAGAAGAATACGTTGATTTACACAGAGCGAAAGAGAAGATGGCGACGGAGCGAAATCTCATCACCGTTATTCTCTCAGATACAATCGATGATCTTCTTCCCTTACTGGACACCGAAGATCAAGATCGACTAACTGCATTTGTAGATTCTTTCTGGGGCGAAATGAATTTGCTTGAAGACAAGATAGAAACCTACTACGAGTGGTCAAAACGGGATTTCGACACAAAACGAGGTTTCGCTGTAAGCGGTAAATTGGCAGACCAACCTCACATTCGTTCACTCGTGTTCGCATTGTGGGACGGCAAGCTGGAAGACAGCCAGAAAGCAGCAATGAAAGCACTTGAGAGCGGGCTAGTGTCTGAAACTAAGTGGCGAGAAATAAAAGACAAATGGGAATTCTCATTTGACTGGAACGAAACGGAGGACAATGAATGAATGATCTTGTAACGGCTAATGGAAACATCGCGGGGCCAGTATGTGTTCTGCTTGTGGGTTTACCTGGTTCGGGTAAATCCACATGGCGTACCAGCTTGGGGACCAACTACACTTTCTTATCGACAGACGACTATGTCGAGAAAGTAGCGAAAGCATACGGAACCACTTATGACCGTGTTTGGGTGCAACACATCGATGAAGCCACAAAGGCTATGGATATCGAATTCCGTGAAGCCATCGAATCGAAAAAATCAATTGCGGTTGATCGCACCAATTTGTCCCTAAAATCACGTAGAAAGTTTTTATCACAATTACCTAAGATCTATTCTAAAGTAGCTGTATACTTTGAAATCGATGAAGAACTTAGACAAATGAGAATGAAAGGTCGCGAAGGAAAATTGATACCTGCTGCTGCGGATGATCGATTACGTTCGGCGTACGTACGCCCAACGAAAGATGAAGGTTTCGACATGATTTTGACAGGTGTCGCATGACAACAATTACTTATCGAGACGGCGTCATGGCGGCAGACAGCGGTGAAGCATGGGGTGACGAGATTCGTGCAAACGCCGTCAAAATTTACAATACTGGGAAATATTTAGTAGGACTTTCTGGGAACTTTGCAGCAGTTGTTTCTTACATCGAGTGGATAACCGATATACAGGATTCACATGATAATCCGTCAACCATGTTTCGAGATAAAGATTTACTAATGAATTCTCCCAATAATGGTGTTAACATTCTAATGGTTGACCGAGACGGAGGTATATGGGCAATGACTACGGAAGGCCACGCAACGACACGAGCGTACGAATATGACTCTATTGGATCTGGCGGCGCATATGCAATGGGCGCGATGCATTGCGGGGCTGGTGCAGAAGAGGCGGTCAAAGCGGCAATCGCATATGACATAAATTCAATTGGCCCCGTGTTTCTAACAACTTTCGAGCACGAGACATCCACTTACGGTTCTTTCTTGACAGCACCGAAAGAGTTTGCTAAACAATATACAGTCGTTGGATAGACCAACGCACAACATAGCGAGAGGAGTTTTCGCATGACACATGATGTCTTGACCTTTATTGGTCGTTTTCAGCCGTTCCACAACGGACACAAGGCTGTAGTTGATGAAGCACTTACCAAGGCGGAGAAAGTTGCCTTGGTAATCGGGAGCGATCAACAACCGCGCTACGCGCGTAACCCGTGGACTACACAAGAACGCATAGACATGATCACCGCCGTCTATCCAGACGAGGTTGCATCTGGACGCCTCCATTTCTGTCCACAGGTTGATCACACGTACAACTTAGACCGCTGGATTGGTGGAATTCAATCAAGTGCAGTTACAGTGGCCCAGAAAACACATAATATGGGTATTATTGGGCACTCAAAAGATGCGTCAAGTTTCTACCTCAAAGCGTTTCCAACATGGGAAAACATTGAGGCGGCAAACGTGGAAGGCATCAACGCAACTGATATTCGTAAAGATTATCTGGAGAATGAGGACTGGCAAACGCGCTGGTCTGAGAAACTGCCAGAGGAAGTTTTACATTGGCTGGAGGACTGGCAGGACAGTACTGGGTTCGAACAAGTGGCACAAGAGCATGCGTTATTAAAGAAGTACAAGAAACAGTTCATACGTCCGTCTGATAAAGAGATTCGAAAATTCGCTGTAAATAACGGGATGGCAGACTACATCAGTGCTGATGTAAAAATGCTCAATGATTTCGCTGATGCATATTGTCCAAAATACCCTCCGGTATTCTACACCGCTGACGCGGTTGTAGTGCAAGCGGGTCACATTCTGTTGGTGAAACGTGGCGGGTTTCCTGGCCAAGGTCTCTGGGCGTTGCCGGGTGGATTTGTCAATGAGACAGAAGATAGCCGCGTAGCGGCTATTCGCGAACTACGCGAAGAGACCCGTCTGGCGGTGCCACAACCCGTTCTAAACGGATCAATTACCGAGTCACGCGAATTCAGTGATCCGTATCGATCACAGCGTGGACGTACTGTCACCATGGCATACAAATTCGAACTGTCCGACAATAACGGCGGAGGCCTACCGAAAGTTAAAGGGGCCGATGATGCTGTAAAGGCTGTATGGGTGCCTATTTCTGAGCTACGCCGCGACAAAATGTTCGAGGATCACTACGATATTATTGAATGTATGGTGGGTTTATAATGGTTGAAGCAATCAAACCAACGGACGTCGCTGAAACAAAAGCAGCCACTATGCCAGACGCAGTCATTACGGCTTGGAACAACATTATCGCCAAAAATTTCAGCAACGGAAGAGCGTGCGTCCGTCAAAATGATATCATCGCCACGCTGATGCCTCACACGAAAGATGGACAGAGCGCGCAAGTTTTCGCGGAAGGGTGGCTTGATATCGAAGAGATTTACCGTGCGCAAGGGTGGGAAGTTGTATACAACAAGCCTGCATATTCCGAAACAGGCATACCCACATTCATATTCAAGGCCAAGGAATAGATTCTAGCCTATAACGAGAGAAGGAGATTTTCTCATGCATAAACTACTATCACCCATTACACGAACCGACAGTTACAAGGTATCCCACTTCACGCAATATCCAGATAACACAACCCATGTGTCGTCCTACATTGAAGCCCGTGGCGGTGAATACGATGAGACCGTATTCTTTGGCTTACAAGCTTTCATCAAAGAATACCTGCAAACACCGATCACCGAAGAGGACGTGCAGGCAGCAAAGGCGCTATTGGAAGCGCACGGAGAACCCTTCAACGAAGAGGGGTGGATGATCATCGTAGATGAACATGAAGGCATCCTGCCTATCGAAATTAAAGCAGTTGCCGAGGGCACGGTGATGCCCACAGGCAACGTACAGGTACAGGTGGTAAACACCGATCCACGCCTGCCGTGGTTGACGTCCTATGTGGAGACCAAACTACTACGTGCTGTGTGGTATCCATCAACAGTAGCAACACTGAGCCGCGAAGTGAAGAAGATCATCTATCAAGGGCTGGTATTGACTGCGGACAATCCTGATGAAGAAATCCCGTTCAAACTACACGACTTCGGCGGACGAGGCGCAACGTGCTCCGAATCAGCATTACTGGGTGGCATGGCACACTTGGTTAACTTCATGGGCACAGACACTGTAGAAGGCCTCATTGGACCCATTGCTTATTACAATGCAGAAGGACCCGTAGGGTATTCTATCCCTGCAACGGAGCACAGCACTGTAACATCGTGGGGGCGTGATGGGGAACCAGCGATGCTGGAAAACCTGCTCGATAACAACCCCACAGGACTGGTTGCCTGTGTTATTGACAGCTACGATGCAGAGAACTTCGCCCGAAACATTGTTGGAGGTGTGCTGAAAGAAAAAATCTTGGCTCGCGACGGCGTATTCGTCGCACGCCCCGACAGTGGTGATCCGGTTCTCATGCCTGTCAACATCATCGAAATCTTGATGGACAAGTTTGGGTTCGAAGTGAACAGTAAGGGGTTCAAGGTTCTTCCTCCGCAGGTGCGCGTTCTACAGGGTGATGGTATGGATATTGACAAAATCCGTCGCCTCATGATATGTCTACATGATCGTGGGCTGTCTGTATCCAACATTGCCGTTGGCATGGGAGGCGGCTTGTTGCAGAAGGTTGACCGTGATACGTGTAAATATGCCATGAAAGCTAGCGCGCGTAAGACTGATGATAAATGGTTCGACGTCTATAAAGACCCAATCACCGACCAAGGTAAGCGATCTAAGAAAGGTGTTCTTGCGTTGGTAAAACGCGACACAGGGTTTGAAACAATTCGCGCGGAGAACCTAGTTAAAGGAGGGCACGGTGTTGAGCGTAATTATCTGCGCACCGTGTATCTCAATGGAGACCTGTCTATTGATGACACCTTCGACACGGTACGCGAGCGTGCAAAAATATAATAGAAATGCGTCACGCGTTAGCGTGGCGCGTCTTTACTGAGGAAGGTAATTGTGCCTAAGCGATTAACAACAGAAGAATTTATCGAGAAAGCAATAAGCGTGCACGGAGACGTGTACGATTATTCCTCTGTTGAATACGTACATAGTAAGGAAAAAATAGAAATAATTTGTAATAAGCATGGAGCTTATACGCAAGAACCAGCCAATCATTTAAGTGGAAATGGATGTCCTAAATGCACCGATTACTCTACAGGCTCCTTAGTATACCTAATAGAAGTCGAGCACGGATTAGATCACTTTGCCAAAATTGGGCTAACAACCCACTCGGCGGAGAAGAGATTTCCATTCTTAGCTGAAAATATCACAACACACTTATCCCATGATTTTGGAGAATCCGCACGCGAAACAGAGCGTGCTATATTGGATTATTTAAAGACAGTCGACGGGTTAGAACCCGCCCAATGTCTTATCGGAAACGGGAGTACAGAGACGTTTAAGGTCGGATTGATACCAGATGTTTTTAAATTATTATCTGAAAAAGTTCTTGCAAAATGAGCTGTGTAGGATATAAGAGCGTAAATTAAAACAAATACGGAGATCTCATATGCTAAAATTTCTATCATTAATCCCCAAAACACTATACAAAGTGTACGATACTTTAGGTTTTGCCGTGGGGGTTTTACTTTTCCTCGCGAGTTTCGCCGGACTTATTCTGGCGGTGACGGTCGTTCTACTAAGTTTTTTAACCGCTTGGGCGCTGGCGGTGGTGTTGTCTGTTCCAAGCAATATTCTACAGCGTTGGGCACAAGCTTGGGACTCTAATTATAATTCTCCCCCTAAATTACAGGCAGTATTAGGGTCTTTATCAGCAAAAACCACCGATGACAGTGCCCTTACACCGAAGAACGGCCTAGGAGATTTACAGGATCTCGTTGCTCAAAAAGAAAGCGGTTATTGATCTAAGTAATTTACCACTGTGTTTAAAGTCTCCAAAAAGGCGAAAACTCTTTTGGAGATTTTTAAACTGAGGTAATGCGGCAACACTGATCACTTTTTGATTGTATAATATTTTGACGAGATTACACTAGGTAGTGTACTACGTTTTAGTAATATCAAGAATTGGGGCAATAGCTTACGTGCCTACTGAATCAAATGTAATAAAAACACCTAGCACCTGTTGTGTGTGGGGATAAATGTGTGTAGTTTCTGACATCTGCACTATAAGGATGACGTAATGAATTTGGCTGAACTTCTCGAACTGATTTTTGAAGAGCCTGTTGGCATAGAAATATTTGATCAGCTTGACGAGAACAACGACAACGATAACGATTTCATCGTAAGCAGTTTTGACAAGGTGGATCTAGGTGTCGCGTTGATGCAAGGTCCTTGTGTTTCTCTTATTATTGACGATGAAGTATTTGCCGTCGCCTCTTGGGAAGAGAATGAACACGCCACCGTGTTGTTGAAAAATGACGATGGACGTGTGCTATCTATTTGGGTACTGGAAGATCCTTTACATGCTGACAAGCTGTCAGACGAAAATCTATTAACAGAGATACCATTGACGTGGAAAGTCCATTCTGGAACTGGAAACCTTTATGGGATGGGAGACGTGCATGCTTTGGCACAAGACGACAATATTGTGGAACCGACTACGCTGGAAGTGGAAGATGAAACAAGCGATCAAGGAACAGAACAAGCACCTAATGAAGATGGGACTACCCCCCCGCAAGAACCTACTCTGATCAACGACGCACAGGTAATTGGTGACGCTGCCCATCCGGATATGCAAGAGATTCTCGCCAAACCTGTTACATTCATGACCGGGGAGTTATGGGATCAAGGGAATCGCCGTAATACGCAGTCAGGCGGATGGCAGAAGAATGAGCAAACGTGGTTAAGCTTGCTAATGGCAGAGTGGTCACCATTTACGGTTCATGCCGAATCTAAAGGAAAGCAAGGCGCGGCCATCGTCGTCGGGGAGACAATCGAAGGAAATCGAAACGCGGAATCTGTCAAGTCAATCGGCGCAGTTGTGCTAGATATCGACAGCGGACCAACATATGAATCAGTGCGCGACCAATTGGAAGAGCTTGGTCAATTCGCGATCATGTACACCAGTTTTAACAACAAAAAAACGGAAATCGTGCTAAAACACGACGAGGTTGTACGTAAGCTGAAACTGGACGACACGCCAAATCGCCTCCAGGTGATAGAGTACATAAAATTGCATCATAAGGACCGATACGATGCCGCATTTTTGCAAGGGATCGAAATCGTAGACGCCCGACACCACGGGCCAAAGGGCCTGCAAATAATCCTGAAAACCCCGCCCCTTCACAAGTTTCGTGTTGTTCTTCCTCTCTGGGAGCCTGTAGAGTTGGCTTCATTGGGGACAACAAGTGCGCAGTGGAAAAATGCGTGGGCAGATATTGTCACTGGATACTGTGTTTCCACGCTGAAAATAAGTTTCGATAGCACTAGCTGTGACGTTAATCGCCTGTTTTATACCGCCCGGCATCCAAAAGGCGGTGACTGGGAAGCAACCGTAATCCAAGGCCGCGCACTGCGTGTTGACGAAGTCGAGACCTATTCCAAGAACGCTTACCTCAAAAATCGTGAACCGTTAGATCCTTTTGTAGCAGCGGGTACGGGCGGAGATGTTGATGATGACCGTCCACCGCAGTGCCTGACTCCCTCCGGTATGGTGCTCAATGCCTGGCATACCAAAGCAAAAGAGCGCTTTTTGCTAGACGAAGTAATTATGGTAGAGGCCTCCGACAAAATCCGCCGTGAAGTAAGCGACGGAAAAATCGAGATTGAGTGCCCCTTCGAACATGAGCATTCCAGTGAAGGTGGCACAGGGACGTTGGCAATGTCCCCGCACGTAAACGAGAACGGCTACTGGAGCATCAGTTGCCCACACGACGCCTGCCAAGG
>Ga0055584_100006366_pt1 | contig 11582 bp, 5 predicted proteins | sample OSDHelmetaG_FD_58716 | JGI IMG/M metagenome (GOLD analysis project Ga0055584, IMG submission 58716) | Pelagic marine sediment microbial communities from the LTER site Helgoland, North Sea, for post-phytoplankton bloom and carbon turnover... | ecosystem: Environmental > Aquatic > Marine >...
CTCAGTTGGTTTAGAGCACTACCTTGACAGGGTAGGGGTCACTGGTTCGAATCCAGTCGTTTGGACAAGCTTTTTATTAGGCATCAAATATTGATTTTTCAATGTTTGATGCCTTTTTTTGGTTGGGGTGGTAGCTTAGTGTCTACTTTACTGAAGATGTCTGGTTACTCTTTCACTCAAGGGAAATAATGGCTCTAAAAGACTAAATAGTCATCCTAATTTTATATATTGGTATCAAATATTTCTAGACAAATTACTCAGGTAGGTAAGTTCTTAAATAGGAAATCGGTGAACAAAGCTGAGATTACTGGGTGGATAGGATCAATGTTGCTCGTTTTGGTTCATTGAGCTTAAATTAAACTATACGATTTATAGTAGAATTGTATTTGATGGCTTTAGTTATTGATATAAAGCCTACAATTGTTTTAGAAGAAGTTTGTAAATATTAAAAACTGAACAATGGCTAAAATACCTTTTAAAGTTTCTGCTAGAGCAGGTAAACTATTAGGTAGAGAAAACTTCTCTAATCCTGAAGGTGCTATAATCGAGTTGGTTAAAAACTCCTATGATGCTGATGCTAATAATTGTTTAGTATTTTTTGATGTTCCCTTTGAAATAAAAAAAGACAAAAAAGGGAAGTTATATCAAGTTCCTATTAAAGAAATATTAAAACAGAATGATTTTAATATCCTTAACCCTACTTTAGGAATTAATAATGAGGATATACTGAGGTTAACTGAGATAAGAAATAAAATGAGAAAAAAAAGATTAAGGAATTAAATTAACGGAAGCTCAAGCTCTTTTGGATTTATGTGTTGTCCTTAAATAAGGATATAAAAAGCCTTATAAAAGAGCGAAGAAGGAAAGTATATAAAAAAGATAGCAAAGAAGACTACTCGTGTAACTTTAAACTAGAAGTGACCTCCTCCTCAAAAAGGTAACAAGAAATTATGATCTAAACATACAATGTAAAATTACACAAGTACTATTACCTACTTGCCCCAAACAAAAAACAAACCGCCCCTCCAAACAACATTTTTGGAACAAAACTTCATTTTCTGACAGAGCCTAGTTAAATTTAAGATTCAAAGAAAAACGACCCATCGGGCAAAACAATATATGGATCTAAAAATAATATCAGCAGGAGCAGGAAGCGGGAAGACCTATCGTTTGACAGAAGAGATGGCAAGCCTGTTGGCGCCCAAGGATGGACAGCCCGCAGCAGTGCGTGCTTCTGGAATTATAGCGACGACGTTTACCAACAAAGCAGCGGCAGAGTTGAAAGAACGAGTTCGAATAAAACTCTTAGAAAAAGGCTTGACAAAAGAAGCTGATGAATTGGGCAATGCGATGATTGGAACCGTCCATTCGATTGGTGTGCAATTGTTGAAGCGTTTTTCTTTTGAAGCAGGCGTTTCTCCAGAAGTGGATATTGTGGCAGACAGCGACCAGCAGACGATTTTTAATCGAGCGGTGGCGACGGTAATTCCCTTAGATTTGGTCTTGGAAATGGAGCAATTGAGCGAACAGCTCGGCTTTCATAAAAGCATCTATTCTAAAAAAGATTGGCGAGCTGATTTGAAACAATTGACCGATATTGCTCGATCTAATAATTTTGGAGCGGATATTTTGTTGGAGAGCAAGGCCTATTCTTTGAAGACTTATTTTGAATTATTACCCCAAAAATCGAAAAAAAGCGGCATCGCTTTGAATTCCGAACTCATGGGACATTTGGAGCAAACTTTAATTGCCCTAGAAGGAAATGAGGATGGAACGAAGGGAAAGGAAACCTTGATGGGAAGCCTTCGGTCGATGAAGACGACGCTTAAAAATAGAGGCTTTTTGAATTGGTATGATTGGGCTCGGATCACCAAATTGAAAGTACCAAAAAAGAGCCGAGATGATGCCTTTGACTTGATGGAGTTTGCGAAGTGCCACGATCAGCATCCTGATTTCCACGAGCAAATTGAGCGGTATATCGGACATATCTTTGACACGGCTATTGCTGCTTTGAAGGAATACGAAGCCTACAAAAAAGCCCGTGGCTTGATTGATTACATTGATATGGAAGTATTGATTTTGAAGCTGTTGGAAAACAAAATGGTCCAAGAGGTTTTAAAAGACGAAATTGATTTGCTTTTGGTGGATGAGTTTCAAGATACGAATCCGATTCAATTAAAAATATTCTTAAAATTAACTAAAATTGCCAATCAATCGATTTGGGTAGGCGATCCGAAACAGTCCATTTATGGCTTTCGGGGCGCAGCGCCAGATTTGATGAAAGCGGTGATGGATAGTACGGATAATATTGATAATTTGCCGAATTCTTGGCGTTCTAGGCAAGATTTGGTGCATTTGTGTAATGGTTTGTTTGTGAAGGCTTTTGGTGCTGAAATGCCGCCAGAACGAGTGGCCTTGAAGACGGCTGAAAAATTTGTAAAAGAGCATGAATCGGAGGAATTAAAATTGGCAACGCATCATTGGCACTTTCAATTTGAGGGCAACCGAGCACCTGCCAAACCTTGGTTTGAGCAATGTATCGCTCGAAATGTTGCCGAAATGCTTTCTGAAAATTGGAAAGTACGAATCAAAGGTTCGAACGAGGTTCGGACGATGCAGCCTGGTGATGTAGCGGTTTTGTGCCGTTCAAATGCGGCTTGTCAGACGGTGGCAGATGCTTTGCACAAGGAAGGCTTAAAGGCTTCTATTTCTAGAAATGGTTTGTTGCAAACAGCCGAGGCGAGTTTGGTTTTGGCTTGCTTGCGCTATATTTTGAATAAGCACGATGCCTTGGCGGTAGCGGAAATTCTTTTGTTAACACAGAAAAAAGACATTGAAACGATTATTGCGGATCGGATAGACTATTTGGAAGCGATAAAAGCTGCGCCAGAAGAAAAGATACGTTGGGGGAGTGAGGATCTTTATATTCAACAGTTGAGTACGTTTCGGCATAAAAGTAAGGAATTATCAGCAACAGAAATTTTGAATGGCGTATTGGAAAAACTAGATATTCGTCGAACGGTAGCGGCTTGGACAAATGAGCAGCAGCGTTTGGATAATATTGATGCGCTTAGAAAGCTTGCCTTAGATTATGAAGAAACTTGTAATCGTTTAAATTCTGCGGCTACTTTAGGTGGGTTTTTATTGTGGTTGGATGAGTTGGCGAGTGAGGGGCTGGATGAGCAAGGAAAAGGGGCAGGGGCGAATGCTGTTAATGTTTTGACCTATCATAAAAGTAAGGGTTTGGAATGGCCCTTTGTCGTTTGTCATGGTTTACCAAATGAGTTGAGAGAAAGCCTTTGGGGGATTCGAATTGTTCGCCAAACGCCAGAGATTGATATTGAAAATCCTTTGGCAAATCGCTTGTTGTGTTATTGGATCAATCCTTATTCGGATCAAATAAAGGGAACGAAGTTGATGGAAGTAGTCGAGGCGCATGAGGCGAAAGCGCATTCTCAAAAAGAAGCCTTGGCAGAGGAAGCTCGCTTGTTGTATGTTGGCTTAACGCGTGCTAGAGATTATTTAGTTTTTCCGACGATGCCCAAGAAACCAACAAAGTGGTTGAATCGAGTGTTTCATGAGGGTGATGAAAAAATTCCAAGCTTAGATATACACAACGAAAGCTTGTTGTGGTTGTGGGAAGATCAAGAGATTCCTATTAAGACGCAGCTCTTTAATTATGAAAAAATAATGCCGACGACAGAAGTGCCGATTGAGCCGATTGATTACCTGAGCCCACATCTTGGCGAGCAAGAATATCAGGCGATGGCAATGGATACGGCACAAACTATTTTCCCTTCTTTAGAGTTTAAATTTGGCAAGACACAACGGTTTGCTAAGGGCTTGATTTGGACGAATAAGGAGGTGCATGATTTTCAAGTACTACAGCCTATTTTGAGTACCTATGTTTTGGGTGATAATCCTAGTCAATCGAAGGCGGAAACACGGTCAAGAATTGCGACGAATTTATTAGAACAACATCATTTGGAAAAGGATCTGGCAGTCAAAAGTTTGCTGAATTTATCGGCTGCTTTTTATCAAAAAATAGAAAGCGATTTTAAGCTTGAAAAAATAGAAAAATATCGCCCTTTTCGATGGGAAGACCCCGACCGAAAAACGTACTTTGAAGGCGTGGTTGATGTTGTCATACATACGAAGCAGCAAGGCTTGGTTTTGATGCAGCAATTGACGCAAGATATTACGAAATTAAACCAACATAAAAGCAAATTAAAAGAGGAAGTGGCTTTGTTGAAAGCTGGTGCAGAGGCATTGAAAATCGCTTATAATGTATCCGAAGTAAGTTTATATGTAGTGCATTCGTTGGAAGGGATTTGGACGGAAGTAGAACTCAAAAAAACGGTTCAACAATCTAGTTTATTTTCTTAGTGTGATAATTTTAGGTTGTTTTTTAGGAAAAGTGTCTGTTTTTGCTTACGGAATGCCTCTTTAAAAACAAGTTTAAAAAAGAGCTCGAAAGTAGTAGTTATACACTTTACAGAAGTTAATCCACAAATAAAGTGTGGATAAGTCTATTTTTATCCACATTTAGACTGTTTAAATAATGAAAAGTGGATAAGTTTTTTTATTTATTCTTTTTTTGATAATACTTTAAGCCTTGTTAGAAGTTTTTTAACGCAAAATAGTTATATTTCCTTTTTTGAGTATTTTCTCCCCTGTATTGGGACATTGAAAGATTAAGAAGTAGCCAAATACGTCGGGACTTACTACTTTTCCTTTGAAGCTGCCATCCCAACCGTCTGATAGATTATCGGTCTCAAATACGAGTGTTCCCCAACGATTGTAAATTTGGAAATTTTCTATCTCTTGGACCAAAGCGCTCTGGGCATATAGGACATCATTATGCCCATCGGAATCTGGTGTAAAAGCATTCGGAACGAAGACCAAATCGGGCGTGCAATTAGAAATAAAACGAACGCTTATGGAATCTAAAACAGAGCAGCCAAAGAGGTTGGTAAGGGTCACATAAAAAGTCTGGTTTTGATTGACGACCCAAGACGGATTGGGGCAATTATCACAAGATAAATCAATAGAAGGCGACCAGTCAAAATTAGTCCCAGAATTACTACTAACATTGAGCGTAATCGTACTGCCTAAAATAGCGCTGATAGAGCGGTCTAATTGTATGCTCGGGTAGGGCTGAACTTGCACGTTTGCGTAGGCGGTATCTGTGTTGCAAATCCCTGTTCCTATGACTTGGTATTGTTGCGTATTAGTGGTACTAACCATGGGATTTTGAATCATAGAATTGCTCAAATAAAGATTCGGCGACCAGTTGTATTGCTCGCTATTTCCTGTTGCTATTAATTGAGCACTGTCGCCGATACAGTAAGAAAGATCGGTGGTATTTATTTCTGTTCTTGGTCGTAAGTAGATGTGAACCGTGTCGTTGGCAAGACAAGTTCCTTGCTGAATTTGGAGTATATATGCTGTGTCAACACTTGGATAAGCCAATGGATTGGGGCTGTTATTATTAGAAATAGCATAGTTTGGAATCCATTGAAAGGGTGCATTACTGTTGCCTAAAACCGCCAATTGTAGCGTATCTCCCAAACAAATTGTATCCGAACCCAAGGCTTCCAATCGGCTTAAATCGAGCACCTGTACTTGCAAACTATCTTTAATCAAGCAATTATTAGTATCATAATAAGCTACTTGATAAGAACTACTATCCGAAGGATAAGCAAGGGTTTGTAGACAATTAGCACAAGATAAGGAATCGCCCGACCAGAGAGGATTATTTCCAGCTGGTAAGCTCAAAAGAGCGGAATCTCCTAGGCAAATCGTTTGATCTGGAAGCGGGATGAAGGTGGTATTGCTGATGTTAATAAAAATACGAGCACTATCTTGACAGTTATTACTATCCAAAACAACCACCGTATAAATAGAAGGAAAATCGGGTAAAGCAAAAGGATTGGCTAGGCTACTATCAGACAAGGCAAGCCCTCTTGTCCATGCGTAGGATTGCCCCCCCGAAGCATTTAGTCGCAAGGTATCTCCTGCACAAAGCAAGGTGTCGGCATGGATTTGTGCAATCGGCAGAGGGTTGACATAAAGGATAACCGAATCTATATTGGAACAAATAGAACTACTGTCGGGCTGTAAATAATAGGTCGTGGTGGTACTAGGGAATGCTCTTGGATTTGGACAAAATTGACAACTTAAAGAACTGTTGATCCCCCAATTATAGGCATTGGTATTTCCTGTGGCTTGTAATGAAATACTATCTCCCAGACAGATGTTTAGATCATTTCCTGCATCCACAAACCTTGTTGGAATCGCTGTTATAAGAAGACTATCTATAGCCGTACAGCCAAATATATTGGAGCTGCTTAGTGTGTAACTTTGCGTATGGTTAAGAACCGTCAGAGGCTTGGCAAGGCTGGAATCGCTGATCCAAGCAGTACTAGACCAAATGAAATTTCCTGTTGCCGTTCCTTGTAATTGTAAGGTATCTCCTGTGCAAATGCTAGGGGACACTCCAGCGTCAACGATAGGGCTAGGGTAGGTCGAAAAAATTTGTGTGGAAGTATCTTTACAGCCAAAGCTATTTTCTATCATGAGTTGTATTGGAAAGGTATCGGCTTGAGTATAAAAGAGCGACGTATCCGAACTATTAGCGGTTTGATTATTACCCAAATCCCACGACCAAGATAGAATATTGCCCTGTGTATTGGTCGAAGAATCTGAAAACTGAACGAGTACAGGCGCGCAAGAATCGGGCATTGTAAGACCAAAATGAGCCTTAGGAGCTGCTTTTATTTGGATAAAATTGCTTCGAGTTAAGGTATCCGAACAGCCTTCTTTCGTTAAAATAAGCTGTGCGTCAAAGCTTCCTGTATCTGGATAGTAAATACTTGGGTTGCTTTGGGTAGAAGTACTTGGCAAGCCGCCCTCAAAAAACCATTCTATCCTAGTATTATTATTAATAATACTTAATAACTGATACTGAATGGAGTCTTTTTGACAGGCAATGGAATCGGCTGTAAAATTGGGCGTTGGGGGCGCTGTGAGGACGATGCTATCTTGTTGGATTGAAACTTGGCAACCTGCTCCGTCGTCTAGCACCAAAATCGGTATATAGACGCCTGCTTCTGTATAGATATAATTGGTGGTGTCAGTGCTATTATTGGCATTATTGGTGCTATTGGTTTGGGAATCTCCGTTGCCAAATAACCAAGTATAGGTCGCTACGTTGAAACCTGTGCCTATAAATTCTGCGGGATGAGGCGCACAGCTGCTTTGTGGTGGTGAAATGAAATTTCCTGTTGGACCAGTTATTTGTATCATCTGTTGGATGGTATCTATATTAGAACAGCCAGGAAAGGCGGTAATTTCTAAGATCACATTATAAAAACCAGCGGTAGAGTAGAGATGGCTTGGGTTTTCTAAATTAGAAACAGAGCCATCTCCAAAGTTCCAGGACCATTGTCTGCCACTTAAGGATAAGTTCGAAAAGTTGACTTCCAAAGGAGGGCAAGTAGAATAGAAAGTGTCGGCGGTAAAGACTGGTGTTGGGTCGTGAACTTCTACCCAATTGCTTCGGCAAAGCGTTGTCACACAACCCAAAATATCAACGACATCCAAGCAGACATCATAAAGCCCTGCACTCGTATAAGTGTGGTAATGTACGGTACTAAAGGTGGTGTCTATTGTGCCATCCCCAAAGTCCCAAATGTAGGTAAAGGGACGAAAGGCATTTCCATTGGAAGGAGAGTTGGTCAGGGCAACGGCGGTCATCTGATTGCCTAAGCAAATATCTCTTCCTGAAGTGAAATTGATAAAAGCCCCACCAACATTAATGCTATCCACTAAATCAAAAGTACAGCCCCAATCGTTGGTTACTTGTAGGTGGATTGTAGCATTGCCAGGAAAGGCGTATTGGTCTATGGCAATGTTTTGTGTACTGCCGTTGCTCCATTGCCAATTAATAATAGGAGATAAAACACCTTTGGATGAATCGGTGAAGGTGACGATTGCAGGGCGGCAAATAGGGACGGAGTGAAGGATGTTGGTATCAATTCCTGCGACATGAATATATTTCCGAAGGGTACTAAAGCACCCATTTTTGGCAAAGGCTGTTAAAGTAAGAGGAAAGATTCCTGGATCTTTATATTCAAATAAAGGTTCTGTTGAAGTGACCGAAAGCGGCAAAGAACCCAATGCAGTCCATATATAAGCGTCTGCGGATTGAGAGAGGTTGATTGGTTGTAAATTTCCAATGGTACAAATCGAATCGGGAATACTGAAATTAGCAATTGGATTAGATATTTGAATCACACTTCTAAAAGAATCTACACAGTCCGTACTATCGTTATAAACGGTTAATAAAACAAAATAAATGCCTGTATCTGGATAAAGATAACTTGGGTTGGGCAAAGTCGAGGTATCTGCCAAACTACTTGTATCTCCAAAATCCCAATGCCAGCGATGTGCGCCAATAGATTCGTCTACGAAATCAACATTTAGAGAATCACAAATAACCACATAAGAGAATTGAGCAATCGGGGGCAAAATATAATAGGTATCCAAATTAATGGTCTCAATACAACCTCTAAAGCCAACCGATAAAGCTCCGATAAGCGTTCCTGTATCTTGAAAATTGTGGAAAAAGGAGTCGCCAGAACCAGAGCTATTATCACTAAAAGACCAATTCCAAGAATCAATGTAAGAACTCCCGTAGGCATTAAAATTAATGCCCGTAATTCGGCAAACTCGATTGGTGTCTATCGTAATGGAATCAATGTTTGGCATTAGCCCAATATTGACCGTCCTGTTGGCGGTATCAATGCAACCGATATTGTCTGTGATAATGACTTGTACATTATAAATACCAGAATCAAGGTAATGTGCCGTAGCATGAGAGCCATTGGTAGAAACCATGTTGTCTAAGGTCCAAGTCCAGTTGACAGCACTAAAGGCTGGAGAAATATAGGTAGAATTTCCGATGTAATAAGCCGTGTCAGGAGCACAGGGAAGGTTAGAAGGATCGACAGAGGCATTTAGGTCCGAAATGTAGATCAATTGCGTGTCCCTATCTATACAACCGACGGCATTGGAAACTTCTAAAACGATTGGAAAAATGCCCTCTTCATAGGTTATCGTATCTAGAGGCGTATAGCTGGTGTAACTATGACTCGGATTAAATGCCGTAGAGCTTCCGCCATCTCCAAAGCTCCATGAAAAGTTTGTGAGATGGGTACTTTGGTTGCTGATGTTAATATTAAAAGGCAGGCGACAACTCGCCGTATCTGCTAGAGTAAAGGCAGCATTAGGCTGTTCTGTGACCGTGATACAGGATGCTACAGTAGCGGTGGCATTACAAAATCCATTGCTAACCACAAGGGTTGGACTATAACAACCTGCTGCTAAATAAGTGTGGCTAATGTTTTGATTACTAGCAGTGCTATTGTCTCCTAAATACCAAGTATAACTTAGGTTTGGTCCTGTACTATGACCATAAAAATTAACGGCAGTAGGTAGACCGCATTGAACTTGGTAAGCATTGTGTGTAATGCTAGCCGTCGCAGCGGGATAAACGGTAATTAGGTTGCTATTTAAAATAGAACTGGAACAACCGTTGCTGTCAACGACCACTAAAGTGACATCAAAGTTGCCGATAGTCGTATAAGTGTGTGTTGGATTTTGATGAATGCTGTCTATGTTTCCGTCGCCAAAATCCCAACGCCAAGCTTGTATTGGAGCATCTCCCAAGCTACTTAAATCGGTAAAATTTACGATCAAAGGATCGCAACCAATCGTAGCGTCTGCGCTAAAATTAGCACTAGGAGAATTGTAGGCACTAATGTAGTTATTCCGACAAAGAGAATCTTTATTGCCCAAATTATCAGTCGTAATCAAACAAATAGTATAGTTGCCGGGATTATTAAAAAAAAGAGAAGGATTTTGTAAGCTAGAAAAGGAAACGCCATCTCTTTTCCATTCCCATTGCGTAATGGTATTGGTGGCCGTAGAGTTATCATTAAATTGAACGACCGAAGGGGCGCAAATTTCTACAAAATTAGCTGTAAAATCTGAGCTGATTTGCGCTTGAAGCGCTAAACTACAACAAAAGAAGGAGATCAAAAAAAGTATTTTGGAGTGCATTAGTTACGTTTTTGGTTCTATTTAGGGGAGAACGAATGACAAGGCTTGAGTGCTGCTTATAGTTACTTATAGTTGCTGTGGTGGCAAGAAAATAGGTAGGCTTAATTTCTTCCAAAGAGGGTTGTTTAATATAAAGTTGCCCCATATTTATTGCACGACTTATTCTGCTCAATTACAAATTAAGCTTACAGGATATTTTGTGATTAGCCAGAAAAAAGTAGAGGAGCCAAATGACCTAAAAATTCTCATAATAACTGTCTGCCTTATTGCCCATTTTTGCTTTTTGCGTAATATAAAATCGCAAATCTTGTAATTGTTGATTGCTCATTCGTTGTTCTGTATAATGCGGTGGATTTGTTTTATTTCCTTTAGAACCAGGGCTATATCGGACGGCATCATAAATAGAGTAGCGAGAAGAAATGTCAAAATTCTTTTTTAGAAACTTGAATGTTTGTTGTGTTTCATCGAGTTTGAAACCTGCATATCGTTTGTCCCCATGGCAATGTAAGCAACTGAGTTTGTAGACCTTTTTTCCAGTACTAAAATCATTCAAAACAGGAGAAATTAAGCTGCGTTCTTCAATTGGAAGAGGCGGGATTAAAGAAGCGGGATATACTTCTTTATAGTAACGACGCATTAAATTAACCGCACGGGCATTATTTTTATTGGTATTAATGGCTTCTTCTACGGTATTAATAACAGAGGCAGGCATTTTTAAATCACCTATTTTTAATTCTAAAGTCCATAAATAAGCTAAAATAGATTCTACTTCCCATGCATCTAGCGTACGTCCTTTTGCATAAAGGGTGTTACACGCTTGAATCGCTTTTCTAATATCCCGATGTCCCGTTTGAAGTGCTGAACGGTTTTTGTGTGCAAATATTTCTTGATAATCGTTGGTAAAAAAAGCAACTCGATTGACCAAGCCATAAAAAGGTGCGCCAGGTAAAAAAGGAATATTCATAGAATCCCCATATTCTAGTCTATCTTGAGGCGTTGCGTTGTTGGCACTAGGGTATTCTTTTTGTGTGGTATGACAGGCAACACAGAATAATTTGCTACTAGTGAGCGCTGTTTTATTACCTTTAAAACTACTCGTATAGCCTTGGGTAACTAATTGTTCTCCTTTTATCTTGTTCGATTCTTTATTTTTGTCTAATACATTAACATTGACTTTCCCTAGATTCGTCATGATTTTCCAAACCATGGTCTCGTTCGTGATTTCTAAACTTGGGGCATGTTCTGGTACGGAATGTACAGACAATTGAGTGAGGGCAAGAATAGATAATAGGAATAAGGAAAATATGCTTGTCGCTTTTGACATTAGTATAAATAGTTAATTATGTGAATACCTAAAAGTTAGGAATCTGTCGAGTAAAGTTAAGTATTTTGAATTGAATACAGCGTAACAAAAGTTTTTATAGTTCAATCAAGGGCTAAAATAAGCAATAGTTTGT
>Ga0055584_100006368_pt1 | contig 11578 bp, 12 predicted proteins | sample OSDHelmetaG_FD_58716 | JGI IMG/M metagenome (GOLD analysis project Ga0055584, IMG submission 58716) | Pelagic marine sediment microbial communities from the LTER site Helgoland, North Sea, for post-phytoplankton bloom and carbon turnover... | ecosystem: Environmental > Aquatic > Marine >...
CCCCCCTTGGCGCAGTCGGACTTCCTGATGGAGAACTCGGCGCGGGCCATCGGCATCGTGCTCAACGGCCTGTCGGGGCCCGTCACGGTCAACGGCAAGGCGTACAACTCGGTCATGCCGCCCATGTCGAACCTCAACGACGACGAGATCGCCAACATCCTCACGTACGTCTACCAGGCCTGGGGCAACCCCGGCGGGGCGGTGACGGCGGCCGAGGTCGAGGCGATGCGCGACGCGACCCCGCGGCCTGCGGGCGCGGCGCACTGAGCGGCCGATGCTGAAGACCCCGGTCCTGCTGATCGTCGTGGTGGTCGCTTCGGCGGCCCCCATGCGGTCGGTGGGGCCGGGGGTCTGGCGGCCTCTGTACCCCGCCGAGGGGGAGGAGGCCGTCGCGGTGCCCGCCTTCCAACTGGACGAGCGCACCGTCACCACCCGGGAGTTCGCCGCGTTCGTGCGGGCGAACCCGACCTGGCAGCGCGGCGCGGTCGGCGCCCTGTTTGCCGACGAGGGCTACCTGACCGGGTGGGCCTCGCCGACGGAGCCCGGCGAGGCCCTGCACGCCAAGCCCGTGACGCAGGTGTCCTGGTGGGCCGCCCGCGCCTACTGCAGCAGCCGCGACGCCCGCTTGCCGACCGAGGCCGAGTGGGAGCTGGCGGGCATGGCTTCGGCCACCACCGCCGACGCCACCGGCGACCCCGCACACCTCGCCACGATCCTCGCCTGGTACAGCCGGCCGGGCCGCGATGGGCTGCCCGACGCGGGCTCGGGGCCGGCCAACGTCTGGGGCATCCGAGGACTGCACACCGGGGTGTGGGAGTGGGTCGACGACTACGCCTCGGCGCTCGTCAGCGTCGACAACCGCGAGGACGGCGCCGTCGACGCGTCCCGCTTCTGCGGCGCCGGTGCGGTGTCCGCGTCCATCAAGGAGGACTACGCGGCGTTCATGCGCATCGCGTTCCGGTCCTCGCTGCAGGCGGCCAGCACGACCGCCAACCTCGGCTTCCGCTGCGCGCGGGACGCCGGGCCGGAGCCGCAGCCATGAAGCGATCCACCTGCCTTCTGGGGCCCCTGGTCCTTCTGCTGGGGTGTGCCACGGAGCCCACCCCGCCCCCCCGTGAGGCCGAGCTCACGCCGGCGGCCACGGCGCCGGCGGCAGACCCGGCGGCCGTTGCGACCGCCGCCGTCGCCGACGCCCCGGCCGACGGCGAAGACCCGCCGTGCCACACCACCTTGCCCGCCGGCGACGCCGTGCTGGGGGCGTCGCTGTACCAACTCACGCTGCCGCTCACGGCCCAGGACGGGGCCGCCCGGAGCTGGGGGGATCTGTCCGGCGGGCCCGTGCTCGCCTCGATGGTCTACACCTCGTGCACGACGGCGTGCCCGATGATCGTCTCGGAGCTCAAGACGGTGCTGTCCCGGGCCGGCCGCGACGACGTCCGCGTGCTGCTGGTCAGCATGGACCCCGAGCGGGACGACCCGGCGGCGCTGGCGGCCATGGCCGAGCGCCACGGGCTCGACGACTCCTGGGTCATCGCGCGCAGCACCGAGGACGGCGTCCGGCAGTGGTCGGCGGCCCTCGGAGTTCGCTACCGCCAGCTCCCCGACGGCCAGTTCAACCACAGCCAGGTGGTCGCCTTGCTCGACGCCGACGGCGCCATCGCCGCGCGGGCCGAAGGGCTCGGGCCTCAACGCGACGACGTCATCGCGGCCCTGGCGAAGCTCCCGCCCCGGACGCCCTGAGCGCGCCCGTCGACTCCAGCAAGGCGAGCGCCACCGCGTCGTCGTAGCCGCCGTCCTTGCCGGGGCCCGCCCGCAGGCGGTCGAAGAAGCCCCCCATCCACCGGCGCAGGGGCTCCTGGCGCACCAGCAGCTCGGCCGCGGCCGCCGGCAGATCGATCAGGCCGGCGCGCCGCAGCTCCTCGAGCCCGTCCACCACATCGGGCAGCTCGACCCCGCCAACCAGCGCCGTCGCCCGGGCCCGCTCGGGGTCGGACCACCGCCCCACGCGGTCCTTGAGCGGCCGGTAGAGGCAGGTGATGAACTCGGCGTCGTCGTAGTGTCGGTGGGCCTTGTGGAAGGCGCGCTCGTCGTCGTCGAGCTCCCAGCCTTCGTCCAAGGCCAGCCCGAAGTCTGTCAGCCAGGTCTGCTCGCCGTCGGTGAGCACGTTGCCCAGGTGCACGTCGAAGTGGACGATCCCCTGGCTCCGCAGGAACCCAGTCGTGGTCTGGACTCCCTGCAGCACGCTCGGCAGCGCCTCGGCGTGCTCCGTGATCCAGTCCCGCAGCGCGTGAGGCACGAACTCGAGGCAGAGCACGACGGCGTGAGTCGCGCCCTGTCGGGCCTGCCGGAACGCTCTGACGGCCTCGCTGCCGTCCCAGTAGGCGACGTAGCGGTCGAGCTCCTCGGGCGCCATGGGGCGGGCCTGGCCCGGCAACGCCAGCACGCGGTGGTGGTGGAGCAGCGGGAAGCCGCCGTGGGCACCGTCCCGCACCCAGCCGGTGGTGCGTTGGTGGACGTCCAGCTCCCGCCAGACCCCGAAGCCCGCGGACCCCACCCCGTAGGAGTAGAAGGTCGGCAGCCCGAAGAGGTTGCGGGTCGTGGGGCCGGCGGCCAGCTCCCGGGCGGTGACGGGGACGGCCTTGGCGAAGACGGAGCGGCCACCGACGGAGATCGTGCGGCTGGTGTCCCAGCCGGTCGGCCCCTCGACGGCCTCGAGCCGACCCCGCAGCTCGTCGTCGGGCATCGCCGCGAGGCGGGCGCCCAGCGCTTCGTGTTCGGAGAGTCGTGAGTCCACGGGGCAGTGTGCCCCAAGGGCTACCGCTGCTTGACCCGCACCAGGCGGAATCCGCCGGGGGCCCGAAGCAGCGTGTCCCACCACTCCTGCCCATCGTGTCGGTAGCGGACCTGCACCCCGCGCACGGAGCCGTCGACCAGGGCGTCGAAGGCTTCGTCCAGTCGGGCGGCGCCGGCGGCCCGGAGCTGCGGGCCACCCTTCGTGAGGATCTCCAGGATCTGGGCCTCGGCCGCCAGGTCGTCCAGCAGCGCCAGGACCGTGCGGTCGTCGAGCAGGCCCTCGTGCATGGGCGGGTACTCGATGACCTCGCCGGGGTCTTCCTGCACGCCGGTGCCGCGTTCGGCGACCGGGTCGAAGTCGGTCATCGGTCGGTCTCCGCGGACGGCGTGGCCGCAACGACCCACGGCGGGGGCGACTCGTCCCCGGGCCGCTCCGCCGACAAGCGCGGGGGCCCGGTGCGGATCGCCGGCGCAGCCTTCAGGGGAGCGGCCTGGGCCACCACGGGGCTGCGTTCGGGGTTGGGTTTGAGCCAAGCGCCGCGCAACAGTTCCCTCCGGGACCGGCTCATCGCACGCCTCCGACGGGACGCTGATCGGCCGTGGCCGACGGCGCGTGGCACTGCTCGCACGACTGCCGCTCGGGGTGCGGCGTTCGCATCGCCGACCGCCCCCCCGGCCCGTGGCACGCCATGCACTCGGTCCGCATCGACGTGGTGTGGGGGATCTGGGGCGGCGCGATGGACCAGGCCCGCGGGCCTTCGGTGGGGCTGGCGCGGCCGGCGAAGGTGTTGACCGCAAACGTGGCGTCGGGGGGCAGCCGCTCGCCGGGCATGGGCCCGTCCTGGACCACGTGGCACTGCGTGCAGGACGCGAGGTCGTCGTGGGGAACCCGCGACGCGGTCCGCCCGCGGAGCCGCAACCCCTCGTCGTGACACGCCAGGCACTCGGCCGCCGAACGCTGCCGCACGGCGTGGGGGATCGTCGGCGGAGCGCCGTCGTAGGCCCGGTTGGCAGCCCGCTCGGTCACGGCCTCGCCCACATCGCCCGAGGGCTCCTGTGCAGGGACCCGCAGGGCCTCGCGGTCCCGGGACCAACCGGAGCCGAGCCCCGCGGCCTGGGCCCTGAGGCCCTGGTAGGTGGGCACGGCCAGGTCCGACGGCACGGCGCCGCCGCCATCGTGGGAGACCAGCGGGGGATCGCCCGCTGGCGGCTGGCTGACGCCCACGAAGAAGCCCAGCACCGACAGCCCGAGGACCGCCGACAGCGCGAGCTGCAGGGTGGGGGGAGGGGAGCTGGACACGGTCTACTCCAACGCCGCGGTCTGCGGCACCGGCGCGATCTTCACCGCGCACTTCTTGAAGTCGGGCTGCTTGCTGAACGGGTCGAACAGGTGAAGCGTCAGGTTGTTGATGAGCAGGCGCTCGTCGAAGAACGGCACGAACACCGTGCCCTTCGGCGGCGCGCCCCGCCCGTCGATCCAGGCGGGCAGCTGCAGCGTGCCCCGCCGGGTCGTCAACCGCACCATCTGGCCGTTGTCGATGGCCAGGGCGTCGGCGTCGACGCGGTTCAGCTCCACGTAGGCCTGGGGCATCGCGTCTCGCAGCTGCGGCACCCGTCGGGTCATCGAGCCGCTGTGCCAGTGCTCGAGCACCCGGCCCGTGCACAACCACAGCGGGTACTCCTCGTCGGGCATCTCCGGCGGTTCGCCCCAGGGTCGGAACCAGATCTGGGCGCGGCCGTCGCCGGTGGTCGAGTTGTAGAAGTCGTACTCCTTGCCTTCGGCCACGTACGGGTCGTCGAACGCCGAGAACCGGAACTTCGTCTCCCGCCAGCTGCCGTCCTTCTGCTCCACGACCGGCCAGCGCAGGCCGCGGGTCTTGACGTACACGTCGTAGGGCGCGAGGTCCTTCTGCTTCAGCCGCGTGAACTGGCGGTATTCCTCGAACAGGTGCTTGTCGACGTTGACGTCGTAGTACCGGTCCCAGTCCCACACGGGGACCTCGCGGCCCGACGCGTCAGGGACGGAGAACAGGAAGCCACCGTCCTTGTCCTTCATCCCCTCCATGCCGCGCTCGAACAGCTCGCGGGCGACGGCGATGATCTGCCAGCAGTCGTCCCGGGCGTCTCCGGGGGGTTCGACCTGCTTGAACCACTGCTGCGTGCGGCGCTCGGAGTTGCCGAACACGCCGTTCTTCTCGACCCACATCGAAGCCGGCAGCACCAGGTCGGCGCCCTCGGTGGTGGCCGTCGGGTACACGTCGGACACGATGAGGAACTTGTTGGGATCCCGGACCCCGGGGCTGAACAGGTAGTCCCGGTTGGGCAGGGTCTGCCCGGGGTTCGTGACCTGAACCCAGATCGTGTGCACGTCGCCGCCGTCGGCCTCGGGCTTGCTCCACTGCTCCCACATCTTGACCGTGTGGTACCCGGGCTTTCCGTTGACCCGGCCCGCGGGCACGTTCCAGTACTCCTCGGCGTGGGCGCGGTGCTTGTCCTTGGCCACCAGCCGGCCGCCGGGCAGCGCATGGGCCAGGGTGCCGACCTCGCGGGCGGTGCCGCAGGCCGACGGCTGACCGGTCAGCGACGTCGGGGCGTCGCCGGGCGTGCCGAAGTGCCCCGACAGCAGGTGGATGCCGTGCAGCAGGGTGTTCATGGCCGTGCCGCGGGTGTGCTGGTTCGCGCCCATGCACCACAGCGACGTGATCTTGATGTCCCGGCGGCCGAACAGGTCGCCCAGCATGCGGATGTCGGCGGCGGGCACGCCGCTGATCTCCTCGACCCGCTCGGGGGTGTACTCGGCCAGGGCGGCCTTGTAGTCCTCGAACGTCATCGCCTCGCCCTTGAGCGCGGCCGGGTCACTGTCCTTGCGGAAGTTGCAGTGCTTGTCGACGAAGTCCTGGTCCCAGGTCCCGTTGGCGAGCAGCAGGTGCGCGATGCCGTTGGCGATGGCGAGGTCGCTGTGGGGCTCGAACTGCAGGTAGTGGTCCGCGTGAGCGGTGCTGCGGGTCCGGCGGGTGCCGATGTCGATGAGCTTGACCGTTTCACCCCTCGACCGCCGGTCGATGATCCGGCTGAAGAGGATCGGGTGCATCTCGGCGGGGTTGTTGCCCCACAGGATGACCACGTCGGCGGCGTCCAGGTCCGCGTAGCAGCCGGCGGGCTCGTCGACGCCGTAGGTCGCGATGAACCCGGTGACCGCCGACGCCATGCAGAGCCGGGCGTTGGGGTCGATGTGGTTGCAGGACAGGCCGCCCTTCATGAACTTCTGGGCGGCGTAGCCCTCGGGGATGGTCCACTGGCCGGAGCCGTAGAACGCGAAGCCCTTGGGGTCCTTCATCACGCGGTCGGCGACCACGGAGATGGCCTCGTCCCAGGAGATGGGCACGAGCTTGCCGTTCTTGCGGAGCAGGGGCTTCGTGAGCCGGTCCTCGCCGTACAGCGCCAGGCCCACGTGGTAGCCCTTGACGCACAGAAGGCCCTTGTTGACGTCGGCCAACTCGTCGCCGGCGATGGCCACGACCTTGCCGGCCTTCGTGCCCACCTGGACGTGGCAGCCGGTGCCGCAGAAGCGGCAAGGAGCCTTGTCCCACTCGACGCCGTCGGCGGTGCGCCGCTTGCGCGACTCGCCGATGCCGACGACGGGGCTGGCCTGGGCGCCGGTGGCGGCCGTGGTGGCGGCGGCCAGGGCGCTCAACTTGAGGAACTCGCGGCGGTCGTGCTGGGCGCTCATGACGGGGTTCCCTCTTCGTGCAGGTCGGAGAAATCGGCGAAGCAAAGCTGCAGGTGGCTGACGCCCGGCAGCGCGGAAAGCGCGGTCCACAGCGCCTTGTCTTCGGCGCGGGAGTCACTGGACAAGGCGACGGGGAGGCGGTTGTCGGTCGTCGCACCGACCGTCACGCCGGGCATCGAGGACAGCCAATCAAGGGTCTCGTTCCGATCCAGGGGATCGGAGCCGAGGTGGATGACGGCACCGAGGACAGGCATCAGACGGTCTCCGGGGCGGTGGGGACCGGGGCCCCCGGTTCGGTGCGGTAGACGGCGCGGCCCGTGAAGACCTCGGCGGCGACCTTGAGGCCGAGCGTGAAGATGATCATCCCCATGGCCCAGATCCCGGCCATGACGCGCCACTCCAGCTCGTTGGGCACGTACTCGACGAGCTCGTGCAGGGTCGAGGGGACGAACCCCGGGATCACCAGGCCCATGCCCTTTTCCACCCAGACGCCGACGAACGTCAGCACGCAGGCGATGATCACGAGGTGCATCCGGCTCTTGTCGGCGGCCAACAGGAGCCCCGCGGCGACGACGTTGGCGACGACGGCGAACCAGATCCAGGGAACCAGGGCGTTGGCGCCGTGCAGCCCGAAGAAGAGGTACTGGGCCGATGCGACGTGGCTGCCCCCCGAATAGAACTCGGTGAACACCTCGGACAGGACGAGGAACAGGTTGATGAGGACCGTCACCCGCAAGATGTTCACCAGCGTCCAGGTGGGGCCTTCGGGGATCCTCACGTCCAGGTAGCGCCGGCACGCCTCCAGGGCCAGGACGATGAACGCCGGGCCGGACACGAACGCCGAGACGAGGAAGCGCGGCGCCAGCAGCGCCGAGTTCCAGAACGGGCGGCCGCCCAGGCCGCTGAACAGGAACGCGGTGACCGTGTGGATGGACACGGCCCACACGATGGAGAGCAGCACGAAGGGCACGTACCAGCGCTTGTCGGGGCGCTCGCCGCGGTACCGCGTGTAGAGCAGGTACCCCGTGATGTGCAGGTTCAGCAGCAGGTACCCGGTGAGCACGACGACGTCCCAGGTCAGCATCGACACCGGCCAGTGGAACCGACCGATGAACGGCACCATGTGCCAGAGGCGGTCGGGCCGGCCGAGGTCTACGGTCACGAACGCCAGGGACATCGCGATGGCGGCGACGGCCAGGATCTCGCCGACGATGACGACGTCGTGCATCTCGTGGTCGCGGTACAGGTACGCCGGGATGACCATCATCACGGCGCCTGCCGCGAGCCCCACCGCAAACGCGAAGTTGGCGATGTAGAGGCCCCAGGAAACGTGGTCGGACATGCCGGTCACGCCCATGCCGCCGCCCAGTTGTTGTGCGTAGGCGTTGACGCCGACGAGCATCACGGCGGTGAGCGCAGTCATCCACGTGTAGAAGCGCCAGCCGCCGTCGGTGGAGATGGAGACGGCGCGCCGGAGGAACGCCAGGTACGTAGTCGCGTGGGAAGTCATGGCGTCCCTACTCGTCGAAGAAGTAGAAGAACCGCGGCTGGGTGCCGAGGTCCTCTTTGAGGACGAAGACCCGCTTGTTCTCCAGAACCCAGCGGATCTCGGAGTCGGGGTCGAGCAGGTTGCCGAAGACCCGGGCCCCGGTGGGGCAGGCCTCCAGGCAAGCGGGCAGCTTGCCCTTGCGGGTCCGCTGCAAGCAGAAGGTGCACTTCTCCATCACGCCCTGGGGGCGGATGCGGTTGGACAGGTACGCCTGGTCGGGGTTGATCTCCTCGGCGGGGATCTCAGGCTTCGTCCAGTTGAATCGGCGCGCGTGGTACGGGCACGCCGCTTCGCAGTACCGGCAGCCGATGCACCAGTCGTAGTCGACCACGACGATGCCGTCGGCTTCCTTCCAGGTGGCCTCGACCGGGCAGACGGTCACGCAGGGCGCGTTGTCGCACTGATGGCACTGCACGGGCATGTAGTAGGAGTCAGCCCGCGGGACCGCCCCTTCGTAGGTCGTGTCGCTGAAGGCGAGGTCGACCGTGCCCTTGTCGATGCGGAGCACCCGGATGTAGCTGTTGTTGGTCGCCCGATCGTGGTTGTTCTCGACGTGGCAGGCCTCGCTGCAGCGGCGGCAGCCGATGCAGACCGACAGGTTCAGTGCGTAGGCGAACTCGACGCCGGGCTGAGGCCGCACGTCGCCGATCTGCACGACGGCGCCGTAGTCCTGCAGGGTCTCGGCCTCCAGGCGCTTGCAGACCGCCGCGATCTCGTCGCGGGACAGTTCCTTGTAGTGCTTCTGCAAGAAGCCGTCGACGGACAGGTCGTCGGTCCATTCGGTGATCGGGGCCAGGGCCCGCGCGAACGCCGCGGCGCCCAGCGTCGCGCCGCCTCCCTTGAGCAGCCGGCGGCGGGTGAGGTCATCCATCGTGGGCTCCGGTCTCGGAAGCATCGGCCGGGGCCGGCTTGGGGTCGTCGTGGTCTGCGTCGTGGCGCGGCCGCAGGAAGCGGTCCCGAGGCGGATGCACGGCGACACCGCCCTGGTATTGGGGGGCGTGGGCGCCGTGGCAGTCCAGGCAGTGGTTCCGGGAGCGGGGACCCTGGCGCAGGTCCCAGTACCCGTTCATGCCGCCGTGGCTGCCGTGGTCGTAGTCCCGCTTCTGGGGGCCGTGGCACTGCGCACACAGCTCCATGGCCTGGTCCATCTCCAGCGTCTTGCCGCTGGCCCGCCGCAAGCGCGTCCGGTCGTCGTCGTGGCAGGAGGCGCACACCAGGTCGCCGTGGACCACGTCGACGTCGGAGTGCATCTCCTCGGGGTTGCCCTGGGGGGTCGCCGCGAGCGCCGGGCCGTGGCAGGTGTCGCAGCCGACCCCGACGGGGGCGCCGTGGACATCCACCCGGTCGGTGTCGAGCACGCCGAGCACGTCGGGCTGGTGGATGACGACGTCGTGGCTTCCTTCGGGGACGGGTTCAGCGAACTCCCGGCTGGGGTCGGAGAAGCCGCCGCCGCAGCCCAGGAGGGCCGCGAGCAGCAGGACAGGGAGGCGATCAGAAGCCAATGGACACCACCTGCTTCACCTCCCATGCGGCCTCGCGGTTGCTGGCGTCGCCCGTGATGAGCAGCGCCGCGCCTTCGCCGGGCAGGAACACACCGAACAGGGTCTTCCACGTGACCTTCGGCAGGATCTTCACGGTCGCGTTCACGTCGACTTCGTGCCCGATTTCCCGGGAGCTGGTGGCCGTCGGTGTGCCCGTCGCGTCCCAGCCGAAGATGGGCTGGATGGCGCGCAGGAACGTGTAGGAGATGTCGAAGCGCAGCGGAGCCCAGGGAACGACCCCGACCCGCGGCTGCAGGGCGAGGGTGTTCTCGAACTCGCGGTAGCCGCGGGACACGGGGGAGCCGAGGCCCTGGGGCGAGATGCCCGCGATGTCGGGCATGACCGAGTCTTCCCAGACGTTGGTCAGGGGCAGGAAGCCCATGGTCTGGATCTTGTTGACGTTGCCGCGGCCCGAGGTCGGGTCGTCGTCGCCGGAGCCCACGCCCATCGTGAAGCCGGGGTGCACGCCGGCGCCGCGCCCGAACGGGATGGCCTGGTCGACCTTGAGGTAGGCGTTCCAGCCGTTGATGCGGCCGTCGTTGATGTCGAGCAGGCCGCCGGCGTGGTCGGCGTTGGCCGTGGCGTCCGTGCCGAACAGGGCGTCGGCTTCGACGGCCAGGCTCAGGCCGCCCAGCACGTCGAGCTTGCCGTCCAGGGTGATGCCCAGGGCGGTCAAGGTCGTGATGTTGGGCTGGAAGCGCGCGACGAGGTAGCCGACCCCCTGGGGCAGGAAGCTGCTGTCCTGCTCGTCGGTCTTGTCCCAGTAGTGGTAGCCGAAGGCCCCCAGGGTCATGGGCCCGAGCTTCACGTCGAGGGAGCCACCGGCCAGCAGGGCGTCGGCGAAGCGACCGTCGTCGGACATGAGCAGGCCGACGGGGTTCTTGTAGGAGCCGACGCCTTCGGACAGCACGGCGAAGGAGCCGGTGAAGCCCAGGATGTCCAGGGGCCGGAAGACGACCTGCACGCCGTCGTAGTCCTGGTCCAGGACCAGTTTGTGGCCGGCGCCGTAGTACTGGCGGCCGATCTGGACGCGGAGCTTGACCGGCAGGTCGGGCTCAAAGAAGCCGTAGACGTGGTCGAAGTGCACCGCGTAGTTGGTGTCCTTGTTCCCGAACAGCTTGTAGGTGTTGTAGCTGGCGATGTTGGCGACGTTGCCTTCGGCGTCCGTCCCCGCGACCTGCTGGGTGTCGGGGTTGTTGTCGGCACCCCACCAGCCCTGGCCGGCGTCCAGCCGGGCGACGGCGCCTACGTTGGGGGTGCCGAGCACGACCTTGGTGCGGAGCATGTGCACGACGTAGTCGGCGTCATCCAAGGGGACGTCCTGGCCGAGCAGGAAGCCGTGCTGGTTGAGGATCCAGGCGGCGTACTTGCCGGACACGGTCACCTCGAACTTCGCGCCGACCTTGGGCGTGAAGAGGGTGCCGCGCACCGGCGGCGGGGCCTCTTCGGCGACCGGGGCAGGGGCCGGCGCGGCCGCGGGGGCCGGCTCGGGCTCAGGCTCGGGGGCCGGCTCGGAAGCGGGCGCCGGGGCGGGTTCGGCCGCCTCGTCGGCCACTGCGGCCCCTTCGGCGGGAGCGGCGGCTTCAGCGGGAGCCGGCTCCTCCGCGGGGGCCGGAGCGTCGGCGTCGCCGTCGGCGGTTGGCGCGGCCTCCTCCGAGTCGGTCTCGTCGGTGGGTTCGGCCTCGTCGGAGGCGTCGCCCTCCTGGGCAAAGGCAGGGGTGGTCAGCAGGGTCAGGGCCAAGGGGAACCAGGGCAGGGAGCGCATTGTTCGAGCCTCCGCGGAGGGCCCGGGACCGCCATCGACCGAAGGGTCGTTGCGTCGGCTGACCAGCGCGCTGTCCCTGCGCCTGGCCAGCCCGTCCAGGGCCGCACACGGGTCGGCCATCGTGAAGGGGGTGTGCCACAAACCCTGAGCGCAGCAGGATCAATGGCTCGAGCCTGGGAGCAGACCGACGGATCTCAGGA
>Ga0055584_100006370_pt1 | contig 11575 bp, 15 predicted proteins | sample OSDHelmetaG_FD_58716 | JGI IMG/M metagenome (GOLD analysis project Ga0055584, IMG submission 58716) | Pelagic marine sediment microbial communities from the LTER site Helgoland, North Sea, for post-phytoplankton bloom and carbon turnover... | ecosystem: Environmental > Aquatic > Marine >...
ACTGATGCGATACTTCAGCGGGCCACGAATACGATCTCAGCCCAAACTGGTTTGACGTGTCTGGGCAATTCTGTGGTAGAAATGGGTAAAGGCGGCCGCGCCTAAGATGGGGATCAGCAGGTTAAGCAGCGGGATTGAAAGCGGTATTGCCAACATGATGCCAGCAAACCAAATCGCCCCACGGTGCTTTTTGCGCAGCGCATTGGCGCCTTTGCGGCCCTCGCGGCGCATGGCGGCGACGGTGAAATATTCGCGCCCCAATAACCAGCCATTGATCAAATAAAACACCACCGGTGCCGCGAACCAGTAAAACGGAAGCAACAACAAAGCGATCAAATTTACCCCGACCAACACCCCAAGAAAATTCAATGTGTCGCGCACAGCATCGCCAAACGTAACATGGGGGGCAGGGGGCAGGTGCGGGTAGTGACGTACTTCTACAGCATCGGCGACGTCATCTAAGAAGATGGAAGTGATGATGGACGCCACAGGGATCATTAAAAAGATCGCGGCCAAGAACACCAAGATGATACTGCCCAACGACAACACCACACCGGCAAAAGCGCTTTGCCCAATAAAGGGTAGATCCATCGTTGTCGGGTCTATCCATTTCAAAGCCCACAAGAACACGGCGAAAAGGGCGACGAATAGTCCAATCGTCAGCCCAATACCTCTGCCGATGACACCGCGAAATCGTGGATCATCTAATTGCCCCAACGCTTTGGCGATGTCGTTAAATATCATTCGCTTACCCAAGTGATTTTTTGGGCCAGATCGGGGCGGGGGCGTTCGGGCGGTGTTTTTGTTTCAGTGCCAATATGGATAAAACCTGCGATGCGTTCATGCCCCGCTAACCCAAGGCCAAAGCGGCAGAATTCGGGGTCGTGTGATGCCCAGCCTGATAACCAATTTGCCCCCCAGCCAGATGCCAAAGCAGCGTTTAATAGCGACAGACAGACAGCACCTGCGGAATAGGTTTGTTCAATCTTGGGGAATTTATCGGTCGCTACTGGGGCTTCGACCACTGCGACCGCCAAATCAGCATCACGGTATTGCGCGACCGCTTTTTCAATCTTGTCAGCGGGAATATCCAAGGCCGCCGCGCGGGCGGGGATCAGGGCCGCCAAACGTGTCAAAGCGGCCTTTTCCAGTACGATAAAGCGCCAAGGTTCCAGTTTGCCGTGGTCTGGTGTGCGCGCCGCCGCCGTCAGGATTACCTCAAGCTCAACCCGATCCGGCACCGGCCCGCGCAAGGTTTTGGCTGGGCGCGATCGACGGTTTAGCAGAAAATCGAGGGCGGCTTGATTGCGTTCGGGCATGATATCTCCTTGACTTGCGTTACATTTAACGACGGAGGCAGGCAGATACTAGGGGCGGGTCAACTCGGTATGAGGTGATCGTTGATTGTGTTGAGAGAGAGAGGAGTTGAGGCCAAACAAGATAATTGGATATTGCTTAAATGCCAATTTGCGCTGTAGAACAATAAGTGAACATTTTTGGGGGCATTTATGTCGGAACTTTCCAATTATCGATCGAAGTCTGGAATAATAGTGCCCGTCTTCACACTCGAAGTGCAGACAATTCCCGAAGATACAGATCGCATTTTAGATGAAGTCATGAAGGTTCATCCATTGGGCTTTGGACGTTACCAGAGAAATGCGAGTATCTCGGCGCTTGGGAAGGAAACGGCTCAACCGGAATCGGGTTCGACAACCACCACGCATGTTGACGGTTTTGACGCTGGTTCGACAGAAACCTACCCGATGGTTGAGCTGAAAATTTCGATTGATCGCGACCTTACAGAACTTTCAAAGGTAATGGACGCGATAATCTATGCACATCACTATGAAGAACCTGTGATCTTTATTCGGGAAGATTGGGTAAGTCGTTCAGCGTATAACCCGCAAAATGAAAACCCAAACCGCTGGTGGAACAATGGAAAAGGCTTACCGGAACGGATCGATTGATCCTGGGCCCAGTAAGGCCCACACGGCAGTCATTTGTGAAGGCGCTCAAGTTTTAGCGGTCAAAACTACAACGCTGTTCGCATCTCATCCAACTGACCCAGAATAAAGACCTTAAGCAGCGCCTGAATGGTTCGATTGTTTTGACAGTCACCGGGCATTTATTCCCCGTGCGCGCATTTCATCGATTATCGTCTGGTCCACACCTGGCCTTCTGCCTGGCAGTACGACCTCCTGCAAGGCAGGGAGGTCTTTAATTGGCGACAGGTCCGTGACTTGCGTTCCCGATATATCTGTAAATTCAAGGTCGTATAGATCTCGCATTACGGAGATATCAACCACAGCTGTTGAGCCAAGATGGAGACTTTTCAAATTGTGTAGATTGCTGATGGCTTCAATGTTGGTGACCGAGGTGCCAAACAGATTGAGATCGGTCAGTTTGGTTAAGCTATGTAAATCTGCAATGCTGCGCACTTGGCTTCTGGCCAGATCTAATGAACGCAATTCATTCAAATTTGAAAGTAATTCTGTGTCATAGAAATCGGTGGATTCGACGGTCAAATAGCGCAGACTGGATAGGCCAGTGAGTGGTGAAAAATCTTGCACATCCGTTAGACTCAATGACAAGAACTGAAGAGACGATAAATTTAGTAACCCTTGAATATCCGAGAGCTTACTTTGACTGAGATAGAGATCTCTAAGGGAGTAAAGTGAAGATAGTGCATCGACGTTTGTTACATTGGTACTGTGCAATGTAAGTGATCGAAGTTGAGGAAGATTTGACAGGGGCGTTCGATTGGCGACCGGCGTGTTATATAAACTCAGCGTGGTTAAGGACTGGAGGTCCGCCAATGGGGTCAGGTCCGCGATGCCGCTTGCGGTGAAATCAATGAAAGTGAGCGAGCTTTCGTTCGAGAGCGGCGAAATATCCGTGAGGTCGGGCAGATTGACCAGAAATAATTGGGTGCCGTCATAGTTAGCATTCAAATCTGAAATGTGATTTGGATTGATACCAAAATTTGCTTTTGCCAGTCGGTCCGCCAAGTCTTCGATTGAAGGCGTTATAGCCGCTGGAATGTCACAGGTTTCGAGAACGTTTTCGTGGTAAATGTAGCCCGCGCGCACATCACTTTCGGGATTATCCTGAAGGTGTACCCGATAATAATCGAAACCAGCATCATTGGTGACAACACTTTTGATTTGGATGGGCAAACCGTTGGGAAGTTGACCCCTGATAGATGAACCATTCGCAGTGGGAGATGAACGCAAATTAGTGAAATTCGACCCGGTGTTACAGGTGAAACCTAGCCGGTCAGCTTGCAATTGTCCTATTTGTGTTTGGGCCAATGTTGCCGTCGCGAAGGGCATCAGCATTAGCCCTAAGGTGACTAGGTATTGCAATTTCATCTTAAGTTCCCCCCTGAGTTGTTGCCGACAGTACACCAATTGCTGAACAGGGCTAAAACTACAATGCCGCCCGCATCTCATCCAGCTGTTCCTGAATAAACCGATCAAACGCCGCTGAGGGTTGCCGAAGGGGGAACACATCTGCGAATGGGTCGGGTGCGTCGATGGTGCTGCCGGCCATTTCGGCCAGAACGTGGTGGCCGCAGAACGGAACGTAGACCTCTGAATAGCCGCCTTCGTGGGACATCATTAGGCGGCCGTTGCATAGCTCATCCGCCAAATCCATTACTCTACGTGTCATCTGCCGGAAGGTTTCCGCAGTGGCCAGCATGCGGCCTAATGGGTCAATCGCGGCGGCGTCATATCCGCAGGCGATGATGATCACATCAGGTTTGAAGGCTTGGATTTGCGGGGTTACGATTTGATCCATTGTTGCCAAGTATCCCACATGCCCCACTCCCGGTGGCAGCGGGATATTCAGGTTTGTACCGGTACCCGCACCATCCCCGCGGTCTGCGAAATCGCCTGTATCCATGGGGTAGTTGCGGTCTTGATGGATGGAAATCGTCAGTACATTAGGATCATCATAAAAGATCGCTTCTGTGCCGTTTCCATGGTGCACATCCCAATCCAGTACGGCAATCCGTTCGACCAACCCTTTGGCACGCACCGATTGGATTGCTATGCCGAGGTTCGCCATCAGACAAAAACCATTCGGGAAATCGGGTAGACAATGGTGGCCCGGAGGGCGGCTGAGCGCATATGAATTACGTACATCGCCTTGTAACACGGCCTGCAACGCAGCGACCGATAATCCAACCGACAGGGCGGCCAATTCATAACCGCCTTGGCCAAATGGTGTGCGGCGCCCAAGTTCGCCACCGCCTGCATCGGACACCGTTTTGAATTGATCAAGGTAGGATGCAGGATGAACGCGCAGCAGGTCATCGCGCGTCGCTTCTGGTGCGCCAGACAATGCCAGATCCCTCGACAACCCTGTCACATCCATCAGGTTCATAAGGCGTCGTTTACTTTCCGGACTTTCAGGTAAACCGCCCGTCGCCATGGGCTGCACCAACCCGCCGACAGTCAACATGCCAGCGTAATTACCACCGCCATGCCAAAAACTCCGTTCGTCCCAGTAAAAACCTGTGGTCATGATGTGCCCCTCCTATTTTGTTTCGGTATCATCGCGACGCAGTCGATAGGACCCTTCGGGTAAATCTAAGGCCATCGACAAATCGCGCAGTTGCGACAACGACAGCGTCACCGAAACAGGCATGTCAGTGCGGACATCAATTTGAGTGACTGTAACGCAATCGTCGAAGGCATTAATGATCACATCTTCGCGTAGTGGTGTGCTGTCTTCATCCACTAAGGTCACCACTGTCGCGTCGAATTCGTGTTCGATTGTAAACATTTGCCCGCCTTTGTTGGTTTTCTTTGTCGTGTTTACTGTGCCGATCTGGCCGCAATCGTTCAAGGGGGATGATCCGCCAATTGATGCACCAAGGGGCTGACCTCGGGGTGGATCCCTGTTAGATTGCCGAAAGTTGTTCTGATTGGGATGTGAGTAGATGCGGATAGCGACAATGTTGACGGTGTTAGGTTTTGCTGTTGCTGGTTGTGAGGCTACAACCCTAGCGCCCCCGTCTTCTCCGTCGGGGGCTACCCAAGCTGGGACACCACAAAATGGTGCACCAAGTACGGATCGTGCGATTGCGCGCGCATTTATTCAGGTTGTGGAACGGCTAGAACCGGTGGCTGAACGCGAATGCCGCAACCGTTCCCCGCGAGCGAATTGCGATTTCTTGATTGTCGTTGATGATCGCCCAAACCAGCCCCCGAACGCGTTTCAAACCGTCGATGACGATGGCCGTCCTATCATTGCATTTACGCTGGCACTGATTGCGGATGCACAGAACACCGATGAAATTGCTTTCGTGATGGCGCATGAAGCCGCACACCACATTGAAAATCATCTGGAACAACAGCAACGCAATGCGACCCTTGGGGCAACGGTGTTTGGCCAATTGGCCGGCGTTACTGGCGGCGGGAGAGATGCCGTTCGCACGGCGCAAGAATTGGGCGCGGTTGTTGGCGTGCGGAGCTTTTCAAAAGATTTCGAATTAGAAGCAGACCGTCTGGGCACTATTATCACAGCGCGTGCAGGGTATGACCCCGTGCTTGGGTCAGCGTTTTTTAACCGTATTCCGGACCCGGGTGATCGTTTCCTCGGAACACATCCAGCAAACGCTGATCGTGTCCGTATTGTTCGCGAAACAGCAGCTGGGCTGTAGTTTAGGCAAGCGTTCCCATCGCAATCGCGGTGAAAAAACAAAGTGACGCGGTTAGCACGAAACCGTGCCAAATCGCGTTTTGGAACCGGATTTGATCAAGGCTGAACACAACGGCCCCCGCTGTATAAATCAGCCCACCCGCGACAAGGAATGCAACGGCAGGCAAGGGGAGAACCGTCAACAGTTGGCTTGTCAACGCGACGCTGATCCAGCCTAGGCCAACATAAAACATCGTGCCCCAACGGCCCTGACGGCCCCAAAAGAATAGCTTTGTTATAGCGCCCACAACAGCGAGCACCCAGACGATGGCCAAGACACTGTAAGCGAAAGCGGAACCGATTAAGATCACCAATGGGGTGTAGGTACCTGCGATTTTTAAATAAATCGCGGCGTGATCGATCCGTTGCAACAGGTGACGCCGGTCTTCTCTAGGTGTGAAATGATAACAGCTTGATGCTAGGAATGATCCAATCAGGGCGATGCCATAGACCGAAACACCGATCAGTTGGCTCGTGCTCATCTGTTCCTTGACCCAGATCACGAGCAGGATGGTCCCGATGATTGAAAATACAAGACCAATGCCATGAACTGTTGCGTCGGCGACCCGTTCGGGTCGACTGTATTTAGGGTAAGGTTCAATATGAGACATAATTTTAATGTAGATTGGATAGGTAAAGAAACCATTGTGCCGTTGCGTCAAGTTTGTGATCTGGGCTAGACGAGGCATGTACTGGCTCGCCCGATTGTAGAACCGTATGCACAAATGCCAGATTCTCTCATTCATTACGGGGCGAACAAGGGCGTCAATTTCATGGGGTGCAGCGGTTTTCTGGCTGCAGAAAATACTGTTATGTCTCTTAAATACCCCACGAATATTGTACGAAAGAAACCGTCAGAAAAGGCGTACCATGGGCCGATCACCGATGCGGAACGCGCGTGGGTGGCGCGGGCGCTTCGCCAGCGCCGTTGGCTGGTGCGGATGCGCGTGATCCTGTTTTGTGCGACTGCAGGGTTTGTCAGCCTCCTTTTTCCGGGGATGCTGTGGGTTAGCGTTGTGATTGAAGATACCCCGCAGGTCGGGCCACAAATACCCACTTGGTTCACTTTGGGGATCTATTGTTTCTCAGCCTTCATTTTTGCGTTGATATGGCGCATGCACCGTAATTGGTTGACGAAATTGCCAGAAATTATGAAGGGGTCAATTCCCTCTGATCTGCGGGCGCAAGCCGAAGACGGGATAATTTACGTTAATCACGACGATGAGAAAGTCGCGATTCTAAACACGTTCGGTGAAGGTCCATTCGGCCCAATTCAAGTGCCGCCTCATTGGATGAAATTATTTGGATCGAATGAAGGGGCACTGAAGCTACGGATCGCGAAAGTCGATGCGTCAGGCAAGGATGTCGTGACTAAATCAGTGATCCGTGGCGGCATGACATCCTCGGGTGCTGCTATCGGCCATCCGGTCACTTACGCAACCTATGCAGATCCTGTCTGGGTTTTGTTGGGAATAGGTGGCCTCAGCGTCGACGCCGAGGTTAAGGGCGGCGTTGGATTCCCCCCGTTTCGGTCCGGCGCGGGTATTCTGCTTGCAGTGTATTTGTCGGTAGCGGCAGTTTTTGTAGCTTTTTTCACGTGGGTCACATCAGAATACTCGAATAAGCTCGCCGATGCTGCGCCTGTGATATTTATCCTTTGCACCCTGGTGCATTTGACTTGGATTATCCCCCTCGTGCGCTTTATCCAGTATGAACGCCGCGCGGTACGGTTTTATGTTTCAGGGTTTGATGACACCGCACAATCATGATCATCCATGACGCAATCTTCACGGACCGCGGGTCAAAATACGCTGTTTCAGGCGGGCCGTGCGCATCTGCGCCCGAGGCTAAGGCGTTTATTAAACAGCTGTGCCGCAAAAAGAAATTCGCCAAAGCCACCCACAACACTTGGGGGTTAATATTGCCCGATGGCACCCCGTTAAAAAGCGATGACGGCGAGGCGGGCGCGGGTATGGTCATCTTGCGCATGTTAGAGCGCGAACAGGTGGTCGGCGAAATCGTCGTGGTCACACGTTGGTTCGGTGGCGTGCATTTGGGCGGTGACCGTTTCAGACGTGTGCAAGATGCTGTGCGGGTCTATCTGGATGCACGCGATACGGGTGGATGATGCCGTTTCGGCGCGTCTCCCCTCAATCAGACCTGACAAAGTTCGTACGGTATGAACATGAGTAACGATTCTAAAACCCCACCCGATAAGCCCATTGAAGCCGATGGTAAGGCTGCCCCGTTCGAACCCGTCTTGGATGAGAAACTCTCCCGTTTTTTGAGCCGGATGGATGATGAATTGGGCAAGGCTGCGTCAGATATTACCGACAAGTAGCGGATAAGAATGATATTGATGCGAATGGGCCAAGGTAGCCCTTGGAATGAGGAGGCGGAATTTTATGAAATTAATACAACACGTCAGATCACGTATCGTCTGGAGCTGGGCAGGCTTGGTTGATACATGGCGGTCAGAATATTCGTTTCGATCATGGATCTGGGCAAAATTGGGGTCCGCTACGTTGGCGTTCTGGCTGCTGGATGGCGCAGAACTGGCGCTGATTTTGGCGTTGGGCCTGTTGGTGTTGGCAGCGGAGCTATTCAACACTGCCGTGGAGAGGACGGTGGATTTGGTATCGCTGGAGAAAAGCGAACTTGCCCGCCTTGCCAAAGATGCAGCCAGCGCAGGGGTTATGATGACTGCGATTGCGACGGGTGTGGCTTGGGGTGTGGTTTTGGTGACCTAGCGCGAGGTCACGTTTTGGCCAGTTCGGATGCGAGAAGCGAACCTAACCAATATGCCCAACGTCCGAACCGAAGGGCTGGTGCTGAAAGCGCGGCGGTTCAACAAACGGAGCGCTTGGACCTCGGGGGTGAGGGCCGTCCGGGAAACGACCCAGTGGATCGTTTCTGGTTCGAATGGTCGCAGGCCGAGATCGGGCGCTGCCCAATCGGAGATTACGCTGGTTTCCTATGGTGGTAACTGCGGCGCTCTCACGCCGCAGCTTCATTACTTGTTAACGTTATCGCCTTCAGTTCCATTCGGGTTTCCGCGAATGTAGGATTTACCGTCTACCTCAACTGTATGGTAGCCGGGATGCATTCCTAGATCGACCTCGACAGTCGCTTGTGAGCGAGGCACACCGAAACGATTCCCAACTCGGTAGCTGTCATTGCCACCGTTTTCACCGTCACCATTTCCTGTGATTTTACTCATCCCAAAGTCTCCCCGAATAGGGGAGAGGTTCAACTTCTGCAAAGCGGTGGCCATTTACCACCTCTGAAACGCGTCCTTGGTTGAGCGCGCCCAGAGTTGCAGAAATCTGAGCTTGGTTGAGCGGTGTGTGTTGCCAAAGCCACTTGATGTAAGCTGCTAATGTCTCATTCAAAGTAGGGCTTTTACGCCGCCCATGGCGATTTAGTGGGGCCATTTTGGCTCCTTCCTTAGATCGAAAATCCCTTGCCTGATCATAGAAAGGTGTGTTAGCAGCCCAGCATTGGTGAGTGGGGTGCATCTTTCCTTGGTCAAACAATCGGCTGTATGGGATTAAGCACAACCTCCGAAAAACGAGAGCAGATTGGTTGCAGCCATTCTGCTCTTTTTTTCGTGAGTGTAAAATGGCTTAACTGGGACAGCGGGTCAATTGAAAAAAGCACAAAATAAAGGGTTTCGGCCTGCGCCGATCCCTACATCATGTGCTCGATCTTTCAAATTAACGGCCATCCTCCTTGTTTATAAGGAGTTCAAGCCTAAATCTTGAAAGCGTGGGGATATTTCACTCCCAACGTTATCCCCAGATTTTCGTCTAAAAAAAATAGATAGTCAATGAATAAGTGTACCTTTTAAGCACATTTATGTACTTAACGTATCTACTTGAGTGATTAAATTTCAGCTTCCGGCTCAAGGGGATTGGATTTGCGAATCGCAATTATGCTTGCTCTGGGCTCCGCCCGTGTTTGGCTAAATTGATCCACTGGATCAATTTTTATCAGCCAAACACCCCCACAGATCATACTCGCCTGCCTCATCCACCTCGGCGGATACAATCTCGCCTACCTTCAACCCATCCGTTCCCTCGTCGATAAACAGGTTTCCGTCGATCTCTGGGGCGTCGGCCTTGGTGCGGCAGGTGGCGATGCCGTCTGCGTCGATGTCGTCGATGATCACGTCCATGGTTTGGCCGACCTTTGCCGCCAGTTTGGCCTCGGAAATCGCTTGTGCCTTTTCCATAAACCGGTCCCAGCGCTCTTGTTTGACCTCGGGGGCGATATGATCTGGCAGGGCCGTGGCCCGTGCGCCGTCTACGTTTTCGTATTGAAAACACCCAACGCGGTCCAATTGGGCCTCGTCCATCCAATCCAGCAGATGTTGGAATTCGGCCTCTGTTTCGCCGGGGTAGCCCACAATAAACGTGGATCGCAGGGTGATGTCAGGGCAGATGCCGCGCCATTCCGCGATACGGTCCAGTGTGCGTTCGGCGGCGGCAGGGCGGGCCATGCGGCGCAGGGTGTCGGGGTGGGCGTGTTGGAACGGGATATCCAAATATGGCAAAATCAACCCATCCGCCATCAACGGGATCAGGTCGCGCACGTGGGGGTAGGGGTAGATATAGTGCATGCGCACCCATAAATCGCGCCCCGCCCCAAGGGCCCCCAGATCGCGGGCCAGATCAGTGATATGCGCACGGTGCCCCCTGTCCTCGGCATGTTTGATGTCGACACCATAGGCGGACGTGTCCTGTGAAATCACCAACAGTTCTTTGACGCCATTATCCACCAGCTTTCCTGCCTCGCGCAGGATCGCATGGGCCGGACGTGATACTAATTTCCCGCGCATGTCGGGGATGATGCAGAATTTGCACTTGTGGTTACAGCCCTCGGAAATCTTTAGATAGCTATAATGACGTGGTGTCAGGCTGACCCCGCTGGCCGGTAACAGATCGATAAACGGATCAGGGCTGGGCGGCACGGCACCGTGCACCGCATCGAGCACCTGTTCGTATTGATGCGGCCCCGTCACGGCGAGGATATTGGGGTGGTGTTCGCGGATGTAGTCAGGCTCAGCGCCCAAGCAGCCTGTTACAATGACTTTGCCATTTTCAATCAGGGCTTCGCCAATGGCATCAAGGCTTTCGGCCTTGGCGCTATCAAGGAACCCACAGGTGTTCACAATCACCGCCTCGGCCCCCGTATAATCGGGCGAGATAGCGTAACCTTCGGCGCGTAGGCGCGTCAGGATACGTTCGCTGTCGACCAAGGCTTTGGGGCAACCAAGGGAGACCATGCCGATGGTCGGCTGGCCGTCACGCGGCGCGTTGGGCGTTTTGATTTTGGGGGCGTCGTGCGGGACGCGCGCATTGGCTAAATCGGGGCGGAGGTTTGGCGGATTGCTAGACATGGGGCGCGTATAACGAGCGTAGGGAAGGTTGGGAACTCGTATTAATGTAGTGGTCGTAAAGAGGGCGCAAAAACGGCGATAAAGTGGCGTATTCGATTTTTACGTTACGTTGTTCATCGCGGGCCCCCGATAATGAGGCATTTGTGAGGCTGATTCGGCGAGTGATTCCCGATTTCCCATGTCCAAATGGCGAATTGAATGATGGTAAACCGCAGTCCTTGCCAATTTTCACGACTATTTGAGCCTAGAATACAAAAAAACATGGCCAAACCAACAACTCAAGGTTGACGGTGTGCGATTTTCGCTGGTTTGTTGACCTGACGTATGGTTAATATCAGCGCGAAGTTACAATTTTTTCTGTAAAATACCGAGGTAATAGTTTTGTTAAAATTCACATCTATCGCAACTGCAGCTGTACTTATCGCAGGATCCGCAAGCGCAGCGACGCTGACTGTCGACTTCGAA
>Ga0055584_100006371_pt1 | contig 11574 bp, 10 predicted proteins | sample OSDHelmetaG_FD_58716 | JGI IMG/M metagenome (GOLD analysis project Ga0055584, IMG submission 58716) | Pelagic marine sediment microbial communities from the LTER site Helgoland, North Sea, for post-phytoplankton bloom and carbon turnover... | ecosystem: Environmental > Aquatic > Marine >...
CTGAGCGTCACTACACTATAAAAAAGCATCACCCCGGATGTAAACAGCAGCAAACTAGAAGAAGATTATTCCGTCTGGCTTGCTGCTGCAGAATATGCCTTGAGCAGTTAAATATATGCAAAGCTGATCTAAGCTCAAAAACCACCGATTTTTGTCATGAACTTTCGAGAGGTTGTCGCTATACTAAATAACAATGACGATCACTCTGCGAGGTTATGGATGATGAAAGTAATTGGTAATGCAGTAATTGGAATAATAATTTTAATGACGCTGCAGTTTTCACAAACGAGTATTGCAGCAACTCCCATCGGAAAAGTAATGCTGGTACTTGATGCTTCGGGAAGCATGTGGGGCAAGGTAGAGGGTCAAGAAAAAATTCTCATTGCCCGCGAAGTAGTTGGAGATATGCTGGATAACTGGGACCAGAGCCTTGATCTGGGACTCGTAGCCTACGGTCATCGTCAAAAGGGGGACTGCTCGGATATCGAAACACTGGTGCCAGCTGGTGGTGAAATCAGTCAAATCAGATCAACAGTGAATCAACTGAAACCAAAAGGAAAAACACCTTTAAGTGCGGCAGTTAAACATGCGGCCGAACATCTGCGCTATTCTGAAGAAAAGGCAATGGTGATATTGCTGTCAGACGGTAAGGAAACCTGCGACCTTGACCCTTGTGAAGTAGGTCGAAGCCTTGAGCAACTGGGGGTTGACTTTACTGCTCATGTGATCGGTTTCGATATCAACATTGAGGACAGAGCGGGCCTGGCCTGTCTTGCAAGCGAAACCGGTGGACAGTATTTTGATGCACAGAACAGTAATGAACTTCAGGGCGCCCTGGAGCAGGCAGTGGAACAGGTTAAGCGCCAGCCTGACACAGTGATTGCCACCCTCGGGACAAAAGGTCGTGAATATACAAACAATGGTCTTCAATGGCTGGCGACTACCCCTGGTGGAGAAACGATAACAGCCACAGGCGCTGTTTTTTCACTGCCACTTGAACAAGGTATTTATCAAGTCAGTGCAACGGCTGGGACGTTCAATGGTGAGGCTCAGATAGAGGTCGAGGCTGGTGAAAGTCAAACCCATCAGCTGATACTCAATGCAGGCGACCTGGCAGTGTCCGCAACTGTCGAAGTAGCGGGTGAGATAATTACAAACCCCCAGGTTGAGTGGTCGGTAACCAGGCAGGCGGATGCTTTAGAAATTGTACGAGAGCTTGGTGAACGCGCCGATCTGGTGCTTGCAGCAGGGCGCTATCACATCGTGGCAAGCTACCAGCAACAGATCCAGTCCACCGATATTGAAATAGCTGCGGGTGGAACGGCGGAGGCCGCACTGGTTTTTACCATTCAAGCCGCCAGCCTGGAGGCGCCGGAGTCAGCGCTGGCGAGCAGCCTCGTAGATATTCGGTGGGACGGGCCGGGGGGGGAAGCGGATTATATTACGGTAACCAGAACCGACGATGAAGATACAAAGTACGGCAAATATGTTTACGTCGAAAATGGCAACCCGGTAAAGTTATTAATGCCGGACACAGAAGGCATGTATGAACTGCGATACGTTAAAAGTGGCGGTAACAAGGTACTGGCTCGACGTGGGATATCTATTCAACCCGTTAAAACGTCCCTGATGGCTGTGGAGGCAGGGCCGATCAGTTCCGAGGTCGCTGTCACCTGGGAGGGACCGAATGCCAAGGGAGACTATATAACTCTGGTCCAGCCTGATGCCGAAGAAGGTAAATACGATAAATATTTTTACACAGAAAAAGCAAATCCCGGAAAACTGCAGTTACCTGATACTGCGGGAGAATACGAGCTGCGCTATGTGTCGCGACAGTCTAATAGAGTGCTGGCACGCCGGCTTATTGAAGCCACAGAAGTTGCAGTTGAAATTATTGCTCAGGATCGTTCGAATATCAGTGAGGAAATTTCAATCCAATGGCAGGGACCTGGCGGCAAGGGGGATTTCATTACGGTTGTTGCGCTCGATGCTGAAGAAGGCAGATATGGCAAATATACGTATACTACCAGCGGAAACCCACTGAAGCTGATCATGCCGGACCAGTCGGGAACTTATGAGCTGCGTTATCAATCAGGCGGGTCGAAAAACACTTTGGCGCGCAAAATTATTGAAGTTCAGGATATTCAGGTAACGCTGGATGCACCGGAACGCGCGGCCATGGGCAGTTCAATTGAAGTGAGCTGGCAGGGGCCCGATGGCAAAGGCGACTATATAACAGTGATTAACGCTGACGCCGACGATATAAAGTACGGTAAGTATGCGTACACCAAAGGTGGTCCGCGTCTTAAGCTGCAGATGCCGGACCAGCCTGGTCAATACGAAATCCGCTATCGGTCGGGGCAATCAAAAAATGTGCTCGCTAGACGGGTTATCGAAATAGAGGTGGTAAATACCACTATTTCGGTTCCTGACTCGATATCGATTAGTCAGGTGGTGGAAATTGCCTGGACTGGCCCGGATGGTAAAAACGATTTTATTACGGTGATTGCACCGGATGCTCCGCCTGCGAAATACGGTAAATACGCTTATACAAAAAAGGGCAGTCCTGCGGAGTTGATCATGCCCGATGTGCCTGGACAATATGAAGTCCGTTATGTCTCCAGTCAGTCAAACCTTGTACTAGCCAGACAATTGATTGAGGTGGCCGATATTTCAGTGTCTTTGCGGGCGCCGGACGAGGCGGCCATTGGCAGCAATATTTCAATAGACTGGAGTGGACCCAACGGGCGTAATGATTTTATAACAATTGTCGAAGCGACCTCAGAAGATCATGCGCGTGGAAAAGTTTTCTATACTAAAAAATCCACACCGGCAATACTGCAGATGCCGGACACTCCCGGACTATATGAACTCAGGTATTTTTCAAGCCAGTCAAGAAAGGTTCTTTCCAGACGACCAATAAATGTTACCGACGTGGCGGTGATGGTGGACAGCCTGGTGATTGCGAAGATTGAGCAAGACTTACGAGTGGAATGGCAGGGTCCGGCAGGGTCAAAAGACATAATAGCCGTCGCCAATATTAATGACCCGGACAAGTCCTGGATTCAGCACACTGTGGCGCGTGACTCGCCGCTCAAACTAAAAATGCCAAAGACTGCGGGCACCTATGAACTTCGCTATGTAACCGGGCAAGATAAGCGCGTGCTTACTCGCCGACTTGTACAAGTGATGGAGCAGGAGCAATATTTGAATACCCTGTCATCAAGTGCTGACGGAGAGCTGCAATTAAATGTAAGCCAGGGAGGCAAGGTGGTGACGCAAGGTTTGAGCTGGCAGATATACGCCGTGGAAGGCAACACCGGCAATATAATATCTTCAACTGAATCGACTCCACGTGTAGCACTAAGCATGGGAATTTATCGGGTTAATCTCAGCAGTTCCCAAGGTGCCGCGTCGGTTGATGTAACTGTTAACCCCGGCCAGGTATTGCGCAAAACGATTGAACTGCCATAACAACCTGAAACATCGAAGTACGGTATTACGGGTAAACATTTATAAACGATAAGACTATGAATCAACTCAAGGATAAAAATGCAATTGTAACCGGGGCAAGTAAGGGAATTGGTGCCGCCACTGCCCGTGAACTTGCTCGCCAGGGTGCGAACGTGCTGCTGGTGGCGCGATCTATAGATGCGCTCGATCAAATTGTGAATGAAATTGTCGAAGATGGCGGCAGAGCAGAATCCGCAAAGTGCGATGTAAGCCGCTATACCGAAGTATCGAAGGCTGTAGAACAATGCGTGGACTCTTTTGGCAGTGTTGATATTCTGGTCAACAATGCCGGGGTCATCGACCCGATCTGCCGTCTCGCCGACTCCGACCCGGAACAGTGGGATCGTGTGGTGGACATCAACTATAAGGGGGTATATCACGGCCTTCGCGCGACAATTCCTCATATGGTCTCACAGGGCGGCGGCGTGATTGTGAACATCAGCTCGGGTGCAGCAACAGGTGCGCTGGAGGGGTGGAGCCACTATTGTTCAACCAAGGCAGCGGTATTATCGCTGACGCGCTGCGCCGATAAGGAATACAGAGAGCTGGGTGTACGAGTGGTTGGTTTGAGTCCGGGTACGGTGGCAACAGACATGCAGGTGGCAATCAAATCTTCAGGAATAAACCCGATCAGCCAGCTAGATCCGTCCGTGCATATTTCCGCAGAATGGGCGGCCAGAGCGGTTGCCTGGTTATGTACCAAGGAAGCAGCTGATCTTGCAGGTACAGACTTTTCGTTAAAAACAGAGGAAGAGCGGAGGCGCGCGGGGTTAGTACACCCTTAATCAGTAGCCGAAGTTTTTCGGTTCTGCAAATACCCGCTCTACCATAGGGCGAAAAAACGACAGTGGTTTGGATTCGAAATCAGGATCAAAACAATTGGCGTCATAGTCAGCGCAGAAGTCGATACAGTCCTGGTACCAGGGGTTATCTTTATGCATATCTCTGGCATTCCTGTCGTTACCAAAATGATGGGCATAATAGTAAGCCTGAAACAGGCCATGGTGTTTGACAATCCAGTGTATGCGTTCTGAAACATAAGGACGCAGAATTGAAGCGGCCATTTCGCTATGAGAGTGCGGGGCAAGGCCATCACCGATATCATGCAACAAGGCGGCGACCACCATTTCCTCATCTTCTCCCGCATTAAAAGCATGGGTAGCCGATTGCAGTGAGTGCTCAAGCCGGGATACCTTATATCCGGAGAATGAACCCTCAAGCTGCTGCATCGCTTCCATCAGTCTATCGGGTAATGATTCGATATACTGTTGTTCGTGCTGATGAAGAAACTCATACTCTTCTTTTGTTCCGTTTTCCATATGAACAAAATCGACGCTTTGTGATTCGGAGTGCATAGGATTCCTCTGGTTATACTTTAAAAAGCGACAGCACGCTCTCAGGAGGCCGACCAATTGCCGCGCGACCATTATGCACTACGATCGGCCGTTCCAGCAAAACCGGATTTTCCACCACCAGTTTTGTCAGTGCAGAAGCGTCTAATGCTCCAGCGTTTTTCTCTTTGTATACAGCCTCGCCCTTGCGGACAATGTCATGGATCGAGCACCCAAGCATCCTGGTTAACTCAATCAGGGTTGCTTCGCTAACAGGGGCGTCAAGATATTTAACAATCTCAGCATCAATATTATTTTGCTCGAGCAGCGCAAGGGTGGCGCGGGATTTCGAGCATCTGGGGTTATGGAATATGCGTGTTGTGCTGGACATAAATCAATCTGATCTGGGCTGCTATACTTGCAGGACTATAAAACCGTTAATGCCTGGAGGCAACCAGTTGGGTCCCGTTTTTCATAAGGCTGAACAGCTGCTACATTTCCTCAAACGGGTTTATGCTCGATTTTATCAGGACCGCTGTTTCAGGGTGGCGTCGGCGCTGTCTTTTACAACACTGTTGGCGCTGGTTCCCCTGGTTACGGTTATTTTTTCCATGCTGTCATTGTTTCCGGTTTTCGAGCAGTGGTCTGGTTCGGTAGAAGCGTTCCTGTTTCAGAACTTTGTGCCAGCCGCCGGGGACACGGTAAAAGACTATCTGCATCAATTTTCTGACCAGGCCGGGAAACTTACCGCCGTAGGTCTGGTTATCCTGTTGTTGAGCAGTCTGCTTCTGCTTGCCACCATCGAGGATGCGTTTAATGATATCTGGCGGGTACATCGTGGTCGGGTATTGTTTCAGAGATTGCTGGTTTATTGGGCTGTGATAACCCTGGGGCCGTTGTTGATCACCGTAAGTCTTTCCATGAGTTCGACACTGCTTTCAATGCGTGCGTTTTCAGATCAATCTTTGATAGTGGGTGCAACGCAGTTTCTGCTTCGCTACCTGCCAATCCTGTTTGAGCTCGGTGCCTTTGTTCTGTTTTACAAGGCCATCCCTAATACTGAAGTAAAGTTCAGCCATGCCCTGGTCGGCGGTACGGTGGCAACGATATTGTTTGAGCTGGCGAAGATGGGCTTCGCCTTTTACATTCTTAATTTCCGGTCTTACCAGCTTATTTATGGTGCGCTATCCACCATTCCGATATTTTTTGTCTGGGTTTATCTGAGCTGGCTGGTGATGTTAATCGGTGCTGTGGTGGCTTCCACCCTTAAAACAGAGGGCATTACACTGGGCTTCAGATCGGTGACAGAGAGCGAACAAACTCCTGATCAGCGCTGATCCTTCGGGCTCACGCTGTTCTGATCAAGCAGCGGCTCACTGACCACCGGGGCTCTGCTGACCGGATCAGCAACCTGGATATCAAACCAGCTTTGGATTTTGCCAATCACACTACCACAAGGTGCATACCGCCCGATGCGATTGCTTTGTAACAATGGTAAAGATACTCGCTGCGGACAGCCACCGCGGGCCAGCAGCCCGGACACTGGGTCAATTTCGACAAATTCTATCTCTTCGGGGGGCTTGAATATCGCGGGCTCGAGTTGCAGCTTAGACATAATATTCTCCCACACCCGCATTGCACCGCTGGAACCGGTCAACCCGATAGGCTTATTGTCATCACGCCCAACCCATACAACTGTGAGCAAATTTCCACTATACCCGGCAAACCAGCTATCGCGATAATTGTCTGTGGTGCCGGTTTTACCACCAAGCTGAAGTTCTGGTCGAAAGCTACGGCCGAGGCGCGCTGCGGTACCGCGCTGCACGACCTGCTTGAGCGCATAATCGATCAGGTAGGCCGGGCCGGGCTCGATAACTGCGCGCTCTTTTTTGGGGAATCGCGCAATAACTTTACCTGCGCGGTTACTGATGCGAGTGATTGAGCGTAGAGGGATGCGCAAACCATGATTGGCAATGGGTTGGTAAAGCTGTGCGATTTCCAGTGGAGAGTGATCATTGGCACCGAGTAATAAAGAGGGATAATCTTTTATCTTTCGTTTCACACCCAATCGGTTGATTGTCTCAATAACGTTATTGACCCCAACTGACAGGCCGACCCGAACTGTGGGCACATTATATGAGCGGGTTAAGGCCTCGAGGACACTGACTGTGCCGCGATAGGTTTTGTCGTAGTTTTGTGGTGACCAGGGTTTGCCCCCGGGTGGTGTCAGTGTAAGGGGCGTGTCTTCAACCACTGTCGCCAGGGTAAAATCCCGGGGCTGCTCAAGGGCGGTTAAGTAAACCAGGGGCTTGATAAGGGAGCCGATAGGACGCTGGGCGTCTACAGCGCGGTTAAACCCTGAAAATCCCCGCAAGCGGTCACCCACCAGGGCAACAATATTACCGCTATTGACTTCGACCACTACTGCGGCGGCTTGTAAGATATTTTCCTTGATGCCTTTTTCCTTTTCCAGTTGTCCCAGTGTTCTGCTTAACTGGGTCTGGGCGTGGCCTTGTATATTGGCATCAAGGGTGGTGTACAGTCTGATTCCATCGCTGCGTAATACTTCTTCAGAAAAATATTGGCGTATCTGCCGGTGGAGGTAATCCAGGTAAGCAGGAAAACGGCTGGTGGAGGCGCTGCGGTGCGGCGCGATATCAAGTGGCTCCATGGCCAGCGTTGCTGCGGTGGCAGTGGTGATTCCACCTACCTTGGCCAGGGTGTTTAAAACCAGATTACGCCGTTTGAGCGCGCGCTCCGGATATCGTCTTGGATTGTAAAAGGATGGGGCCGCAATCATCCCCACCAGCAAGGCCGTTTCATGCAGGCGCAGCTGTCCCACGGGCCGAGCAAAATAATATTCGCTTGCCAGGGCAAAACCATGAACGGCGCGGTTACCGGCCTGGCCAAGAAAAATTTCGTTCAGGTAATGCTCAAGGATCTCTGCTTTGCTATAGCGCATTTCCATCACAATGGCCATTAGCGCTTCAATCGCCTTTCTTGATAACGACCGCTCGGGGCTAAGGAAAAGATTCTTAACCAGCTGTTGTGTGATCGTACTGCCACCTTGCACAGCTTCACCCTTCATCAGGTTTTTACTTAGAGCGCGGGCGATGGCGGTGAGGTCAATACCCGGGTGATCTTCAAAATGGCGATCTTCCATTGCAAGCAGCGCTTTAATCAGTAACTCCGGCATCTGGTGTAGTTCGAGCGTAATTCGATCTTCATAGGGACCGAGTTGCAGGCTGCCGATCAGCTCGGGCTCAAGGCTGATGGAAGATAGTGTCTTTCCGGTACGGTGGTCCAGTATTCGGTTCAGTTTTTTGTCTGAGAATTCAAGCCGCACCAGCGCAGAATCGTCATCAATGCCAGGAACAGTATTGATGAATATATCCATCTTGTTGTTGGCAACAACATAACTGCCGGGTCCTGACACCCTGCCAAGCTTGCGATAGCCTAGAAAATCCAGTTGGGTTGCCAATGCAGCGGCCTCAATATTCGCACCCTGGGCAAAACTCAGGGGGCGTGCATAAACATGGGCCGGTTGAGGGTGAATTCCCGCGCTAAACCGTTGCTGAATCTGCAGGTCGAGATAGACAAGAAATCCACCCAGACATACGGTAAGTCCAAGACAGATTCGCAACAACAGCGGCCAGAAAAATGCCGGCGAATGTTTAGCTACACCCGCCCTGGTCTTTCTGGTTTGTTTTTTTTTCTTACGTGTCACCGGTTGTCAACAGACAGACAATGACGTCTGACACTGCCAGCAAACGTCAAAGCCTGCCGGGTTAGTTTCATTGCAGTTTCGACATACCACAGGTGCGCCAGTATTGTTATCAAACATGATGCTGATCAGATTTGTTGCCTTATCTATGTCAGGATTTCTTTTAACCCATACCTCGGGATGGGTAACAGGTAATTCGCCGAGGGCGCCACTGCCATTCTGGTGAAATATTTCACAAGGTATCCCATTGCCTGTGAGCCAGTCGGCAACCAGCTGTCCATCAATCAATGAGTCAGCAATATAGGCTCTCTTCATTAAAGGTATACAGGTTTAGTCTTTTGTGCGGCGTTGCCGCTATGGGCAGACTTTCAGCTTTGTGCAGTTTTCTCTGCATCCGGGGCTTTAGGCCAGGCTAACATGATGGCCTGTACAAGGGTTGCAAGTGGAATAGCAAAAAACACGCCCCAGACCCCGAACAGACCACCAAAAAACAGTACTGCGACAATAATTGCAACGGGGTGGATATTAACGACTTCAGAGAACAACAGGGGCACCAGAAGATTGCCGTCAAGGGCCTGAATAACCAGATAGGTACCCACAAGCCATGCAAAGTCGCCAGTCCATCCCCACTGGAAGTAAGCGATGATCACTACTGGCACGGTTACTACTGCAGCGCCGATGTAGGGAATCAATACCGAGATTCCTACCAGCACCGAAAGCAGCATGGAAAATTGCAGACCTAAAAGATTAAATGCCATAAAGCTTGCAGACCAGACAATTAAAATTTCCCAGAATTTGCCGCGGATATAATTGCCTATCTGCCGGTCGACATCGCGCCAGACCGTGATTGCCAGCTGGTTATCGCTGGGCAGTACGTCTTTCAGCCACGCCATGATGCGTTCTTTATCTTTAAGGAAAAAGAATATAAGGATCGGCAGAAGTATGACGTATATCAGCAGGGTGATAATACTGGCAGCGCCAGACAATGAGCTGGTGACCAGGTTCTGCCCTGCGAGGGTCAGATCAGTACGCAGAGATCCTATCAGCTCTTGCACCTGGGCCTGAGAAAAAAGATCGGGATATCGTTCAGGCAGGGTCATCAGTGCCGCCTGCCCGGTACTTAACATGCTGGGAATCTGAGCAATTACCTGGGTGAGCTGAGAATAAAGGGTCGGCAACAGGCCGAATACCACCAGCACAAGGAACAGCATGAACGCCAGGAAAACTATCCACACCAGCAGGCTGCGCGGTAACCTCAGTACGGCAAGGCGCTTTATGATGCCATCCAGAAGATATGCAATCACAATGCCGGCCAGCACCGGTGCCAGCATATCTCCGGCATAGACCACAATGACGAACAGAATGACCAGGGCCGCTGAAAGAAATACGACCTGGGGATTAGAAAACTGATGCTTTAGCCAGCTGGATATCTGTTCCATAAAATACTTATATCAGTTTTGTAACGTATCGGCTATATGGCCCGGCAGGCATCATCGGGGTGTTATTCTCATCCTTCGACAAGGCTGAAGCTACTGGTAATATTGACGCTGGGTTCAAGCATTCTGGTAACCGAACAGTATTTCTCCATGGAGAGAGATACCGCTCGAGCGACTTTCTTTTCATCCAGCTGTTTTCCGCTTACGGTGAACTGTAAATGTATGTCGGTAAATACAGAAGGAATACTATCGGCACGCTTGGCGTCCACCTCAATCACGCAGTCGGTCACCTGCTGGCGACTTTTCTCAAGGATCAGCGAGACATCAATACCGCTGCAACCACCAAGCCCGACCAATAACAGTTCCATGGGTCGGGTACCAAGATTTTTACCGCCATTATCCGGGGAACCGTCGGTAATTATCGTGTGGCCACTTTCCGTTTCGGCTTCGAAGGCGATTTTGCCAGCTTTTCTAAGGGTGACTTTCATCTTTGCTCCATAAAAGGAAAAATCAGGATTGATTAGAGAACAGCGCCGCGAGCTTTTGCCCCGGGTCATCCGCGCGCATAAAGGCCTCTCCGACCAGAAAGGCATGGACATTATTTAAACGCATTAAAGCAACATCTTCTTTGTTATGAATACCGCTTTCTGTCACCACAATGCGATCTGCCGGTATTGATGAAAGCAAGTCCAAAGTGGTATTGAGGCTGGTCTGGAAAGTACGCAGGTTGCGGTTGTTGATACCTATCAGTTTGCACGGAAGTTGCAGTGCGCGTTCCAGCTCCCGGGCGTCATGCACTTCTACCAGTACATCCAGATCCAGAGACGTTGCCAGGGCATACAACATGGCAAGCTGCTCGTCACTTAGTGCGGCGACGATCAGCAGAATCGCATCAGCACCGATCAATCGCGCTTCATAAACCTGATAAGGATCAATTATAAAGTCTTTGCGAATGACCGGTAATCCACTATGGGCGCGGGCAACACCAAGGTAATCATCGTGGCCCATAAAGAAGCGTTCATCGGTCAACACAGACAAACAGGCGGCGCCGCCCCTTGCGTAGCTCTGGGCAATGGAGGCAGGATCAAAATCTTCGCGAATTACGCCTTTGCTGGGGGATGCTTTTTTGATCTCCGCGATCACCCCGGCCTCGCCCTGCTCGATTTTCCGGTTGATTGCTGCGATAAAACCACGGGTAGGATTATCAAATGCAAGAGCACGAGATTTTAATTGATCAACACTATGTTGCTCCTGTCTTGCTTTAATCTCATCAGCTTTATGCGCGAGTATTTTTTCGAGGATATCGCTCATCGACTACCTGCCTTCGAGAAAATTATTGAGCAATTTATGCCCATGGTGCGTTTCAATGGATTCCGGATGAAACTGCACCCCCTGGATATCAAACCGGGTATGCTTTACTGCCATAATTTCCCCGTCATCGGTGTTGGCGGTTACCTCAAGACAGTCCGGCAGTGATTCAGGCTCGATCACCAGGGAGTGATATCTGGTAGCCTGAAACGGATTCGGTAAACCATCAAAAACGCCAATGCCTTTGTGTGTGATCATGGAG
>Ga0055584_100006374_pt1 | contig 11573 bp, 25 predicted proteins | sample OSDHelmetaG_FD_58716 | JGI IMG/M metagenome (GOLD analysis project Ga0055584, IMG submission 58716) | Pelagic marine sediment microbial communities from the LTER site Helgoland, North Sea, for post-phytoplankton bloom and carbon turnover... | ecosystem: Environmental > Aquatic > Marine >...
GCACCGGAGTAGTGGAGCTAGACTGGTACGTGGAACCTCATTCACTAGTGAATCTATCAACAAAAAGGTGGAGTCAGATATACACATGCAATACGGGAGGAGAACCGCTCATAGATGCCGTAAAGGAGTTCCTCATATACGAAGGAATTAATGGAGGACTGGAGGTCGAACTAACGTACAGGCAGACAGACAAAGTAGTTGGTTCTGAAAATCCGCTTAGCGGAGAGCTAACAGCGTCCTCAGAAGGCTACTTCGCCCTAGTCGGAGAGTATGAGAAATTCAAGAACAAGCACAAGACATGTGTACGAGATCTCCCAGAATCGGAGGCCCCGGACTTGGAAGCCCCCGAAGCAAGCGGATCTAAATACCACCGCACGATCTACGATTGCCGCGAAGGAGTGGACCTATCGTGTGTAATAGACATATACGAAGTGCTACGAGCATATGACGTAACATGTCCAGCGCAGCAGCACGCGCTGAAAAAACTACTGTGCCCCGGCAAGCGAGGTAAAGGATCAGTACTACAGGACCTAAACGAGGCGCAGGATGCCCTGATCCGAGCGGCTGCTTTAGCAGCCAGAGGAGCAGATGCATAGGGATAAACTAAACGTATTAGTAGGCTGCGAAGCATCCGGAACTGTCCGGGACGCCTTCGCAGCTAGAGGACATAACGCATGGTCTTGCGATATCCTGCCCTCATCGTCAGCCGGCAACCACATAGTAGGAGATCTGCTTGAGCTCCTACACAACGACAGGCGGCGAAAAAGGTGGGATATATTGATCGCCCATCCTCCTTGCGACTATCTGTGTTGCTCAGGACTACACTGGACTACCCGAGGACTGAGAGACCCGCAGCTTACGGAGGATGCCCTAGAGTTCGTGCGGTCCATAATGGCGGCACCGATCCCGCACATAGCCGTAGAGAACCCAACAGGGTGTATATCGACTAGGATTGGCGACAAATTCGCTAAGGACCGAGGGTTCACAGGACAGAAGGCCACGCAATACGTACAGCCGTACGAATTCGGACATGATGCGTCTAAGAGGACCGGACTATGGCTCAAAGGGCTGCCGCCCCTGAAGCCGACTAAGTACATACCTCCGCGCATGGTAAACGGTAAGCCCAGATGGGCAAACCAGACCGACTCAGGTCAGAACAGACTAGGGCCCGGGAAGGACAGAGCAGCCAAGCGAGCTAAAACCTACGAAGGTATAGCGGACGCTATGGTTAAGCAGTGGGAAGAGCACTGCTTGAAGATACATAAAAAGGAGTAGCATACAATGCAAAAAGTAACTATCTTGAGAGAAGAGTGCAGAGAACATACGTTCGATATCCCGGATGGAGTGGAGGAGGGCAGCTATGAGTGGGACGACATAGTAAACGACTACGACTGGAGAAATAGCACGGTCTGCCACGCAGAAGAGACCATAACCTCAATATCTTAAGATAAGGAGCTTCCGATGAGAAGTACAAAACATATGTCTATAAAAGACAGACTGCTTAAACTGGGGCTCCATCACAGGAAGGCAGGGTCGACCACCACAGGCGATATGTTTGAGATATTCAATAAGTCTCATATAACAAAGTTCGTCGGCACTCTGCCTGAGGTGATAGAGTGGCTAAATTCCGAAGAAGAACATAGAAAACAGTAGCTCACTATGACCGTATACAAGATCACAGAGGCGGAGCAGGCCAGGGACATCCTACTAAGTCTTGGAAATGACCGTACCAGAATAGTCAAGGAAAGTATCGTATTCGAATTCGCCGACGACATAAAGAAAGAGGATATGCCACTCGTATATAGAGCATGCTCAGACTGCGAAGACGGAAGTGTGTACGTAGGACACAACGTACATGGGTTCGGACTAGTAAAGAGCGGCACATTCTGCGCAAACTGCGGATATAGTATGCCGACCAAGGCAGAGGTATCCATAGCCTTACAGGGCGATGCCGTAATACACAGAGCATATTACTTATAAAATCACACACACAGGAGAGAATCCGTGAGTAACAACACAGAGCCGAACATGGCTGAGGCGCTACTTAAATGGGATGAGAGCAGTAATAGGTTCTACACAGCTTCCCTGGAAGACGAGAGAGAGATATACTTCGAGACTAGTGACGGACCTATTGAAAATGAAGGGCCATGCAAGCTCGTACTATCGTTCAACTCATTAGCCAGTGCCCTTCTCACAGCTCGAGGACACATCACAGAAAACGCAGTTTTACGAAGAGTAGATTCCCTGGACATAAAGCAAATGGAAGGTATGTATGCATCGGACCGAATGTATGCCCTGACTCAACCAGGAGACCCTACAGCGATCACATCGTACCGGAAGCAAGAGATAAAGTAATGTCTACTTCTCTACGAACAGCTGATGGAGAAGTTCTGACGTTCCCATCAGAGGACCAGATGAACAACTATGTATTCGACCTATCGGAAAGAGATATCGATCTCACTAACTACACGGTGACGGATAATCCGGAAGGTGTGCCGAACTATCGATATGTAGGAGGACGACTCCTACATATCCCAGGATCACCACTACAGCCAAGATAACAAGGAGGCTCGGGAATACCATGGATTCCGATACGTCAAGAGAACTATTCGCGCGCTTAAAGGCAGTGACAGACGGGATGGATCTTCCACCCCTGCGCAGGATCGACCCCCTGTGGCTACTACGCAACATGCGGATACGGAACAGCACACATCCGTACCTAGACCATGCAACAGAGCTATGCAAAGAGCTAGTGCGAGCAAAGGTGTATAAAAAGCCGCCGATAGAAAAATGAGCACTACACCGACAACAGGGTTCCTCCTCCGGTGCGATAGAGTGACATGCAAGGCATGCGAATGCCTGACACCCACTACGACAGTAGACAAAGAAGGAGTGTGCGATACTTGCACATACTTCGCCATCTCAAGGACAATAAATGAAAAAGCCAAAGATAGAACTGAAGAACATCAAGATTAACCACGGCCTCTCGCAGGAAACACACGCATACACTGCAACCGTATATGTGGACGGGAAACGATGGGCAATGGCATCTAATCACGGATGCGGAGGACCTGACGATGTCTCCCCTCTTAAGTCAGGGACCGCTACCTATAGAGAGATACGTAAAGAACTGCAAGAGCTCAATGTTCGTATCGGTGAAACGTATCCCCCGTATACGTTCGATTCGGCCGGACTGGATCCGATGAAGCAGGACTTGGAAACAGTATGTGGCGAGCTTCTGAATCGACACCTTATTCGCAAGGAATACAAGAGACTGAATCGAAAATACCTCCTATTCACCACATCCGTAGGGCCAGGCGTCTACCAGATTACACGGACCAAAGAAGACACCGCCGAACATAAGAAGCGGATCCGAAAGCAATACGACGGAGAGACTCTGACGTTTCTGGAAGATCTTCCAGAAGAAGAGGCCGAGACAGCTCTCCGATCAGCGTAGCGTAATGAAAGAAGAGCTACACAACCTATGTAAGGAATTCGCAGAGGCTATCACGGAGCAAATGGACATAAGCACGTTAGCGACATTTGCGGAGGAAACCATAGTAGACAACCTTGAGGATATGTCGGAGCCTGAGATTCTCGAACACATCTCCCAGTTCTATCCAGAGATGGTAGAGGAGTATAGGGAGTAGCAGCAAGAGCCTATAAGCTAGTACAAGAACAACGCTCAAACCCTCACTACAAAAATAAACATCACAACAGGAGAATTCCCACGTGACCACAGAAACCAACATCACAGATAACCCCGAGACCGGGGCCGAGAAGAACACACCCTACGCGACGCCGAGTGAGCTTCGGTACCGTAGCACCCGCAAATCCCACATGCAGGCAATTAACAGCACACTCAAGGACCACATCTACGACCTGATGAAGGAGAACGACATGCCGAACACCCGAGCGTGCGGGATCGTAGGAGACAGGATTGGAGTCACCGCCACAGCAGTTCAGAACTGGTGTCAAGGTAAGACGGTGCCGGTCGCTACGCACCTGATTGAGTTGGTGAAGTACATGTGCGAGGCGGGGCTGCTACTTTCCGCAACAGCGGCAGAGGAAGATACCGACCCATCAGAAGAGCAGGATCCGACATACGTAGAGGACCTCCCCACTGTGGAGCAACTGCACCAAAGGTACGGCAGCCTACTCCCGGCCCCGCCACATAGCCTTCCGGGAATCTCTATGTCCCCAGACCTTTTGGACGCAGTCATCAGAGAGCTCAAAGCCGACGACTTTGTGTCGTCCCTATCAATCACAGTCCTCGAGAAGTATCGTGCAGCATGGTACGGCAAGCCCGGCGACCCGGCTCCTCTGCAGAGATGAGCAAGAAACTGTACATCAACACCACGGTACGCCTAGTTGTCCGCACGGACGATGACACTGACGTGGATACCCTCATGGAGAATATGGACTACAGCTTCTCCTCAGAGGATGGAGAGATGGAGGACACCGAACTAAGGAGCTGGGAGCTCAAAGACACAAAATGAGCAATAGAACAAAAGAGCTGCTAGTAGAGCTCGGCAAAGGCCTAGGTAAGTATAAGACCAAGGCAGGCGCAGCGGCATTTGCATATAAGATTCTAAAGGCCGCCGCCTTGGAGAGCGGCGGTTCGCGTCTGGTGACGCACCCCGATGTCGAGGTATGGATAAAAAGCCCAGAAGATTCCGAGATTCACGGATACGTCGGATCGGCCTGGCATGTATGCTGGGAGTCCGGACCGACAGACTGGGCAGTAGGTAGTTACCTGCACGGACCGTGGGGATACTGCGAGACTTACTGGGGATTCGACCTAATATTTTACACTTAGTATACAAAAAAAGGAGGCGCCATGAACGCCGTATACATAGTAGAGATAAGCAACATCATCAGGGACTCCACCGGGCTTGGAATGTCTCCTAAGTTCTACCGTACTAGAGGGGACGCAGAGGCCGCCATCCGAAAGCTGAAGGATATTGAGCCGGACTGCGATCACTGCAAACAGAATCACTACGAGTACCAGATACATGAGCTCCAGGAGGCCCGGGGATGAGCGATAAGGGGCATCACTTCTGCGAACATATGATGACTGCTCCGTGGAGCTGCGGGGAGAGGGACTGTCCGGTAGGATGGCACCTCTCCACGTACTTCCTCGACTCGGAGTCCGAGAGCGGCTACTCAGTATCTCCGTACGGAGATGGAGATTTTGAGGACATCTCGGAGGACGAGATACCCACATGTGAGGAGCACTCGAGGGCCTGGTCAGAATATCATCGCCATGTATTGCGGACCGGTGAAGAGCCCCTAGAGGAGTACATAGGGGTCCGCGGACACTACTCACAACCGCAGACGTGGCAACTTAAAATAGAGACCTCCCCAGATGGTCCGAGACTGCAGGGGGCAAGAAGGGGAGCACGCGGTCCGTGGACTAAGGAGATCCCGAAACACGTCTATGAATTCATGGAGCTAGAGAAGACCGAGCAAGGGGAGTTTGTCCTAACAGAGTATACGCAAGAAGATCCTGAGCTAGGCGAGTCTTGGTACTGGGATGTGCTCTCTCGTAAAACTGAGGAGTGGACCCCTCAGAGAGCTCGAACCTGCGCAGCGCAGGGAATTCTGAGACTGAAGATAGATGTACCCCGATCGGACATAGCGGTACAGCAGGACCTTAAGAGGCACGCACTAGAGTCCCTTAAGCGACAAAATCTATAAACAACGAACAACACCAAGGAACAACATGGCAGCAAATAAGAACATTGAATTCAAGATGGCACCTAAGCTTCTTCTGGACGTAATCCGGAAGCAGGCAGGAACCCTAGCTAAGGCGATCGTAGAAGGAGTGATGAACTCAGCAGACGCTGGAGCAAAGGCCTGTAATATCCTCATCAACGGCGACAAGGTCCAGATCCTAGACGATGGGAAAGGGTTCAAAAACGCTAAGGAAGTGGAGGAGTGGTTCGGTACATTCGGAGCTCCACACGCTGAAGAAGAGGAGAAAGTCTACGGAACCTTTCGCATGGGCCGAGGCCAGATGTTCTCCTTCGGGAGAAACACATGGAATACCGGACGATATACCCTACGAGTGGATGTCGAGAAATCCATAGGCGAGACAGGACGCATCTCATACGACATGACCACTAGTCGTACACGACGCGCAGGATGCTGCATCGACATAGACCTGTATAAACCGCTACGGACCTGGGCTGTGGACGACACAGTCAGAGAGGTGACAAGGGCATGTAAATACATGCCTAACATCGAAGTGTATATAAACGACAAGCTCATCTCGGTCGACCCAGCAACAGAGGAGTGGGACCTATCTGACGGGGAAATCTACCTACGTCTGAAAGACACCGGACCTCTTACGATATACTCCAAAGGGGTATTCGTGTCCGAGAAATCCTCCTACCTTACGGGGTCCGGAGGAGACGTCATCGCAGTCAATGGATTCTCCCTCAACTTCGCCCGCAACGCGGTATTGGAATATGACTGCGATAGATGGGTAGGCGTACTAGAGAGCATCCGTAATACGGCACACAAGAAGGCCCTAAAGGCGGCACGACTCACATCTGCGGCGAAGCAGAGATACAGTCTGGAGTTAGGGACGCACCGTGCTCTTCCGGAGCATGTAAATACCCTGAAGATCATCACGTCAGTTAAGGGATCGTCCTATACCGTAAAACGTCTGTTTGATGTACTGGGAGAAAAATACTCCAACCGGATAGCCGTGGCTCCTAAGGGATGTCCCCGAGGTGATAAGGTAATGCAGAGTGGACTGGCTTTCGTATTATCAAAGGACTGTGCGGACCGATTCAAAGACAAGGACGTCCACGAGATTGTCCACGCACTCCTGACCTCTCTCGAACAGCACTGCCCAGACGTCTACGACCGAGTGAACCCGGACATAGAGTCCGTAGAAGTTGACGACCTATTATCGGACAATGATTCAGGGTGGAGAGATGCCCCAGAAAAGGAGGCGGCTATCGAAACACAGACGTGGATGAAGCTACTAAGGGAGTTCTCCAAAAGCCACATCTGCTCGTCATTAGTAAAGCAGTACGCAGAGACCCCTGCCAACAGGGCGGTACATCTCGGCACGCATTTCGGACTAGCGTGTGCATGGACCGACGGAAGATACTTAATCCATTTCGACGAGGCATACCTCAAGTACAAGTCCTTAGCCAGCATCCAGGACACAGTACAAGTGGCGGCTACTCTGTGGCACGAATACGTACACGGAGACACTACATGCGAGACTCACGTACATGGGGAGGAGTTCTATGAGCGATTCCACGACGGCGCCGAGCACTTCATCGGACAGTTCCTAGCGTTTCGAACAAACAACCTGCCCCGAATCCTCGATACAATGGGCCGGCGAGAGACCAAGAGACTGAAGAAGATCCGGGAGACTTCAGAGAAGATACTAGACAAGGCGACTCGGTTCGAAGAGTCGACGTTCGCCTAGAGAAGAATAGAGGACCTAGCATACGTATGCTAGGTCCTCTATTCACGTACCACAAACAACACACCTAAGGACACACACTAATGTCTGCATCAAAAGAGATCCTAAAGACATGCCCGATCTGCAGCACAGTCGGCAAACTCATCGTAGACGAAGATGGATGGCGAAGCTACGAACAAGGGGCGCTCGTACAGCGGGCATTTCCTACACTATCTCCGGAAGACCGGGAATTCCTCATAACAGGGATGTGCTCTCCATGTCAGGATGACATCTTCGGGGACCCGTCGGCCGAGACTAACTGCGAGGAGGACGAATGAACGCCTACAACCACGCATGCGTATCGGCATCTAAGTTTGGAGGACACGACACGGATTATTATGAAATCCACAACTGGTTCGACTCCACTAAAGGACACACGGGGGACTTTACACACCAGGCTCTCCGTCATCACTCCCAAGGTGTAGAGGCGGCCGTTACTAAATTCGGACCCACTCTCATCACCAGTACCGGCGAGGATGTCTCAGTACGGGATATAGTGGAGGATCACATCATTACGGAGCTTGGGTTCATCCCAACTATACAGGACTGGCTACGCCCGATCAAGAACAACCCAGAGCCTTGGATGTACCGCAACCAGTCGACCGCTATGGACATCCGGATGGCTATAGACTTCCCGGAGAGTTTAACACACAGAGAGGAGAAGTAGAATGGAGTTATTTGAAATCCTAGAGATACTATCTAAGGCTATGTACCCAGCATTCAGGACGCACTGGGAAAAGCATAGCGGGGTACACGAGGCTATGACGGGAGAGCAGATTCGAGTATTATCAGGACAGGAAAAAGAAGGCCCCGACGACATGCTCTGCCAGCTGATTATCGAGGAAGTGGCCCAGTCCTATCGAATCGAGGGATCTAGCCGCAACCAGGTCGCGGAGGCTGTCGCGGCTCTAGAGAACATAAAGATGGACATAGAACGGTGCATATCGGCCCTCGAGTCTACCTGGGAAGGCCGGGAACGCGTATGACTCCCCGACGACTGGAGATCCTACTATCTCTATACTCCGGCACATTCACCACGAGAACGTACAACTATTCCTCAGAGCTTACCGAGGATATCAAATACTTGGAGTCCGTAGGACTACTCATCCCCGATCGATACACAGTCAACACGGCCAGAGTTGAGGAGTTCCTAAAGTTTATCGAACTAGCCTCGGATAGCTATATCGAAGCTAGAATGTACTCTACATAAAAGTCAACGAGGCCGCAAGCCATCGGCTAACAATCATATATTCCCGTAACTCAGCGGAAGAGCAAGAAGCTGTTAACTTCAAGGTCTCAAGTTCGAATATTGCCACTAGAGCCATAAATTTTTTGATGGTTTGTGTATATAGTATTATATTGCGGGTATCGTATATAGGTATTACCTCAGATTTCCAATCTGAAGAAGAGGGTTCGATTCCCTCTACCCGCTTTTATGCCACTGTGGTCGAATATTCAGGCGCGGGTTCGAATCCGAGCGGGAATACCAAACTATTGCGCGAGTAAGCCTAGACCTTAATAAATCCTACGGCAGTCGGAAGGTCTGTAACAGGTTCGATCCCTGACCGCGCATTACAAAAACAAGAAGAATAACCAGGAGAGGCACTATGACGTGCGTAGAACGAAAACTGGCCGTTAGTAGCAAAAGATTTAACGGCCAAAGAGATTTAATGGCCCCAGCAATATTCGCCAGAATGTATGAGAAGATGTTGCAGAAAATGGGAATCTCCTACGAAGATATACGCGCAATGCAGGCTCCTACACCGAAGAACGACGGGAAGCAGATCTGGGAAGAGCAAGTACTGGGCCAAGAAGTTACTAGGAGAGACGCCACGTGGGATATAGAAATGATCGACGGAAGCGTGTACTTTTCCCGATATCTGGAGGCAGACGGATATTGCTGCACAGACTGCGCCTACCAACTCGGAATGGGAGTCACCTACGGACTGGAGCATTTCGTACCGTTATCGCACTGTGTAACGGGCGAGCCGGACATGGAAGAGTTCTCCACGTCGAGCTGCGAAATTTGTCACAGCAGCCTAGCTGGAGCTCGCTACGGGTTCATCACAGAGGACGCAGAGCCTCTAAGCACACACACAAAGTCGGTGCCTCTCCTCAACGCCCTGAGGAACGCGGAATCGGTATTTGTGTCGGTAAATCTATCGCATAACGCAGATCCATTCTGGATGCAGGTATCTGCAGAGGATCTCATATCTTCAATGCCTAGCCGTAATGATGTCGTAGTCGAGTACTGGCTGGACGGACTAGATATCTATGTAGGGGCAAGGGTCTAATGATCTGCCTAGCATGCGAGAGAGAGTGCTCGGTAGTTGAAATCAATGACGGATTCTTCTACGACTACGGGGACATAGTCGGAGCATGGCACGACGAATCTGGAGAAGGATCGGCCTGCTGCGGATCGGAAGTCGCTCCGGGGAAGATATGGATGGACAAGACCTCGACCCACAGAGCTAGAAAAAATCACAAGGACGCTCACGGCAAGGTAGTTGTATCAAAAGGCAGCCGGTACCTGGCAGGGATCTCTAAAGGGTACTACGTCTTGGACGGGGAGAGACATCCCATCTATAACTACTATAAAAGACAACTAGGAGAAGGAAAATGCTAAGCAAGCTAACCGCGGGACACCTAGAGATACTGGAGAAGTGCGCCGACAAAGCTTACGAGTGGGGCACGGATGAGCGAGGAGTGTACTTCTCTGTAGGAGGTATACCGAAGTCTGTATTTATCAAACTATATCCGCTAGAAACCTCATGCTTAAGCAAGCACCGGCAGCCGAAGTTCAGAGCAACCGCTCGGTACGGGGATTCGGAAGATATCTACGAGTACCGAGATATTCTATTTCTAGTAATGGAGTTCGGTCAGATGTATAAAGACCGAGGCCTTACGGTGGGGGAGGAATGGACTGCGGACTTGGAGAACCATAGGCTATTCGTATGAGCAGGCACTACATAGTACAGGATGAGTTCTTTCTATACTACGGCAGCACAACACAGCGATCAGCGACACATCGGAGAACTATATGTAGAGGAGAGAGGCTGACACTAGATAGCCAGGCATTCAACGGCAACGTATGGTTCATCGACTCCGCAGGGAGTCGAGGTAAGATAGAATGCGGCTCCGTAGCAAACCTAGAGCGTCGAGGACTACTAAGGCCCGATACCTACATGTAGGCAAGATCTAACAACATAAGGACACACAATGAGCGATATTTACCGCAGCATTCCCGGAGACAGGGACCTTACCGCTTTCGAGCAAGCAGCATCTTCGAGGGGAATACCACGAGAGATCTGGAGAATAGATGAGGCGGCCCACAACAAGGGGTGGCTTAAACTTTACGTCAATCAGAAGCTCAGAATAGACTGCTTACTGACTAGACCCTGGCTTCCCGACCCTCAGATAGTAGCAGAGATTATATGCAAGACGATAATCACAGGAGCCGGGCTCGCGTATAGTCCGGAGATGGACGAGATAATCGAGGTATCCGCAGAGTGCAACGACTACCGCCGGCCATGGCTAGTAGGGGTGCACGACAGAGTCCTAGTCGCGGAGAGGTTCGGAAAGGGCGGGGGGCTGAAGAGACGTATAAAGGTAGACCCAGTATGGAACGCTAACTCAGAGGCAGGAAATGACGGAAACTGAGCGATTCTACAGTAAGCTGGACGAGATCCTTGAGTACGAGAGCAAACAAGCAATCATATATACTCCAGGAGTTCTGGAGATCTTGGCGGAACACTGGAACAACGAGGTAATAGACGCCCTAGAGGCAGAGGCAGAGGACGACTACAACGCAAGGAACGACACACAATGAAAGACGATAAGGTAATAACGCACGAGTGGCTAGTATCTAAAGAGGCGTGCTACTTCGACGGAGAGGGATATCCGTGTACGGTACTAGGCGAATGGTTGATGCCTAAGCTGCCGATCAGTATAGAGCAGCTAGGCCGTATGCGCAAGATCCAGCCGCTGGATAAGCTCTGGGCCCTATATCGCCTAATGTCCGAGAAGCAGTGCAGTCTTGCAGCGCGACGCTCAGCGCTCCGATGTATCGGGAACTGGGAGGCAG
>Ga0055584_100006375_pt1 | contig 11573 bp, 13 predicted proteins | sample OSDHelmetaG_FD_58716 | JGI IMG/M metagenome (GOLD analysis project Ga0055584, IMG submission 58716) | Pelagic marine sediment microbial communities from the LTER site Helgoland, North Sea, for post-phytoplankton bloom and carbon turnover... | ecosystem: Environmental > Aquatic > Marine >...
ACTCCAAATAAACATTGTAAGTATTGATATGTATATTCTATTTTTCATTTTTCATTTTTTACTATTACAAAAGTAGGTTTAGAAAAGGTGCTAGTCAGTAACCTTTGTTACCAAACAAATCAGAAGGATTTTGGGATATGTGACAAAAGTCACATAAATCTAGTTTTATAGGCTTTATTTTTGCCATGATGAAAAACTGGATTCTTATATTTTCATATGGATTAAGTATTCTTATTATGTTTCATACATTAAGAGTATCCATTACTTTTATGTATTATAAATTGGATCCCGTTGGTTTTATTGAGACTCTCTGCGAGAACAAAGACAAGCCAGAATTGCAATGCAATGGTAAATGTCATTTAAAGAAAATCTCTGAATCTTCTGCTGATGAAAATGAAGCCGTCAATCTTATTGATTTTAAGGAGCTCATTCTTTATAAGCAAGAAATAACCAACTATGTCATGCTTTTAGATGTCATTGATTCTCCAAAAGGAATCACTACATATCTAAATTTATACCATTTCAAACACTCAAATTCTTGTTTTCATCCCCCTCAAGTATAGTCCCCACACCGTCGCATAGTTTATCAATATGCCCACAGTTGATGGGCATAAAGAAATTTAATTACAAACCTTAAACATTTTTACAATGAAAAAAGTTTATAGTGCATTATTATGCGCTTTAATAAGTGGGGTATCATTAGGGCAAGAAAGCGTCACCCTACAAGATACAACAAAACACAAAATCACACAACTAGATGAAATCATTATAACTGGAAATTTTAAAAAAGACCCCATTCATACAATTGTAGCAAACAACTATGAAGAAAAGATTGTACAACCCAAAAACGTTGCCGATATATTCAGCGACATCAACGGGTTTTCAGTAATAAAAAGGGGCAACTACGCTATAGATCCTAGTTTTAGAGCAAGTCAATATGAGCAATTAAACATACAATACGATGGAGGCACAAAAGCCATGCATGCTTGTCCAAACCGTATGGATCCTATTACGACTCACGTTATTCCAGAAGAAATTTCTAAAATCGAAATTATTAAAGGGCCATATACCGTTCGCTACGGAGCTACTTTTGGGGGAATTGTAAATTTAGTGACTCAAAAAACCAATTATTTAAAAAAAGGGGTTCATGGAAAAGTTTCAACAGGTTACGAAACCAATGGCAACTCTATGATAAACATATTGCAATTACAATACATCGAAGACAAATACGACCTTGTTGGTAATGTTGGCTATAGAGATTTCGGAAGTTATGAAGATGGGGATGGCGTAGAAATTCCAACCTCATTTAGAAGTATTGACTACGGTTTGAAGTTGGGCTATAATTTCACCGACAACCAACGCCTACAAGCTCATTGGCGTCAATCCTTTGGTCGCGATGTTCAACATGCTGGTTTGGCTATGGATACAGAATATGACGACAGTAGTATATTATCTTTGGATTACAAAATTGAAAACATCAGCAAGGTTATCAATAGTTTTTCTGCAAAAGCATATTATAGTTATGTAGACCATTTGATGACCAACTTCAAAAGGCCTACTTACGCAAATGTATCAGCCAAATCATCAGTAGAATCTACAACTATAGGAGGGAAAGTGGAAATAAATTGGCAACCAGCTCAAAATATTTCTATATTCAGTGGTGTTGATGCTATGACCATTGCAAGAGATGGCGGAAGAACAAGAATGATGCAATCAAACAACTCTATGGCATTTAACGATAAGATTTGGCAAGATTCTTACGTAAATGATTATGGAATATTTACTGAAGCAAAGTGGAGCATCAATCCTGTAACAGTATTAACAGCAGGTATGCGCTACGATCTAGTAAATAGCGACATACAAGACCCAGAGGCTGATTTTGCTGCATATTATGATTTGGAAGAAAAAACAGATCATAATATAAGCAGTACCCTATCCATAAAGCATTTAGTCAGTGACAACTTTACCTTAGAAGTAGCTTATGGACGCGGCGTGCGATCTGCCAATATGATTGAACGTTATATAAACCACTTTACCGTTGGTCAAGATTCTTATGAATATTTAGGAAATCCAAATCTTGACCCTGAGGTCAACAATCAATTTGAAATAGGTTTTAAAGGTAAGACTGGTCAAAACAGTTTTAATTACGCTGCTAGTTTTTACTATTCAAAATTTGAAAACTACATTGTTGCTGTAGTTGATCCTAGTATTACCCGTAAATTTATGCCAATGGCAGAGCCTAAACATGTAAAAGTATTTAGAAACTTAGACAATGCCTACAAGTCTGGTTTTGAGCTGATGGGACAAATTAACTTTCTAGAGGATTACTATTTCAAAACTGAATTGGCTTATGTCTATGCCAAGAACAACGATTTAAATGAATCTTTACCTCTAACACCACCTCTTACTACGGTATTATCTTTAGGAATGAATCGTGATAAATATTGGGCAAAAGTGCAATACAACATTAGCAGTAAGCAAGATAAAATTGCAGAAAGTTTTGGTGAAACCACAACTCCTGGCTATGAGACTTTGGATGTTAAGTTTGGAATAAAACCAATTAAAAATTTAACCTTGGGATTAGCTGCCTTAAATGTGTTTGATAAGACCTACAGCAATCACCTGAATTTTAGTTTTAACAATCAATCGGATTTTGATAGAATCCCTATTACTGAAGCAGGTCGTAATTTTTCTATCTTTGTTCAATATGGTTTTTAAATCTTACATGATTACAAATAAAAAAAAGGGCATTTTTTTTAAATGCCCTTTTTTATTAAAACCAAACTAAAGCCACTGACAACTACATCAGTTTTCTTCTCTTGTTCCGCCATGTCCACCAGCTACAATCATCATAATTTTAATACTTAAATAGATGAATTTGAAAAATTGGATGACAGGATTCATCATTTTAAATCTTTGATATTTTGATATTCTACGAGTCATTTTTCTTAAATTTTGAGTATAAACCAACACATATTTTTATTCGGGAATCAACCACCAAAACGGTTTCATTTTAGCTTTATAAATAAAAGCATAATGTAAAGCGAGTTTAAGCCAGTGACCAGCAAGACCAATCGCTCCAAATGTTTTTCCCAGTTTTCTCCCTTGAGTATTGGGGTATTTTTCATAATCAGGAACTATAGGAAAGGTTGTAATACTCACTCCACTTCCTTTAGTTAAACCAAATCCTGCGGATGCGATACAAGCTGCGCCCATATTCCCCATGCTTCCTTTGTGGTGTAACGATTCCTTACCATTTTTAATACTGTCGATAATATTGTCTGCTACTAGTTTTGCTGTAATCCCTGAGGGCATTCCAGTTCGTGGTGGAGCAGGTGTAATATCTGTTCCGTTTTTACTTTTTCTAGGTTTTGAAATGGAATGAGGAGGAGCAAAAGCAATCCCAGGAGCAAAGATATTTTTATACGTTGGGTTTTGATAGGTTTCTGGCCAATCTTTAACAGACCATTGTTCATATGGTTTTGAGGTATAATCTGCATCGACAATCATAAAGCCCTTAAAAAGCTTTTCGGTAATATCATCTCCATTCTTATCATATGCCTTAAAGCCATGTCCAGAAAATGCAGGAATGAGCATTGCAAAGTCATAAGGTTCAATTTTATACTCTCCATCCAAGTTTTCGTAATAAGCTACACCATCTTCGATTTTGTTTACAGCAGCTCCTAAAATCCATTTAATCCCTCTATCTTCAAAAATCATTTCAATCATTTCATGAGATTTCATAGTCAAGCTTCCGTAGCTCAATAGCATTCCGTCCATTCCAAAATCACCCAATTGGTATTCGTTTGAAATCCATGTTATTTCAGCCATGTCCCTCACCTTATGTCGTCGTAGTTCTTGTTCTACATTTAAGATATATTCAAAAGCGGCACCTTGACAAGTCGATTTAGCATGTCCTGTACCAATCAATATTTTGGCTTTTTGTCCTTGTTTCATTTTTTGAATCAAGGCTTCCAATCCTTTCCATGCATGGGTAGCATGTGTATAAGTACATACAGAGTAAGCTTTATTGGTTCCTGGGATGAGTCCTTCGGTTGCTTCAAAGTTTAATTTTGGCCCTGTTGCATTGATTAAATAGTCGTAGGTAACTTTTTCTTGTTGCCCTTTCTTCTCTCCTGTTACATATTCAACTAAAACATAAGGTTTATCCTCTATTTTATCCCCTTCAGGATGAAAAGTTAAAGCTTTAGCTTGTTTATATCCTATACCTTTTCTTTTGTACAAGGGAGCAAGAGGAAACAGAAGTTGTTCTGGTTTCATTCTGCCAATTCCTACCCAGATATTGGAAGGTATCCATTGGTAATTACTATTTGGAGACACTACGAGGACTTGATGTTTTTTAGGCAGCTTTCTTCTCAAATGAGAAGCTGCTACGTGCCCAGAAATTCCGGCTCCTAAAATCACAATTTTAGACATAATTTTGGTCTTTAAATTTTAAAAAAACTTGTGAACTATGGTTACTTATTGAAGTGTTATTTTTTATTAAAAGCAACCTTAATTGTCATATAAAGGTCGTGATTTTCAATAAGCTATTACGTAACCTTTGTTACACACAAGTGATATTTCAATGGACTTTAACATTTAATTTTAGTAAAATAGTTTTTAGCAATACTAGGCCTATGATACCACCAAACATGGACACCAAAACATTTATAATAAAAAGATGGGCATGAAAAGTTCCGTCTTGCATTATAGTCCATGGATCGAATCCTAATCTTCCAAAAGCCTTTACAAAAAAAATACTTCCGAAGACGCCCACCAAGGTATTACCAATAAGGCTGAAAGAATATTTTTTGTAAAAAAAACCCATTAGGTTTGCTGCTATAATTCCTACAAAAACACTCAACAACGCTATCAAAGTACTTGTCATAATTCTTCATTTACAGATTAGTGTTCACCATAGCCTACATCGTCCATTTTTCCTTTAAAGACGCGATACTGAATAACAAAATAAACAGCAACCAAGGCAACAGCTACAAAAAACCAATTAAGCCCCACTGACAATCCATAGTCATGAGCTGCGACATTGTATATGGTCAAATCGGGGTTTACGGAATTTGTAGATGGCAATAATTTTGGAAAAATTGAGGCTACAGTAGAGGTCAATCCTCCAAACAAGAACAAAGTTGAAAATAAAAATCCTAGGCCATCTTTTTTAAAAGACTTAACTTTAAACATTCCCAATAGACCAACAAATGTTATAATAGGGAAAATCCACAACCAAGGTTTATCTAAGAAGTTATGAAAAGGTTCAGGTTCGATAATATGCCAGACCAGAAGAGAAATGATTACCAAAATCAGTAGTACGATATTGAGGTTAAACACTACATTTTTTAATTTTTTATTCAGGTCTGAGTTGGTTTTAAAGATAATCCAGTTCGCTCCATGGATAGTCAAAGAAACCACACCTATAACTCCCAACAACAAAGTAAACCAATCAATAATTCCCAAGTGTTCAGCCTGTGGGCTTAAGGTAGAATTCCAAAGAGGTAAGAAGAAATAATGCGGTTCTTGAGTAGAAACACCATTAACAACATTTCCTAGATTAACTCCTCTTACGACATTTCCTAGGGCTACACCAAAGAACAATGCCAACAGCAAGCTAGCAATACCAAAGGCCTTATCCCAAATAGTTTCCCAGATTTTATTGTGCACTTGTCCACGAAGTTCCAATCCAATAGCTCTAAAAATAAGCAACCACAAGATCATTATCAAAGGCAAATAAAACCCGCTAAAAGAGGAGGCATAAAGCGTTGGAAATGCAAAAAACAACACCCCTCCAGCAGCAATAAGCCATACTTCATTGGCGTCCCAAAACGGTCCAATAGCGTTAGTTATAGCCTTTTTGTCTTTTTCTTTTTTGGCAAAAAACAGATGAATAATACCTGCTCCAAAATCGTAGCCATCCAAGATCACATAAATGGCTAACATTGTCATTAAAACGATATACCAGAATAGTTCCATAGTTAGTGTTGTTTATTAAGTTGAGGTCCTTTGTTAATGATTTTTCCAGCTAGAATTAAAAATAACATTCCCAATAAGAGGTATAAACCTATAAACCCAAGTAGTGTAAACAAGGTATTACCAGAAGACACTGTAGGGGAAGCTCCATCAGCGGTACGCAATAGGTTATATACCAACCATGGTTGTCTTCCCAGTTCTGCTGTGTACCATCCCATAGTATTGGCGATGTAAGGGAATGGAAGTAAGAACATCAATATCCACAAAACCCATTTAGTTGAATATAATTTTTTTCTGTACAATAGGATAGCTGCAATTAGCATCACTGCAATAAAAATAGTACCCAGTCCAACCATAATATGGTAGGCATAATACAGTCCTGGTATATTGGTTGGGTGGACCTCTTCATCAAACTCGTTAAGACCTTTGATTTGTGCATCCCATTTTTGATATGTTAAAAAGCTCAATATATTGGGCACTGCGATTTTATTATCCAATTTTTTTTCCAACACGTTAGGTTGACCTATAAGAACGATTTCTGAACCTCCATCTTGAGTTTCAAAAATTCCTTCCATAGCAGCAAAAGTTACGGGTTGATATTTGGCCACGTTTTTAGCGGTCCAATCCCCTGTTGGGAATGCGACAATCACACTAGATATTAATCCAAAAACAACAGCTGTTTTCAGAAAAAGTTTACCCGATTCGGTATGTTTTTTATTCAATAAGTAAAAAGCGCCAACACTAGCCATTACAAAAGAAGAGGTTATTATGGATGCAAATTGATTATGTAAATAAGTTGGCAAGAGCCAAGGATTTGAAAACAGAGCGCTAAAGTTGTTGAGTACATATTTCCCATTTTCCAAGATTTCATATCCTACGGGGTATTGCATCCAAGAATGCGTAGCAATAATCAGATATCCGCTAGCCCAAGAACCTAAAAACACGAGGAATCCTGTAACAAAATGGAGTTTGTGCCCAAGAAGTTTTTCTCCAAACAAAAAGAGCCCTAAAAATGAGGACTCTAAGAAGAAAGAAAACATGCCTTCCATGGCTAAGGTTTGTCCTATAATCCCACCTGTAAGTTCAGAAAATTTGGCCCAATTGGTGCCAAATTGAAATTCCATAGGTATACCAGATATTACTCCCATAGCAAAATTGAGCGCAAAAATCTTCATCCAGAATTTTGCAGCGTCGTTGTATTTTTCAATTCTTGTCCTTAAGAATTTCCACTTAAAAAAAACAATCATCAAAGACAATCCCATTGTTAATTGGGGAAACAAATAATGAAATGTGACAGTAAATGCAAACTGTATTCTGTCGTAAAAGAGCATATCTTCCATAATAAAACCTTTTATTGTGTTATTTTACATTTATCGTAATATTCATTGTAATTTTAGAAGTTACAGAATTGGAAATTAGACAGGCTTTCTCAGACTTTTCCAATACTTTTTTTGCTAATTCTCTTTGACTTTCATCCTTTATAGTAACGACAGGATTCAGAACCACTTCACTAATTACGTATTTTCGGTCTATTACTTCCAATTTGCCTTCTGCATCAGATTCAAAATCGACAAATTCCAACTTAAAATTTTCTGCAATGGCCAAAAACGTAGTCAGCAAACATCCATTTATAGCTGCAATAAAATAATGTTCAGGCGACCATATATTGGCTTCGCCTTTAGGAAATTCTGGAGGAGTAGCAATAGAAAGTTTTTCATCTATAACTTTTGAAGACAGTATGCCGTTTCTGTTGTTATTCCAATTGACCTTTACTTGGTATAGATGCGTTTTTGCCATGATGTTTTTTGTTTACTTAACAAAAGTAGTGGCTTTAATTGTCGTGTTTTGTAACTATTATTACAGATGAGGATATTTTTTAAAAATAAAAAAATATCCTCATAAGATTTATTCAAGAGTTATTTTATTTTTTCAATATTGAATTCAAAACCAGCTCTTTATCCAATTTTTTAGTACAGAAGAACCAATCTTCACATTTCAAATCCTCGGAATTTGACATTCTTTCTTCGGCCATACCACAAGATCCAGCTGGGGAAACAATAACGTCCTTTCCTGGCTCCCAATCGGCAGGTGTTGCCACATTAAATTTGTCTGATGTTTGCAAAGCAATCAAAGCTCTATAGATCTCATCAAAATTTCTCCCCAAACTCAAAGGATAATAAATTATAGCTCTAACAATGCTATTAGGATCTACAAAGAAAACAGCTCTTACAGCTTGTGTTTTATGTTCTCCAGGTTGTATCATACCATATTTTTTGGCAACCTCCATAGTGATATCCTCGATCAAAGGAAACTTAACCTCAACGTTTTCCATTCCGTTGAATTTAATTTTATCCTTTATGGTTCTAAGCCAAGCGATATGGCTATACAAGCCATCTACCGATAGACCTACCAATTGGCAATTGGCTTTATTGAATTTTTCTTCGAGATGAGCAAAGGTCATAAACTCTGATGTACATACAGGTGTAAAATCTGCTGGATGACTAAATAAGATAGCCCATTGCCCCTTATAATCTGAGGGAAAGTTTATCTCGCCTTGTGTTGTTACGGCTTTAAACTCTGGTGCTTTGTCACCTATTCTGGGCATTGAAAACCCTTGTGTTCCTGTAGTTGATTCTAAACTATCCATAATCTTTTGTTTTTTAATTAATTACATATAAATATACGTCAAAAAAAGACACTTATATGCAACATATGTTACTAAAAACCAATAATTTAAAACACTATTATCAATTTTTAAATAGAATCAACAAAACAGTATTACGCTCTTGTTGTTTACAGATAGGTCTTCAGAATTTTTTGAGACAAAATCAACAAAAAGACTTAATAATATTGATGATATCTTCTTTTTGAAGAAAACCAGATTGTCTCCATACTTGTTTTCCTTTGCAAAACAACATAAGTGTAGGGACGCCTCTAACTTGATATTTTGCTGCTAAAGTTTGGTTTTTATCAACATCAATTTTAATGATAGAGACCTTATTCCCTAAATGATCTTTTACTTGCTTTAAAACAGGGCTCATCATCTTACATGGCCCGCACCATTCTGCAAAAAAATCTACTAATACGGGGACATCTTTGTTTACTAATTCAGCAAAATTGCTCATACCTGATTTTATTTATTTTTTAAAATTTATACTCCAAATTCCTCTAACTTCATTGGCTGAATATCCTATTGCTTTATCGTTAGGATACAATATTTTTATTTTTTCAAAGGTTGAAGGTTCAATAGTTTCATTAGGTTTTCCATGACACTGTAGACACATTGAGTTTGTCACTATAGGATAATAAAATCTAACATTTTCTTGGGTTTCATCGACAATAGGATTTGGTTCTTCACCGTTGGCCACAGAAGTTTTAAATTGTTCTATATAGCGCAGTTCTTTTGCATTAGCTTGATTGTTTGGGTTTCTCGGTTTGTCAGACACTCGCTTTATAGTTGCATTGTGAATTTGTGACATACTATCCGTTAAGGGATAAGCTCTTTCATTGCAAAAAGCTAAAGCCTCTATAGTTCCTTTTTTTTGTATTGTTCCCATTAGATTTTTCCCCAATACAGCTTTTGTGGTCAATGCATATTTCAAACCACGATCGGCATAGGACAACTCCTCCCCATTGGTTTGGGTTTGTTCTTCTTCTGCGCCATCTTTGATTTGAGCTTGACTTTCATACCAATCAGGTTTTTCAATATCAAACTCATACATATATTCTGCAATCTGTTCGATAGTTTCTTTTGGAAAATATTGCTTAGGCATTACTCCAAAGCGTTTAACCTCTTCAGGCATTTGTGCTTTTTCGGCATTGGGATTTTCAATCCAATCTTTGATTGCTTTTATAAACTCTTCTTTAGAATTTGTTGTTTTGAGATACTGTTCTTTAACAGCTATCATTGGTGGTCCTATTCTGCTATCTTCGTCTGTCTTTGGGCTATGACAAACATAGCAGTTGTTTTCCATCATTTTCTTTCCAGGATGTTTTTTGGCTTTCATCATCTTATCATAAGTAGATTTGTCTTGCTTTGAAGCATCTCCACATCCAAAGATGAATACTGAAAAAGCTGATAATAAAAGTAGTTTTCTCATTATTTTATGTTTGATAGTTTTCTCTTACTCTTGCTTTCGTAAGCCATTGTTTTCACCTCCTAGAATCTATGAAATATCACCCCTTTAGAGACTTAAGATTCCTCCTTTTAAATCGTATACTTCAATAAATCCCATTTTTATTAATTTTCTTGAGGCTTGTCCACTTCTAGCACCGCTCCTACAGTAAATAAAAATAGGCTTTGACTTATCAAATTTTTCAAATTCTTCCACAAATTTCCCTGAATAAAAATCTATATTCTTTGCTCCTTTGATATGTCCGGCTCTAAACTCCATTTCTGTTCTTACATCAACCAGTTGTACCTTTGCGTTTTCTATTTTAGACATAAACTCCATTGAGGATAACAATGTTGCCCCATTGTCTTGTCCTTTCATCCCCATTAATTTAAAAAATATTGACATATAATTTACATTTTAAAGAGTGTAAAATTAAACTTAGAAGGGATTATTTTTAGTAACCTTTGTTACAATTAAAACTGCATTACACAAAACTTTTGTCTATTCAGCAGTACGTTAGTTTATGTTGTTTTGCAAAAGAATTCATTCGGATTAGATTTAATTCTCTAAACATCAGTCTATACTATTTGTTCATATTTATTCATTATAAATACATAAGAAATCAATAAAATGCTATACTTTTATCTATAGAATTTCCATTAAGTTTCCTTTTTTTAAATACTTGGGAGCTCAAATAGATTAAAAGATATAGATGTTACAAAAATCATACGAACAAGGATTAAGCGACATTCCATTACTTGGAGAAACGATAACAGAAAATTTAAGACGCACAGTTGAAAGATTTCCCGACCGAGAAGCCTTAGTCGTTCCACACCAAAATTATCGCGCAACATATTTGGAATTTTGGAATGATATAGAACAAGTATCGAAAGGCTTATTGGCCTACGGTATAAAAAAGGGCGATCGTGTTGGTATATGGTCACCCAACCGTTTTGAATGGGTTTTAATACAATTTGCCACCGCTCGAATAGGCGCTATTATGGTAAATATAAATCCAGGGTATAAAGCTCAAGAATTAAATTTTGCTTTAAAACAATCTGGAGTTAGCCTGTTAGTAATGTCAAAGGGATTTCGAAAAACGAATTACATAGAAATATTAAATGAAGTCAGGTCGTCTTGTGTTCATTTAAGAGACATTTTGGTTATAGATCACGATTGGGATAAATTGATTTCCAAGGGAGAAAGTATATCCGACCAAGACCTTATAGCTATTGAGTCTAGTCTTGAATTTGATGAGGCTGTCAACATACAATATACTAGTGGCACAACAGGTTTTCCAAAGGGAGCTACTTTATCACACCACAGCATTCTGAACAATGGTTTTTTTATAGGAGAGCGTTTGGGTTATACTGAGAACGATCGTGTTTGTATTCCAGTTCCGTTGTATCATTGTTTTGGAATGGTTTTGGGTAACTTGGCCTGTACCACTCATGGTTCTTGTATGATTTTTACAGG
>Ga0055584_100006376_pt1 | contig 11572 bp, 8 predicted proteins | sample OSDHelmetaG_FD_58716 | JGI IMG/M metagenome (GOLD analysis project Ga0055584, IMG submission 58716) | Pelagic marine sediment microbial communities from the LTER site Helgoland, North Sea, for post-phytoplankton bloom and carbon turnover... | ecosystem: Environmental > Aquatic > Marine >...
GCCATCGAAAAGCGACTGGTGAGCGAATCCAAGCGCCTGAGAGTGCTTTTCGAGAGCATTCGCTCAAACAACGAGACTGACAAGGAGATTGCTCTGACGGTTCAAGAGCATGTGAAGGATCGTGTGTTGCTGTTCAGCTATTGGAGAAAGGGGCAGGAGTTGTTGGATAAAATGATTCTTCGTCAATTCTTGGTTGAATACAATCTCTCTAATAATTCGTGACCCAGATTGAGAGAACATTATTCTCAGAGATGTTCGTGTTGGCGGCTCTCGCTCCTTTTTCAGTACCACTTGAACGATAACCCCAGCGAGGTGCTCCAATCTTTGAACCTTCAACCGAATCTTTGATCAACCATTCATCAGTTTCAATGGAACCCGCACGATATCCTAGATGTGTGTCATAAAGGTCAAAGGTGTCAAGTTGTTCAAACCCAGGAATTTGTCCAGTGAAGTAATCTAAAAATTGTGCACGATTAGCAGTTGAAAGATGATTGGTGGTCGCAATCGCATTCGGATTGATTTCACCAGTGTAGGATGTTTTTGCTGTGATGAGAAGAGATGTTATAACTTCAGGCGCAATACAAACAGAACTTTCTGCGGTTTCATAGTCCAAACCATTATGTGGTGCTAGATTATAACTTTCAATTTTGTTTGTAGTTGCGTTGATCCAATTGTCCCAAGGTTCATTCACATTGTTTGCTTTTGAAACAAAGATTTCAGCGTAAGCTTTACCGTTGAAGAACTCAACATGCATTTCTCTTTCAGCACCACCATAATTGATCAATTGCATACCATTCGCATCAAAGGTGTCACACCATAAAAGAGTGGCTGCTTTGAGTCTGGTGAAAAGTCCATGATATAAATTCCATCGTTTTTCAACTGAATTCCAAACCAGAATATCACCGTCCTGTTTACCCTCTTGTTCAAAGTCAGCAACATCTGTAGAACAAAGATGTTCAATATTAAAATGATGATTTTCTGAATTATGAGAAAGTATTTTTTTCATGATTATTGTAATTGTGTTCCATGAATAATATTTGCATAGAGATTCGCAACTTGATTTGCGGTGTTTGCCATCAATGTCATCAATGTTTCCATTTGAACTGTTAGATGGTCAATTGTACCTTGTCGGAACAAAGGAACAATTTGAGAATCTTTATTGAAATAAAATACATCATTTGATGTTTTATCACGAATGATTCTTCCTCGTCCTAATTCAGATTCAAGATTTGATGTTGTTGCTTGTTTGTAAGTTCCTGTTGACATATCAGGCACCCAAACTTTATCTTCTGTTAGGTCAAAGACAAAATTCTCTGCTCTTGTTGCTGAATAGTTTTCATTTTGTACAACATCAAATGTAGTTCCTGTTTGTGAAGAACAGGTGAAGCCGTATGGTTTTGGACCTTTGAAGTGTTCAAGAATACTCATATCAAGTGTGCCGATACGATTTGAAGGTTGAACCTTTGAAACATCAGTTGTGCGGGCTTCCCAAGAGTCAGTAGGATTAAGACCATAGATGTCACCTTCTTGAGCAATATGGTCAAACACAGGCAAAGCTAATTGAGCAGCATCTCCAATGAGTCCGTATGAAGCCATGTTTAAATCAAATTCAATCAATGTGTTGTTATCAATTGTGAAATTGTTATAAGGTGAAGTCCAAATTTTAAAGTTATCTCCTTGTCGACGAACTTTGATTGATGTTCCACCAGAACTTGCTCTGCTTAAGGCGCCTGCCCAAACATCCGCAGGATCTCTCTCAACTAAATGTGAGCCATTGATTGTCAAATTACCTACAGTTTGTCTTGCCGGATTACTTACTGTAAACAATGCTTTATTACTCCAGTTATCTCTTTTATAACCAGGTTCTGTTCCTACAACTGTAGTTACCACTGATGTAATTTCATGAATAACAACAAACCAAGTAAAATGTGAATCATCTTGATTGCGAATTACACTCATTACACGATGAATAGATGGATCAACAGGATCAATTGCATAAGCAAGAACAATTCCCATTCGATCATTGTCATAGAATTCACTCGAGGTGTCTCCAGGCGGTCTACCGTATTGAATATTCCACCATTCTTGCTCATCATTACCATTCACTTCTACACGAACTTCGAGAAGATAATCATCTGTTGCTTCAGGGCTGATAAATCCTACATCATGAGTAGTATTGATCAAACAAGAAATTGTATTTGCTGGTGATGGATTAAATTGAAATGCTGTGAGACTGTTATCCGCAGTGTAAGGGAAAGCACCATCATCACCAAAGGCAAATCTTGACCAAGTGTCAAAAACATCTTCAAGAGTAACAGATAAATTTGTTGTGATAATTGCTACTTCATTGTTTGTATTTGCGGTGAAGTAACCTTCGAAGATAATCCATTCAGGTCTTGTTGCGTAACTTGAATCTCTTTGAAGAACATTGATTTGACCTCGAAAGCCTGCTCGAGAAATCTCTGTTGTTTTGTCTTCAACGTATTCGATTTTATTACCATAGATACCAAACATTGGCTTTTGGTAATCAAATACTTCTTCCCATAGTGTAGTGTTACTTGTTTCAAGAGCAGTGATTCTTGGATCATGGTCTGCGAAGTCTGTATTTTCAAGAGTAGCAATTCGAGTTTCATGGTCTACAAAAACTTTAGGCCATATGACTGTATTTGCGTTTCGTAGTTTATTGACTTTCGTTTGATTTGATTTACTAAGAACTTCATTCGCACTTGTTTTGATAACAAGATTTGCAATGTTTGCTTCAAGCGGCGCAAGAATTCTACGGTCTGTATAGTCAAGTCCAAAGGTGAACGGATTATAAACGTATGCCATTTATTTTACTCTTTTCATTGTAAGCATATTACGATTCGCATCATAAGTCATTTCAAGTCTTGCTACCAGATTTGCGTTAATTGGCGGATCTGGTTCCCCAAGATAATACATTGTGTTTGCTAGATTCCAATAAGCGTCATATTCATTGACCATGTTATCGTAAGCAGGAATACCTAACGGATTTCCAAACCAATTTTCTTGAGCGTATCTTTTGTTAATAGAATTTGGTGAACCAGCCATAATTATCTCCTATCATTCGTAGTCATAATTTGATTGTGAACTAGGTGGATTGAAACTGAAACCACCCATTCTTTGAGGTGAAGCACTAACAGGGCGAACATTAAATGCTGTGATTTTTCTTTCACCTGAAGGTGCTGAACTTTGTTGCTGCGGTCGGTCTTCTTTTTCTTTATCACCATCTTGTTTTGATGCCGCATCACGCATAGCAGAAGCAGCACCTGCTAAACTTCCCATTGCGGATGAAATTTTCTCTTTGATTTCATCAGGAAGGTCAGCATCTTTCGGTAGCATTGATTGAATCATACCAATGATTTGACCCGATTTTTGAAGTTGTGATTTGACCATCGCACAGTAATCTTCATTGTGATCATGACCATCAGTGTGAGGACAATCTTCTGAAGTCAATTCTTTTTTACGAGCCTCAATTGCGTCTAATTCTGCTCTTTTCGTTTCTTCTTTTTTCTTTTTTAGTTCTTCTTGCTTTCTTACGGAATCAGCTTCTAATTGCTCATTCTCGAGAAGAAGTTGTGGACCTTTACCCGGAGAAACACTCTCGACTGGTTGAAGTCTTCGTCCATTGATAATGCTATTGATTACATTATACTCTTTGATATTCTGATGCATGTTCCCTTTGCGCTTAGGATGGAATAAATAATAGATATCTCATTTGTATTATTTATCAATTTATAAAACAGAGAATCATGTATAAGCTAATCTCAGATATCAATACTTTACTTAATGAAGAACAGAGAGTGAATGGGTATTTTGCTGTTGTTGCTTCAACACAAATATCCAAAAGACTTTTTGAAAGATATGCTCATTTCAAAAAATATCCAACAAACGAAAAAGGCAAACCTCTCTATCATATCACAATCACTTACAAGCCTGAAATGAAAGTTGCTGAATCATATAAAAGATATATAGGGCAAAAAGTTAAAGTGAAAATGAATAAACTTTATCAGAATTATTTTATTCAAGCATTTTTAGTTTCAGAAATGGTCTTTGAAAATGGTGAGATATTACAAAAGAGAGATTCAGGACCCAATCAAAAACCAGGACCTGCTCATGTTACAATTTCATGGGCGGATGGTCACTTCGCAAAAGAATCAAATGATTTGATTCTACAAGCACGTCAATCAAAAACTGCTCCTCGTATAATTGATGAAGAATGGACAGGTGAGTTTTTTTTCATTGAAGATTAACCCTTCAAAATCCAAGGCCTAAAAAAAGCGTGAGTTTTTACACCCACGCTTTCTTCTTTCACTGTTCGTAAAAATCAGGTCAAGTTAACAACCTTCATCTTGCGATAGTATACGTTCAGATTAGGAGTAATTCCGTCATCTGGGATACGCACTGGATAACCATTTCGATCCACTTGAGAGAATGGATTAGCTACCATTGCATCTCGGCTCATGAATCCAATGATTGGAGTGAAGGTTCGTGGATCTTGTGCCTTCAGCATTTGTAGCGGCTGATATGGGCAGTAGAATACACCGGCATCATAAGGAGATGTTCCTTTGTATCCAACACATACCATAGCTTTCTTAGCATTGACAGGCAGATAAGGATCGATGTATACTTTGAATTGACCATTCAGAATACCGGCAAACAAGTTGTCAGTTTCGTCAGTCTTCAAAGACACTCTCATGTTTGAGGAGTAGTCAAGCATTCCTGCCATCTGAAGTGCGGAAGCAACATCAGCGGAACAAAGAATGACATTTCCTTTTCCACGTCGTGTTTGTCGTGCAATTTGGTTTGCTTCTACTTCCAATTGGAACATCAAACCTTTGAACTTCTCAACTGACCATCGTCCGTTTGAATCAACCAAAAGGTCAAATTCATGAGCGGTAGTTGTGTTCTGGGCACCAGGCTTTGCTACAGTGTAGATGGTGCGAATTACTTGGCGGTTTACTTCAGCAAGAATCTCATTTGAGAGAATGTTTGCGAGTTCGCTTTCAGCATTCAATCCGTGAGTTGCTTTCAGGTCTTGAGCCATCTCAAGAGTATACTGACCACGCAACTTACGTGTTACGGCTGATACAGACATCTTCTCAATACTGAATGACATTTCTGGGAATTCTGGTCCGTTAGGTCGTCCCATGTTCTCACCCCAGCTGGTTGGCATTCCTTTACCATGATTCATATTCCCATTAAAAAATACTTCTACTGGATCATCTGTTCCTGTAAGCGCATTGACTTGTGTAGGATTTTTCAGGTCAGCATGAGTTCCTGTTCCTGTGTAAGCAGTGTTTGCTTCACCGAAGAAGGCTTCGTTTGTTCCCAATAGTGTATCATCAAATCCATCCATTCCTGTACCAGGAACAACACCAGGTGATCCGTATTGTGAACGCATTGCAAAGATCAAACCAACAGGAGATGTCATTGGCTGAACACCACAAACATCATATGCCAACAATTTAGGCATGGTTCGTCTTACAAGAGAAATCAATACAGGGTCAACCCACTGAACAGCACCGGAAGCATCAGGTGCAGCACCAAAGGTGTGTCCGTTGTAAGGCACTGTAGCCTGTAAACCATCTCCAACTCCTGAAGCAAAGTTGGATGTATCCATACTAGAACCCATCGGTCCACCATTTGGATTCTCGCTCAAGAACAATCCAGAACCTTGTTGCTGAATTGCTTGCTCTCGCATCATTTTTTCTTGGTTCTCCAAGAGAATAGCGGTTACGCTTTTCTTATAGTTGTCGTCGATTTGAGGTAATTCTTCATGTTCAAGAATCGGTTTCCACTTTGCTTGAACTTGCTCGTTAAGAATCATATCTTCTCCTTTGTTAAAAAATTGAAATACTTTCGTTTTTTCTTATTTATATATTTACACTTTTTCAAAGTTAGCGAACAAATTTTGAAATTGCGTTTTTATATACGTCAATCGCCGTTATCGAGGCAGGTTCAGCATGATAATCCTCAAGCAATGTTTGAGAACCAAACTGTTCTTCCTCAGTCATATCTTTTTTCTTTGATACGGTTGTTTCAGAGTCATTTGAAAAATAATGTTCTTTAATGATCTGAATCTTCTTTTCGAATTCATCTTCGCTTTCAAAGTCAACAGATTCAGTCAACTGCTCGAGTTGATCTCTTTCTGCCATTGTCAGGTCAGAGGAATTTTCAAACAAGATGTTCTTCCTTCGCTCATTCTGCAGTTGTTTCTTCAACCTCATATTGCGCTTGAGGTGAGAATTCACTTGTTCTTGAAGTTCTTCGGTCTGCTCTTCAAGAGATTCTACAAGATTTTCCTTGCCTTCTGGAACGTCAATGTAGTTTTCAGCAAAGAGATTTCTCAATCCATAAATGAAGTTTTCAGTGATTTCTGCACGAACACCTTTTTCAATTGCCAATTCGTTCTCTTTCATCCACTCTTCGGCTACATAGGTCAAGTATTCATCAATCTTAGTGGTCAAGTTATCCAATTCTTCATGGAGTTGTTCAGCATGAGCCTCTACCGCTTCCTTGAGATTTTCATTGTATTGCTCTTCGAGAGATTCTCGAATCTCGTCCACTTCTTCGTCAATTCTTTTATTCAAGACGGTTTCGAATAGAATTGCTGCTTTTTCTTTGAAAGCCTCTGTAAGAGTTTCGTCTTGTGCGAACAGAGATTCAATCTGTTCCTTAACGTCCTTCTTTTTATCAGCTTTCTTCTTGGCTTCTTTCTTGTCATCATCTTCGTCTTTTTCATCATCGTCATTATCCTTGTCTTCAATGTCTTCAAAGTCCATTTCCTTTTCATCATCTTCGTCTTCGTCATCATCGTCATCATCCTTTTTCTTTGAAGCTTCATCAAGTTTCTTTTTCAGATCCTCGTCTTCTTCTTTCTTCTTCTTTCGACGAGCTTCTTCGAGTTCTTCTTCTTTCTTCTTCATTCTCCGTCGACGTGCTTCAGTTACAGTATCCTCATCACTATCATCATCCTTGTCTTGCTCATCTGCAAGTTGAGTAGCAAGAGTGCTGATTGTGGTTCCTTTTTTGATTGTAACTTCGGTCGCAGAAGGAGTAATCTTCAATTTTTTCATCAAAGCACTGACTGTTGAATCGACTTTATCTTCATCAACAACAGTACTTAAGTCAGTTGAGTCTTTGATTTCATCTCCGAATTTATCTTTCATGAAATCGGAAATCTGACTCTTAAGTTCTGTGTTAGAGGCCATAAGAATTCCTTTGCTTAATAGTTAACAGTTAAAGTCCGTTTATAGATTATTTATAAAAATTTATTTTTTTGATACTTCTTTCAAAAAATGGTCAAAGATTTTAAGAGTTTCTGCTTCACGCTTCTCTCGTAACTTTTCCTTGACACTCAATTCGATAGTGTCTTTTGTATCTTCAATCAAACGGTCTAGTTCTTGTTCTTTCTTCTTCACACGCACAGAAGCTTGATTCTCAACAAGTTTGCGAATCTCTCGATTCTCGTTCATCACCATCATTACCTTATCTTGCATACCTTTGATTTCACTTTTCAGTTCAACTAAGGTATCGAGGAAAGGCATTGGATTGTTTGTGAAGGACTTTTCTTCTTGAATTGAAGCTTGCTGCTTTACATAAGATTTTGTTTCATCGTTCCATAACCAATCAACAGATTCCATTACCATTTCAACAAAAGCTTTTGGTGCTGAAGGGTCATAGACAACATCAATTGCGGACAATTGAAAGTCTTCCCCGACCAGTGAAACACCATCTCTTTGATGAAGAGAACCAACACCTCTTGAAGATACTCCAAGCTTAACGCCACCGTCTACAAGACCACGGACTATATTCCCACATGGAGTGTTAAGCACTTTTGCTTTTCCCATAATATTATTTCCATCCACTGCAAGTTCCGTCACCATGTGTGAAACTCGCTCAAGATTTACAGTAGGATCTGCAGGGTGATTCAACTCACCCAATGCTCGTTGCGTTTTGACTTTTTCGTCAATGTAACGATTTGTTTCTTTTTCAAGAATCGGTAAAGTATAGATTCTACCATTCTTGTTGGTTTGTTCTGCTTGCATGAAGATGCCAGAAAGGAAATGTGATTTTTCACCATCGGCATTTTCTTCAATCACACTCTTGATATCTTCTGAGCTTTCAACAAGTAATTTCATTTGTCCTCTACCTTAAAGTTTTTGAATATTTGCGTGTCAAATTTCTTTTCATTTTAGCAATTTTCATTTTGCCTGGATTTGAACGAACCGTCTTCCATCTTTTAAGAGAAGACTTTCTATCTTTTGCTTTATCAACCGCAGGCTTTGCGCTTTTTGGTAAACACATGGTTTCTTTGACCTTTTGTCCGGCTATGTTTATTTCTCTATTTAGACTTTTTTTGTATTCATTATTTTTACAAACCATTGTAACTTTGTTCAAATGCGTCCTTGGATTCTTACGCCAACGAATTGAAGCAAATGATTCATTGACAGAAACTTGAGCTTTATATTTTCGAAAATATTCTTTGAGAATATGTTTCGCATCATTTACAGTATCTCCTTTATCTTTGCCCACTAGTCGATGAACAAAATCTTGAAGAATACTTTTTATTTTTTCTTCACTTAATTTTACAGTTTTTTGGTTGTCATCTCTTTGGTCATGATTTTTTATTGATAATATTTCCGCAACCGAACAGCAAATAATAATTAAAGAATCTTTTTGATGATTACTCAGTCCTTTTATTTCATCTCTTATATAAGTTCCTACCTTTTTATAATATGGATCACTTTGATAAAATTTTTCTAAAGGCATTTCAATATCTTTACCTTTTATTTTTGAAATAAAATTCTTTACGAGAAGAATTTCATCTTCATATTTGTTGTGATAAGTTTTGATCAGCTTTATGATCTTTTCTTTTCTTTCCTCATATTCATCCTCGCTTTCATTTTCTTTTTCCTTTATTGAAAGTTCAGCATCCGGATCCATTTTGTCAAAGAAAAATTCAATGTCGTCAATGTTTTTGTTCAGTTTTTCTAAGTCAAGTTGTTTATAATTGCCACTTGATAAATCAACGTCAATATCTTTAAAGAACCCTAAATTAACTTCATCCGAGTTTAAGTATTCTAGGTATTCATCTGGATGAAAAGAACCTGTATTATCGTTTGGTTCTTTTCCTAATTTTTCAACTATACTATTCTTACTTTTGATTCCATTCGAATCACTTCCACCTATCAATGTTCTCATTATACTATTATAATTGTCCCATTTTTCAGTTGAAATCGCTGACCTACTTTTCAATGGACTTTGCTCATGATTCGGATCACTTTGTCGATATCTTAGCAAAGGCATTATATCTTTTGAATGAAGAGTCATAAATTTGTCAGCAAAAGATAATAAAGTAGTTGATTGCCTTGAATATTCTAACAGGGCTTTCAATAAAGGAATCAAAATTGAAATAAAAGATTTACGATTGATTGGATTCAATTGTTTAAAATCCTCATTCTGTCTTTGAAGTTTTAGAATAGTATCCCAAATTCTTTGATTCGCTTCCTTCTCTCCCTTATCAAGGTCATACAGAGATTTAAATTCACCATCAAGGTCTTCCCAACTATGCAAGAGATTTGTTTCTGAATTGGTTATTTTTTCTAAATCTTCTTTTTTATGAATAAGTTCTTTTTGTTTTTGATCGTATTCTTTTCTTGGAGCGTAATCTTGAATATCATTAGATTTGTCTGGGTATTCACCATCAGTAATAACCTTTTGAAAACTTGTAAGACTGAAGGTTTGTGGAATATCATGAAATCTTTTAAATCGTGACAAGGCTTTATTATAAGAACTTAAGCTTTTGATACCTCTTGCTGTTGTTCTACCAAGATGAGTATAGAAATCTTTGAGTAAATCAACCAAAGGTTTATACTTATATTCATCTAAACTCGGTGCCTCATAAGAAAACGCATTATTTTTATTCCTCTCTTCTCTTTCTTTAGCCATCGCCTTAATTTGATCTTTATCAGTCAAAATTTTATCGATTGTTTCTTTACGATGTCTCCATTTTTGTTCAGCACTTAAGAACCGATCTCGTCCTTCAACTTTACTCTTCATTGACCGTGAAGAACTTTTTAGCATTCGAATTTGAGAATCAGAAGATTCAATACTAGATTCTGATACAATATCCTTAGCATAATTTTGAACTAAAGTGTTTCCTCCTCTGTTATCTTGATTATAGAAAAGAGTGGCTAAAATATTAAGCTTAATCATTGATGATGTTTGTTGTTTTTCAAGACCCTTTATTATTTTATTAAAATCCGCTGTAAGGATTATAACCTCTTTTTTAACTTTATTTTCATTTATATCTGATTCTAATTTTTTAAAAAACTCTGATTCACGATTGGTTAAGTCTTGTATCAATTCAACTTTACTTATTTTTTTTGCGGGTTCATAACTTCGTTGAAAAGCGTCAAGTATAGTCGCAATCTGTGTCAACACTTTTAGCAAATTTTTATTTTGAAAATCTTCATTTTGTTCATAAATGAATATACTTTTTTTATTTCCTTTAACTATCTTTTCGAATAAACTATAATTATCAGCAATAAAAGCAAGTTTATCTAAATCAATTGTTAGATTGAGGTCTTCTGATGAAGATTCTTCATTTTTTAATAAAGTGTCAATATGATATATGTTTATAGTAGGTATTTGAAAAGCAACGATGTTTCGATTTATTGAAACAGGAGCAATGTCTTTATTCAATTTTCCTAAGAGATCCTCAAATTTATAATATTTTGTTCGTTCAATATGATTATAAACTTCTTTACGTTTTTGTTTCCATTTATTTCTTAATTTGGCCCAAGTTGTTCGAGTTGTATAGAGAATTACTTTATTTTCATTAATATATTCAATTATTTTATCATTCTTTAAGTGTTCAATCACTGGAACTGATTTTTCACCTTCTTCTGTACTTACCTTATTTTTTGATGCGAGATATTCCTCCCATTTATTTTGCTTTTGTTCTAAAGATAAACTTTGAATATATCGAATCACATGGGCTGGTGTTTGCTTACCATATAATTCAGGATTTTTGAAATATAAATGTTTATCTTCAATAAATTTTTGCCAAGAAAAATCTTTACTATCGTACTCATTCAAGTCAGTATCTTTTTTATCCTGTAATTCAGGATGAGGTCCCCAAGATAAAATCGCCGCTTTTCGATCACGGTCAATCTTTCTTATATCAAAGGCTGTTCTACCTTCAAGACTATCTAATTTTTGTTTTGACAAATCATCAAATTCTTGGTAATTTCTTTTAAGCAAATTTCCAAGATAATCAGCAAATCCTTTTATATGGTCATAAGATTCTTTTTTATTTTTATTTGCCGCATGAGAAACAGCAGCATGAAATAATCCTTCATCTTTATCATCTGGATTTTCTCCTGCTTTTGTCAAATACAAATGGTCATACAAAAAGTTATACAATTTATGAACTTCTTTATTACTGCCAAGATTTTGCGTATGCTGAGAAAATTCCGAAACAAACTTATTATATTTTTCTAAAGTGGATAATAATTTACGAAAGGGTGTTTTTTCTACTTTTTGG
>Ga0055584_100006377_pt1 | contig 11571 bp, 12 predicted proteins | sample OSDHelmetaG_FD_58716 | JGI IMG/M metagenome (GOLD analysis project Ga0055584, IMG submission 58716) | Pelagic marine sediment microbial communities from the LTER site Helgoland, North Sea, for post-phytoplankton bloom and carbon turnover... | ecosystem: Environmental > Aquatic > Marine >...
TCTGCAGAGACTCTTCAATATTTGCATATATTGGAAAAACTTTATCAAGTCGAGCCAATTGCAACACACTCATTGCTGCAGTGCTGACGCCTATCAGACCAAATTTCAGCGTCTTCTTTTTTGCGGTTTGATAACCTTCGACGAGACTCGCAACACCAGAACTATCGATATAACTTACTTGAGACAAATCGACCAGTAAGCCTTTACCCTTTCCAAGACATTCGAGGATTTGCTTACGCGCGTCGGGAGAACACGATAAATCGACCTCACCACTAAGCTCAATAATTGAGTAGTCCTCTTCTTCTATTGTATTGTATGTCGTCCCCATTATTTTTTCGCCTCACCCTTTATGTTGCCAGAGATAGTTAATAGATTGTTTTTTTCATCTCTAGATAATTTCCATTACCACTTTGCAAATGCCCCATATCACACTCATCCATAATTTCCCGAATAAAATGGACGCCGAGTCCTCCGGGTCTTACATCATCCAAATCTCTTGGATTAACTTTTTCCAAATCAATTGGTTTTGCGCCATCAGTCAGTCTGAATACTATCTGCGAGTCATTATTCAAGATTTCCAAAATAATTTCACCTGAATCATCAAATTGATAGGCATGTTGGATTACATTCATACAAGCCTCATTCAGAGCAATCACCAGCTTATCAGCCAATTCTTCACAACACCCTAGTACTTCAGCAGATCGTTTCACTAAAGCTCGCACGAGGCTTAATCGCTCCGGCTTCGACGGGAAGCGCAGTTCAAAAAGTTTTTCTTCGCTCACGACGTTTTGCATTCTATCAACATAATTGTAATGTCGTCGTGCTGACTGACATCTGGTATATACACTTTCTCTACTATTCCAGCCAGACGTTCAGGACCGGCAACCTGGTAACTTTTTTCAATTAGCTTGATCAAGCCAGAGACTTCCAATTGTTCACCATTTTCCATCGGTGCTTCGCTAATACCATCTGTGAATAAATACAGACTACCTTCATCCAGAGGCAGTGTAGAAACTGGAAATTCCGCGCCGGGAATGATGCCTATTGGTGGAGCAGTCGCATCTATTTCTTCAAATTTACCATTATGATGATAGAGAGGCGGCTGGTGTCCGGCGTTAGCAAACTCAATGACTCGCCGTTCCAGATCAATAAAACCGGAAACTATTGTGATGAACATTCCGTGGGAAACAGATTCACATATTTCATCATTGACTCTGGCCAAATGTTCGCCTGCATTCGATATTCTTTTCGCAGCATAACGTAATAAACTTGTTGTCTTGGCCATTAATAAAGCCGCATTCATACCTTTGCCTGATACGTCAGCCAGGTTGAAATATATCAAACCATCATCTCTTTGAAAGTAATCGAAAAAATCACCTGATACTTCGCGTGCAGGCACGTTAATTCCGAACACCGGAAACTCATCGTTTTGCTGATCTGGCAGCAGGCTTTCCTGAATTTCGCGTGCCAGTTCGAGCTCTTTCTGCATGCGTTGCTGGACGACAAGTTGGTCTGCCATACGCGCATTATGAATAGCCAAAGCGGCGGCGGCGGCCAGGGCTGTCAGTAAATGCTGATCTCTTTCATCAAATAGACCCGTCCCGCCACGTTTATTGATGAGTTCCAGGGCGCCTATACACTCTTCATTTACTACCAGTGGAGCACAAAGTATTGAACGCGTGACAAAGCCGGTACCTTCATCGACATTTTGTGAAAAACTCTCGTCTTTGCTGACATCCTTTACCATCTGACAACTGCGTGTCGTAACAGTCTTGCCGACAATACCTTTGTCAGAAGGCAATCGTAATCCGGTGATATCTACCGGACCGGCACAACCTCGGCAAACCAATTCGGCACCATTGTTCTCCAATAGAAAAACTGAATCTGCTTCCGCGTGCAGGTATTGCAAAAACTTATCTAATGCGTTCTGCAGGGTCTCGTTAATATCCAGCGAAAATGCAAATGACTGGGTAATCTCGGCGAGTAATCCCAACTGATCTTCAAGTGAATGCTCTTCACTCTTATCAAATAACTCAAGTACATTGATTGCTGAGCTCAAGTTAGCGCCCTCACACTTTCCATATAGGCATCTTCATCCGGCATACAATTATTTCGTTGTGCTACCCATAAGGATTCACCAAGACATTCCATTATTTTGTGCTCAATTTGATGCTGATCTTTCGAGATTTCGAATAGCTGCAAACACAACTGACGAATGCCAGCTGGTCGATCTGTATCAATTTGTTCTTTTATGGCTATGTGCATACTCATATGTAAAAAAGGATTTATAACACCCGCTTCCGGAGAATAGTCTACTTCGAGCGATTTACGGCCTTTATTCAGGACATCATGATACTCCGGATGGCACAAAATTACGTCCAGAATCAGCTGTTCTAAGGCTTCCAGCTGCTGCTTATGCGTAAATTTCTCCCAAACGCTCAGGAAGTGACTACGTACATCATTTCTATCTTGTACAAACATATTATTGCCTATTCGAATATCATTTAGATATATTGCCTGATTACGCTAATTTTGCCCCCAAATTATGATCGTAAATACCCTTAATTCTTCTTTTAATTAGGTAAATGACTTTTTTTCTTTCCACTCACACAAGTCAATTATTTTGCATTTGCTACATAAGGGTTTGCGCGCTATGCAGGTATAGCGACCATGCAGAATAAGCCAGTGATGCGCATCCTGTTTAAAAACATCCGGTATAAATTTCAACAAACGTTTTTCAACTTCAATAACATCCTTTCCAGGCGCGATCCCGGTTCGATTAGAGACTCTAAAGATATGCGTATCGACTGCGATTGTCGGTTGTCCGAATGCTGTGTTTAAAATGACATTGGCAGTTTTACGACCCACTCCTGGTAATTCCTCTAGCGACTCCCTGTCTCTCGGTACTTGGCTTCCATGCCGTTCTACCAAAATCTGACATGTCTTTAAGATATTATTTGCTTTGGTGTTGTACAGACCTATAGTCTTAATATGCTTCTTTAATCCCGCTAAGCCTAAATCGAATATAGCCTCAGGTGTATTAGCAACGGGATAAAGGGATGCTGTCGCTTTGTTAACGCCAACGTCTGTTGCTTGTGCTGATAATATTACCGAGATTAATAGTTCAAAAGGAGTGGAATAAATGAGCTCTGTCGTTGGCTCAGGATTATCTTTTTGTAATATTTCGAAAATTTGACTACGTTTACTTTTATTCAACCGCTATTCCCCGCGTTGATTTAATCGCACTGCGACTTTCGAGTTTTTTAAATAGAGCAAGTATCAGCCCTAAAATAATCAAGGCGCCAGGAGCTGAAAGTAACAGGGAAAAACCACTTTCAGAGATAGTTAAAAAAGAGTAATCCTTACCCAGGAAAACCTCACTATCACTCAATAAGCTACCCTGACCAAACAATTCCCTCACTCCTCCTACGAATACCACAATAACAAATATTGCCACACCATAATTCAGCGTCACTTTCAAAGCATCAAGCGGAGAAATGTACAAAGCTGTTTTCTCAAGGGCGTATAACATAAAGCTGTTCATCGCCAACAAAGGAATATATAAACCAAGAACCTGACTCATCTCAAACCAATGTGCCTGCAACAATAAATCCAGCACAGTTACCCACGTCACACTGATAATTAGAATCACTATCAGACTCACGTTATTTGGTATGTAGCGCCGACAAATAGACACAGTCAATACAGAGCAAATCAGAACAACCAATAATCCCAGTGCCATGTTAACAGCAGTTAGTAATGAGACTGATTTTGCCAACAGGGGACACACGGCAAGCGTGCCAATTAGATCGTAATTTAAACGCTTAGTTGATGTGTCCATCAATTCGCCAACTGAGTGATATTCGTCTCATTTATCATTTGCTGCAAGTGAGACAATCTCTGCTGACTGTCATCCATTTCCAATAGTATTTGTTTACTTTGTAAATCCAGGGGCAACATTTCTGTCAGCCGATAAGTCAACCAATCGGCATCTTGAAGAAGATTATCCTTATCTTCGCATTCAATATCATAGTGTTCGAATATTTGACTCAGAAGTAATTGCAATGAATGGTACTTCTGCTCAATTTCAGCCACTTTCGGCTCCTGCGTCAACCACTGAATCCGGCCTTCAAGCAAGCCATTACTGCGCTCAGAAAAATGCTTAACTCTAAACCTTTCCCCCGCCACAGCAGTGATGCCCAGTAAACCGTCTTCAAGCTTGCTCCAGTCGACTATTTTCGCATAAGTGCCCACATCGAAGCACTGCGCACCGCCACCGGTTTCGAATCCATTTTTGATTAGGCATACACCGAACCCGCTATCAGTTCGTAAACACTCACTTACAAGATCAGTATAACGAGGCTCAAATATTCTCAATGGTAGCTGTCCACCGGGGAAAAGTACGAGGTTAAGAGGAAATAGTGGAATTAGGTCCATTGGTTTTACTAGCTAAGCTAATTTTTGTATGAGTTTTTCATGGATGCTCTGAAAACCTCCATTGCTCATAATGACGATATGATCATTGGCATGCGCTGAATTTGCCAAATCTTCAATTATCTGCTTAATCTCAGTATACACTTTACATTTATCACCCAATATACCCAGACTCTCACTCAGGTCCCAATTCAATTTATCTGGCTCATACATCAACACCTGATCCGCTGATGATAAAGCCGCACCCAGGGTGTCTTTATGAATTCCCATGCGCATCGTATTCGAACGAGGTTCCAGCACTGCAAAAATCCGTGATGTCGGGCCCACCTTTGAACGTACGGCCGATAAGGTAAGCCTAATGGCTGTAGGATGATGTGCAAAATCATCGTAGACCGATACACCATTTATACAGCCACGCAGCTCTAAACGCCTTTTGACACTCTTAAAGTCAGATAAAACCGCACAAGCCTGCGCAGGATCCACGCCAACGTGCCTGGCACTCGCAATGGCAGCTAACGCGTTGTTAACATTGTGTATACCAATTAGTGGCCAGCGAACTTCAGCCACTTGACGACCTTCAAAACTCACATTGAAAACTGAATTATCTTGCTCAACCGACTCGGCCTGCCATTGCCCTTTGTCGCCACCAAATGTGATTACCGGGCTCCAACTTCCCTGCTTCAGCACACTGTCAATTTCGATATCTTCGGCGTGCCTGACAATCTGACCCTGGGATGGCACAATCCTGATCATTCGGTGAAATTCGCGCTTAATAGCTTCAATATCGTCGAATATATCGGCATGATCATACTCAATATTGTTAATAACTACGGTCCTGGGGTGGTAATGTATAAATTTAGATCGCTTATCAAAAAATGCAGTGTCATATTCATCAGCCTCAATGACGAATAAATTTGAATTAGCTAAGCGTGCCGAAACACCGAAATTTTCAGCTATGCCCCCTATAAGAAAACCGGGCTCTCGCCCGCACGCTTCCAAAATCCAGGCCAACATACTACTTGTCGTCGTTTTACCATGGGTCCCCGCAACCGCCAGCACATGACGTTCATGCAAGACCTGTTCTGCCAGCCACTGTGGACCTGATTGGTAACGTAAACCCTCATTAAGCAAATATTCAATGGCTGGGTTTCCCCTTGATAAAGTATTACCAACAATCACGAGATCAGGTGCCGGCGATAAATGTGTTTCGCTATATCCTTCCATCAATTCGATACCCTGTTCACGCAATTGGGTACTCATTGGTGGATAAACATTAGCATCAGAACCACAAACCTCATGCCCCATTTCCTTTGCGAGGACAGCAAGACTACCCATAAAGGTGCCGCAAATACCAAGTATGTGTATCTTCATGAAAGATTTTGTGGCGGAAACATGGTGGTAATTGCTGCTGTGATTACCCATACATATATCAAGGCCATGAATACTCCCAGTGCAAAAGATGAGGATAAAGCATGTCTCATAATATGAGCCATGACACTAATATTCCAGAGCAATAAAGAAATAATTACTAATAATAAAACCAGAAAAAATGGGTCGGTGTCGGCAGTGCTGGCAAGCATATGTGAAAATGGCAAGGCAAACAGGCTAAAAATAATACCTGTTCCAAACAGAGCCGATGTAGTTTGCAACCAACGTTCAGGCAAGCGAAACAAAGTCAGTAAAAGATACGTTATTGTGGCCAGTAAACCTGCATCAATAATCCCTGACAAAGCAGCTACATCTGCAGACTGACTCGATATAGCAAGTAAGAAACTACCGATACTGTAACCTGCCAGACTCAAGACAAGCAGCTCTCTGGAGGCGGGCAAATCCTCAGGGGCTTTCTTGAAACAACAGATTGAAAAAAATGAATTCCAGAGAGTTACTAGCATGGAATCGCCTTTTTTTGAATATTGCTCATTGGAGTATTCCTCATAGCTTTAATACTACAAGGTATTTTTGTAGTTCTCTATCGACCTTACTGGTGTTTACATAACATTTGTGACAGCATGCCTAGCGACTAAATTTTAGAAAAACCTTGATATGAATAAATACTTTATGTCTTTCGTTTTCTCTGCCTGCATTAATTCGCATGTTTTTGCTCAGGAAGCAAACAAGGTGGACGATAGCGATCTACAACTCATCAACACAACGACACAGGATTACAATCTCTGTGTACAACAAAACGCTTTGCGGATTTTTGATGATTATGACGATATAAGACATGTAGCAGCACATGCGGTCGAGTCTTGCGAAGACAAATTTGAGGTATTCAAGGAAAAATCAGAGAGCACTGGAAAAACGCATTTCTATTCAGGCATGCAACGAACTATTAAAAACAGGGCTATACGAAAACTACTGCCACTATTAATGAGTGAGAAATCCTCGCGTCAACAAGCTAATACCGAAAACTAAAGTTTTTGAGAGGCAGGATCTGTTTCAGTATCTGGGTACACAAGACTGACAAGCTCCTGTAGAGCGGTTTCATATACATTGCGTTTGAAATCTACGATTTCCTGAACTGGTTGCCAAAAATCAACCCATCGCCAATGTTCAAACTCAGGTTTATTGCAAGCATCAAGTTTCACCTCACTTTCATCTGCGAGCAGTTCCAACAAGTACCATATCTGTTTTTGACCGATGCAGACCGGCGAAGAATGGCGACGTATAAATCGTTTGGGTAACTGATAACGTAACCAGTCCTGAGTACATCCCTTAATTTTCACATGCTCAGGTAATAATCCAGTTTCTTCCTGTAATTCACGATACATCGCCTTTTGGGTAGATTCATTTTTACGAATGCCACCCTGAGGAAACTGCCAGGCATCCATGCCTATTCTTTTTGCCCAAAAAACCTGTCCGTCGCTATTGCTGAGAACAATAGCTACATTTGCGCGATAACCTTCCGAATCAATCATGGCCCTAATAATGCCATGCCATCGCTTGAAAACAAGTTAAAATCACTGACACCGATAAAGCGCGTATCACGCAAACAAATGTTTTACCATATCGCGTTCTTCTTCCAGTTCCTGTTGTGTCGCAGTCATCATTGAGCGACTGAACTCGCTAATTTCCAGGCCCTGAACGATTTCATATTTGCCCTTGGAACAGGTCACCGGAAAAGAATAAACCAGCCCTTCAGGAATATCATAGGAACCATCACTTGGAACAGCCATACTCACCCAATTCCCCTCCTCGCTTCCCAATGCCCAGTCACGCATATGCTCAAGTGCTGCATTGGCTGCTGATGCGGCGCTGGAGGCTCCTCGCGCCGCGATAATCTCCGCTCCTCGCTTGGCGACGCGGGGTATGTAATCATTCTCATACCAATTTCTGTCGACGATTTCCAGAGCGGGTTTGGCCCCAACAGTGGTATTACTCAGGTCGGGGAATTGTGTAGTGGAATGATTTCCCCAAATGCACAGATTCCGAATATCATTAGTCGAGCTGTTTGTTTTTTCTGCAAGTTGCGCCAGCGCACGATTGTGATCCAGACGTGTCATCGCAGTAAAATTCGCCGGACTCAGATCCGGTGCATTTTTCATCGTGATTAAGGCATTCGTATTTGCCGGGTTTCCGACAACAATGACTTTGATATCCCTGCTTGCATGTTCATTCATTGCTTTTCCCTGAACATTGAAAATCGCAGCATTACCCTGTAGTAAGTCGCTGCGCTCCATACCCGGTCCTCGTGGCTTGGCTCCTACCAGAAATGCATAATCGGCATCTTTAAAGGCAATATTCGCATCATCACTGATTTCAATGCCTGACAGCGTGGAAAATGCACAATCTTCAAGTTCCATCACAACACCCTGTAGGGCAGGTAAAGCAGGTGAAACCTCAAGTAATTGCAATATTACGGGTTGTTCCTGACCCAGCAGTTGCCCCGATGCGATTCTGAACAAAAGTGCATATCCTATTTGGCCAGCGGCGCCGGTAACTGCAACACGAACGGGTGTTTTCATCTCAAAGTATCTCCAAAGATTTAGTTTAAATGTTTAAGCTGGTCTGAAAAATTATAAAGCAACTCTTGCTTACCATGGTTCAGACGAAGAAACCCTCTATTAGATAATCCTATAGCAAACAGAGAATTCTAATTATCGATTAACTACGCTTGGCGACATCCACATAGTCTCGTTTTTCGGTACCAATATAGAGTTGTCGCGGTCTCCCGATACGAAAATCAGGATCTTCCATTAGCTCCATCCATTGAGCAATCCAGCCTGCGCTTCGTGCTAAGGAAAACATTACTGTAAACATGCTAATGGGTATTTTGAGGGCCTGATAAATCAATCCAGAATAAAAATCTACGTTTGGATAGAGTTTTCTCTCAATAAAATATTCATCTTCCAGGGCAATGCGTTCAAGCTCCATTGCAACTTCAAACATTGGCTGATCGATATTCATTTCTGTTATCAGTTCATGACAGGCTTTACGAATAATCGTCGCCCTCGGATCGTGATTTTTGTAAACACGATGACCGAAGCCCATCAAGCGAAAGGAATCATCTTTGTCCTTGGCTTTATCAATATATTTCTGAATATTACTCGCATCGCCAATTTCCTCGAGCATATGAACAACAGCTTCGTTAGCGCCACCATGCGCCTTACCCCATAAGGTATTAATGCCGGCAGCGATACAGGCAAAGGGATTACTTTCCGCACTACCTGCCAGTCTCACAGCTGAGGTGCTTGCATTTTGCTCGTGATCTGCATGCAAAATGAACAATAACTCCAGCGCCCGAATAGCAACCGGTGGAGGAGAGTATTCTTCGCTAGGCCAGGAAAATGTCATGTGCAGAAAGTTTTCAACGTAACCTCGATCATTGTCCGGGTAAACAAAAGGCAAACCTGATGCATAACGATAGCATTTGGAGGCAATATTGGGCATTTTTGCGATAACGCGTTTTGCCGTCAACATTTGATGCTCCGGGTTTTTAATGTCTGTGGCATCGTGGTAATAGGATGCCAGAGCATTTACTACGCCAGCCATAATTGACATTGGATGAGCATCGTATCGATATCCCTGATAGAAACGAGACAAGTGTTCATGCGTCATTGTGTGCATCTTAATGGCATTGTCCCACTCAGCCATTTCCAGTTGATTGGGTAACTCACCATGAATCAGCAAATAGCACACTTCCATAAAGTTACTTTTTTCTGCCAATTGTTCAATTGGATAGCCTCTATGTAAAAGCACGCCATTATCACCATCCAGATAGGTAATAGCACTGCGACAGCTTGAAGTAATACCAAAACCGGGGTCCAGTGTGAACATCCCCAATTCCTTGTGTAATAGCTTCGTATCGATAACGGGCTCCCCATAGGTGCCTACCAATACCGGGCATTCAAGTTGCTTTCCGGTTTTGTTATCTGTGATTGTTACTGTGTCTGACATCTGATATCTCCATAGCGCACATGCTCATACAAATTGAGCTTTTTAGTATTATTATTTTTCAAGCATACAGGTCGAAGTCAATCTCTCGCAAGCCTCAAGCATAAATCAGGCCCAAATTATGCATGTTCACATGACAAAATTTACTAATCGTCTAAACTTGTATGCACATTCGAATGAATCACTTAAAATGTGACCCAATAAGCCTTTGAGAAATATCGAAAATTGATGATATTTCCACCGCTCACTGGCAAAGCGGACAACAATTTGAAAACAAGAGTAGCAACTTCTATGAGTGAAAATATAGCATCACACCTGTACAGCGGTAATGCCGATTTCATTGAACAACTGTATGAGACTTACCTGCAGGACCCGAATGCGATAGATGCAGAATGGCGTAATTACTTTAATAGCCTGCAAGATAGCGGCAACACTAAAGATATCCCTCATTCGCCTGTCCAGGATTCTTTCTATCAGGCGGCAAAACAAAACAAGAATATTAGCCGTTCACAGCCTCAACAGGATGGTAATTCACACCAGAAACAGGTCTCTGTGCTGCAACTCATCAACGCCCATCGTTTTAGAGGTCATAGCCAGGCTTCGCTTGATCCTTTAGAACAACATCAGCGACCACCTGTACCAGAGCTTGACCCTGCTTTTCACGGTTTGACTGAGGCCGATATGAGTACAGTATTCAATACTGGCTCGCTTTTCGCTGCTGATCAGGCCACTCTCGCCGAAATTCTGGATATTGTTCGCAATACCTATTGCCAGAATATTGGCGCTGAATACATGCATATCAACGAAACCGAACAAAAACGCTGGATTCAGCATTATCTGGAGAGTTGCCAATCAGACCCTGAGTATTCTGCGGACAAAAAGAAAAAAATTCTGGAACGAGTCATTGCTGCCAACGCTCTCGAAGCCTATTTACACACGAAATATGTTGGACAAAAACGATTTTCTTTAGAGGGTGGCGAGTGCTTGATCCCACTAATGGACGAAATTGTTCAAAAAAGCAGTGACAAAGGCACTCAGGAAGTCGTTATTGGTATGGCTCACCGTGGACGTCTTAATGTGCTGGTAAATATAATCGGCAAGTTTCCCGCTGAATTATTTGACGAGTTTGAAGGTAAAGCCGGCGATGTTTCTTCTTCCGGAGATGTTAAATATCATTTAGGTTACTCATCTGATATTAAAACCAAAAATGGCAGCACGCATTTAACCCTGTCTTTTAACCCTTCTCATCTTGAAATTATTGATCCGGTTGTGGAGGGCTCAGTTCGTGCACGTCAGGATCGTCGACAAGATAAAAACCGCGATCAGGTATTGCCTATTCTCTTACATGGTGATGCCGCCTTTGCAGGTCAGGGTGTCATCATGGAGACTTTTAATTTGTCGCAGACTCGCGGTTACACAACTGGCGGAACAGTTCACATAATCATAAACAATCAAATTGGTTTTACCACTAGCGATCCACTTGATTCGCGCTCAACTCTGTATTGCACCGATGTCGCTAAAATGGTTCAGGCGCCGATTTTTCATGTCAATGGTGATGACCCAGAGGCCGTTGTTTTTGTCGCTAAAATGGCGCTGGAATATCGCATGGAATTCAAAAAAGATGTTGTCATCGATATGGTTTGCTATCGAAAACATGGACATAGTGAAGCAGACGAACCAGCAGCAACACAACCGCTTATGTATCAGCAAATCAGAAAACATGCAGATGTAAGAAAACTTTAT
>Ga0055584_100006379_pt1 | contig 11571 bp, 9 predicted proteins | sample OSDHelmetaG_FD_58716 | JGI IMG/M metagenome (GOLD analysis project Ga0055584, IMG submission 58716) | Pelagic marine sediment microbial communities from the LTER site Helgoland, North Sea, for post-phytoplankton bloom and carbon turnover... | ecosystem: Environmental > Aquatic > Marine >...
AAAACGTCTTAAGTCTGTTCTAACAGATCTTGAAAAAGATAAACATGCTGTTCTTTTTATTGATGAAATACATACATTAATTGGTGCTGGTAGTGTTTCTGGAGGTTCTTTAGATGCATCAAACCTCTTAAAACCAGCTTTGGCTGATGGGTCTTTAAAATGTATTGGGTCAACAACCTATGATGAGTTTAGAAAAGTTTTCGAAAAAGACCATGCTCTCACTCGACGCTTCCAAAAAATTGATATTGAAGAGCCTTCAGTTGAAGACACAATTAAAATCCTTCATGGACTAAAGAAATATTATCAATCTCATCATAAGGTTAAATTCTCTTCCGCAGCATTAGCTTCTGCTGCCGAATTAACTCACCGCCATATGGGAGATAGGCGCCTGCCTGACAAGGCTATAGATGTTATGGATGAGGTTGGGGCTCTTCAACAAATAATGCCTAAATCTAAACGGAAGATTAATATTGGAGTTTCAGATATTGAGAATATTGTTGCTAAACTTGCTAGAATTCCATCTAGACAAGTAAGCAGTGATGATAAATCTCAGCTTAAGAATCTCGAAAATGATTTAAGACTTGGCGTTTTTGGCCAAGACATTGCCGTTGATTCATTATCCACAGCCATTAAGCTTTCAAGATCTGGTCTTTCGCCAGTTGAACAGCCGATGGGTTCGTTTCTTTTTGCTGGTCCAACTGGTGTTGGAAAAACCGAGATTTGTAAGCAACTCGCAAGAATTATGGGTGTGAAGCTGTTGCGTTTTGATATGTCAGAATATATGGAAAGGCATTCAATTTCGAAACTAATTGGTTCTCCTCCTGGTTATGTTGGTTACGATGAGGGTGGGCTTTTGACAGAGGCAGTTAATAGTAATCCATATGCCGTTTTGTTGCTAGATGAAATTGAAAAAGCGCATCCAGATGTTTTCAATTTGTTGCTTCAGGTAATGGACCATGGAGTTTTGACTGATGCCAATGGAAGAGAAGTTGATTTTAGAAATGTCATTCTTGTAATGACTTCTAATGTAGGCGCCCAAAATGTTCAGAGGGCATCAATTGGTTTTAATGAGCAAGACCACTCATTGGATTATGAAGGTGAACTAAAAAAAACCTTTACTCCAGAATTTAGAAATAGACTTTCAGAGATAATTTACTTTAACTCATTGAGTGAAGAAGTAGTAATTTATGTTGTTAACAAATTTATTTTTGAACTTGAAGATATTCTAGAGAAAAAAAATGTTTCACTAATTGTCTCTGAGAGTGCTAGAAAATGGTTTGCGGAAAATGGATATGACTCTAAAATGGGTGCAAGGCCAATGTTTAGACTCATTGAAAAGGAAATTCGTAAGCCCCTTGCTGACGAGCTTCTCTTTGGCAAGCTGAGTGCTGGTGGGACTGTCAAAGTTGGTACTAAAAAAGATAAAATTACATTAAATATCTCTTAAATGAGAATTCTTATTAGTAACGATGATGGCTATCAGGCTGAAGGAATTATTCAGCTTGCAAAGTCACTTAATGAAATTGCTGAGGTTGTTGTAGTTGCACCTAGTGAAAATAAGTCGGCTGCCAGTAGTTCGTTAACTATCGGAAAGTCTCTAAAGCCTATTCAAATAGATACAAATATTTATGCAATTGATGCTACTCCAAGTGATTGCGTTCATCTAGCATTATGTGGCTTTATCAAAGAGCCAATTGATTTAGTTGTTACTGGTATCAATTTTGGTGCAAATTTAGGTGATGATGTTATATATTCTGGGACAGTAGCTGGAGCTATTGAAGGGAGGTTTTTGGGGCTTCCATCTATCGCTTTGTCATTGGCTAGCTGGGAGTGTAATAATTTTGATACTGCTGGAAATATTGCTAAGATTCTGGTTGATCAAATTGATAAAGCTCCATTGTCTAATAATACGATTATTAATGTGAATGTACCTGATATTCCAATGAATGAGATTTTGGGGATAAAGGGTACTCGTTTAGGAAGTCGCCATAAATCTGCACCTAGCATTCAAGACTTAAAAGACCCATCATTGTATTGGATTGGGGAAAATGGTAAAGAAGCAGATAATGGGGAAGGGACAGATTTCCATGCAATTTCTAACAATTACGTATCTGTTACACCCCTTCAGATCGACTTAACTAGATATTCTGAAGTTCAGCCTTTATCTACTTGGTTGAATAATATTAACTATTGATTCCATGTATCTCTAAGTCCAACTGTCTTGTTGAATACGAGATCTTTGTCTCTATTATCTCTGCAAAAGTAGCCTTCTCGTTCAAATTGGTATGCTTTTTGAATCTCGGCTTCTCTAAGATTTGGTTCAACATAACCATGTTTGATAATCAGTGAATCTGGATTAATGATTGATGAGAAATCTTCAAATTTTGAAGGGTTGGCATTTAAAAAAAGACGATCATAGATTCTAAATTCAGCTTGAACAGATTTGCTGCACTCAACAAAGTGAATAACGCCTTTTACTTTTCTGCCGTCAGTTGGATTTTTGCCTAAGGTCTCAGGATCATATGTACAGAAGATAGTTTTTATATCACCTTCCTTATCTTTTATAATTCGAACTGCTTTTATGATGTATGCGTTTCGTAATCGCACTTCTTTGTTAATTGCAAGTCTTTTAAATTTATTGTTTGGAGAAACTTCCTTAAAATCTGCTTTATCAATATATAGTTCTCTACTAAAGTAAATCTCTCTCTCACCCATCTCATTATTTTGAGGGTGGTTTGGAGCTTTGAGTATTTCTATTTTTTCTTTAGGATAATTCTCAATGACAATCTTAACTGCATCAATGACTGCCATTGTTCTGGGCGCATTATTATTTAAGTCGTCCCTAATCGATGACTCTAGAATTGAAATATCTGTAAGACTGTTAACTTTGGATACTCCAATCCTTTCAGAGAAATCTCTGATTGATGCTGGAGTATAGCCTCTTCTTCTCAAACCTGAAATTGTTGGCATTCTAGGATCATTCCAGCCAGTTACATATTTATTATCAACAAGAAGCTTTAATTTTCTTTTTGAAGTTGTTGCGTACTCAAGGTTAAGTCTTGAAAACTCATATTGATGAGGTCTATTAGGTTTGTTGAACTCATCTAAATTCTCCAAAATCCAATCATAAATTCTTCGATTATCTTGAAATTCTAGAGTACAAATCGAGTGAGTTACACTCTCAATAGCATCTCCTAAGCAATGAGCAAAGTCATACATTGGGTAGATACACCAATTATTTTTAGTCTGATGATGAGTTTTAAAGCGAATACGATAAAGAGTTGGATCTCTCATACACATAAAGCTTGATGACATATCAATTTTTGCTCTCAATACACACTCGCCTTCAGTGAATCCACCATCTTTCATTTTATTAAAAAAAGCCAAGTTATCTTTCACTGTTGAGTTTCTGTATGGACTATTTTTTCCTGGTTTTTTTAAAGTTCCTCGGTACTGACGAATTTCTTCAGAACTTAAAAAACAAACATAAGCCAATTCTTTTTTTATTAATTCAATAGCACATTCATAATATTTTTTAAAATAATTGGAGCTAAATTTAACTTTTTGATCCCAGGAAAAACCCAGCCATTTCACATCATTTTGTATAGACTCAACATACTCAATATCTTCTTTAGATGGATTGGTATCATCAAACCTTAAGTTACAATATCCATCATAGGCTGAAGCAGTTCCAAAGTTGAGGCAGATTGACTTAGCATGACCAATATGAAGATATCCATTTGGTTCTGGAGGAAAACGAGTAATTACTGTTTTATGTTTGCCTTCAGACAAATCATTATCAATAATGTTGCTTATAAAATTTGTTGCCTTTTCAGATTTTTTTTTGGAGTCCATTTAAACAATTTTGATTATTATTTAAGGTCTAATAATTATATCATTAAAAGCCTGATTTTTTATGGGGTGCAAAGAGTTGAGCCTGTAAAATAGATTTGATGAGATTAGCCATTGTAAAACTTTCAGCTTTAGGTGATATTGTTCATGCAATGGTTGGAATACAATTTATCAAAAAATTTAATCCATCTGTTGTTATTGATTGGTTTGTTGATGACGAATTTAAAGAGTTATTAGAACATCATCCTCAAATTAATCAAGTGCATGGGTTAAAAATTAGACACGCAAAAAGAAAAAAATCTCTATTGGGTCTTTTTAAAGAGTTTAAAAATGCATATAAATTAGAGTCTTATGACTTAGTAATAGATATGCAAGGACTAATTAAATCTGCAATTCTAGCAAGAATTATAAAATCTCCAATTACTCTTGGATTTGATAAGAAATCATTGCGAGAAGGTTTAGCTTCATTTTTTTACGACAAAACTTTTAGCTGCGATTATGAAAAAAATGTAATTGAGCGAAATATTGCAATAATTTCATTTGCATTGAATTTAGATATTGGTAAAGAGCAAATTGATACTAAATTGCCCTTTCTGTTTTCAAATCCTAATATTAAATTAAAGAATTTATCAAAAAATAAGCAAAATATTTTGATTGTTCCTGGTGCATCTATTAAATCAAAGTGTTATCCAGCAGAAAAGTTTGTTAAATTAATCAGTTTAATAGATGCTAATTTCTTAATTTTATGGGGCAGTCAAGAGGAAAAAAAAATAGCCAAAAGAATACAAAGTTCTTCTAAACAGAATACTAACTTGTGTTGTCGATTATCATTAAATTCCCTAATTTTCATGATTAAGCAAATGGATTTAGTTATTGGAGGAGATACAGGTCCAACCCATATTGCATGGGCACTAAATAAGCCATCAATTGTTTTATTTGGATCTACTCCAGGCTATCGAAATAGCTATGAAAGTGAAATTAACATAATTATCGAGTCAGATTCTAAAGTAAATCCTCTTAAATTGGACAAAAATGACTTTTCAATTGAGAAGATTGATGAAAATTACATAGCTCAAATTGCAAAAAAACTCTTAAGAAAGTATTCAAAGCAACCTAGATAATTAATAGATTATTCTAGCTCTTTGTTCAAGCTAGAAAATAACAAAGCACTAAAAAAAGCCCAAAAATGACCTTCTCTGGAATCTAATAGCATTGAATTACCCATACATCCAATAATTATTAATACTACAAGCCCCTGCGCAATAAATTTTTGTTCTCTTTTAAAAAGCTTGTCTGTCGATGCACCTTGAACATAGAATAAGTATAAAAGTGAAAAAAGTCCTAATGCTCCTATTTGAACTGTGATTAATAAAAATTCATTATGAGGATTTTTTTTTGCAATACTAGTGGCATCATAAAAACTAGGTTGTTTGGTTCTTAGAGCTTCTTCAAAACTTCCTACACCAGTGCCTATCCAAGGTTTATCTCGAATTATTTTGATAGTATTAAGATAAATTCTTGGTCTTGTATTATTTCCTGCTGAATCTGTGGAGGTGAAATGATGGTATTGTACTTGTAATTTGTCAATTGCAAACTGGATTGAACTATTATTTCCAACTAAATTAAGATAGTTCTTATTCATAATAGCAATGCCTACGATTAATGAAAACAAAATCGGCACAAACAAGACTGACCTGACACCAGTATGTTGAATGATAAATAAGATCAATAAAATAATACCTAGAATTTGTCCCGATGTTCCAGTACTGATAAATACAACATAATAAAATGAAGCAACAAAAAGAACAATGTAAGCTGGCTTAAATAACATTCTAGTAAAGATCATTCTTTGAGCAGCGATAAACATTGTGAATGCCATAAGTATGTTTGTTATTACATGAGAAGCAAATCCTCCATCAACTGTGAAGCTTTGTTTATTTCCTTTTATAGAATATTCAATTGGAAGAATAATCTCAAAAAACATTAAATAAACTCCAATAAGGACAATTGACATTGTAATTAAATAGGCATGAATACCAATATTTCTTCGATAATTTGAATTAAAAAGTGGAAGCATGAATGCTATATACCAGAGTTCATTATATTTTTTTAAAATATCAATTGCCGCACCAGGGGCAATTGACCAATTTATGCTTAATAATAAAAATAAAAATAATAAAATTGCTGCTCTGGAAATAGGGTTCTTCCAAGAAATAATAAAGTTATTCTTTAAATCTCCAGCCAATAAAAAAAATACAAATGTAAGGAAAATAAATATATTCATTAGTGCAGTACTAATTGGTATAAAAACCATAAAAGCAACCGCGCAGAAAAAAGCAGATTTATTGAAATATTCCTTTAATAGATATTTGTCTTGGAGAGATTTTTCAGTCATATTTTGCGTCAATATAGTGTTTTTTACTTATGTCAATTCCAAATTTTTCGAGCAACCAAAATCGAATTCTATGCTTTCTATCACGGAGTGAAATTTTGTAATTTGGGTTCTGTTCAAAATTAATTTCTGCATGATTTTTAAGCCAATTTTTAATAATCTTAGGATGTGTACCATTAAATTGACGTATTTCACCTAAATCAATATCTCCATAAGAAGAATATGGCTCCGGTGTTTGATCCCAGTATTTACTAACTTGGATATTTTTTCTATGCTTATAATCTAATTTTCTAACATGCCCATAATGATAAATATGACAGCCTGCATGGGCTGCTTTTGGGTACCTACCTTTTTTATTTTTGTCCATTACTACAAAAAAAAGCCCATCAGGAGAATAGTTCCTAATAGTATTTCTAATAATTCTTGGAGCCCTTCGATATCCTGCAATACCAATCTGACTAGGTGTGCCATAAAAATGATAGAAATCGAAATATAATGCTTCAATTTCAGAATTGTGGAGATATCTTTGCATAGACTCCTGAATTGTGTCTAGATCATTTTCATGAATAACTTCGTCACCTTCAAGATAGAACGCCCAGTCACCAGTTGTATTGAATTGAGCTACCATTTTTTGTTGAGCATAGACAAAGCCTCTATCATGCATTTTCTCATTCCAAATACTTTGTATTATTCGAATTTTCTTACTTTTAATTGATTTTATTTTCTCTAGAGTTTTGTCTTGACTTTGACCAACAGCAATAACAAATTCATCCACAATTGGGAGGACAGATTTAATACTTTCCAAAAAAGGGTAACCTAAAGTTTCACCATTTTTAATAAATGTAAAGCCGCTTACTTTCAAAAAAAAATCCCATTATTTGTTTGCAGAACTATTATATGCTAATAGTGTTTTTTCTAGCGTTTTTTCCCAATTAATAGATTTTGATTTGCGATAACCATTTTGAGCAATTTTTTTACGCATTTCAGGATTTTTATATAAATAGTTAATTTTTTCTGCAATTTCAAATTCATCTTTTGGGTTGTCTAATATTAAGGCCTCTGAACTATCTAAGTGCTCACTAAATCCACAATATTCATTATTACTAATTATTACAGGGATTTTATGAGACATTGCCTCTAGTGGAGACATTCCAAATGTATCAGATAGTGAGGGATGAATTAATAAATTAACATTAGAATAAACAGAATCAATATCATTGACTGCACCAATAAAGAACACATTGCTTTTAATATTTTTTGGCACTAAGACATTGCTTTGATTGCCATCACCTACAACAATTAAAAAAATATTTTTGTTGTCTAATATTTTGAGTGACTGAAGTGTGGTTGGTAATCCCTTTTTTTTAAAATTATTTGCAACTAATAACAAAATAAATGCTGAACTGGGTAGTAAAAATTTATCTCTTAGATTAAAGGCTTTATTTACTTCACTAATATCTGACTTTAGGAATTTATTATTGATTGCTGGGTAAGCAATAAAAATATTCTTTACTAAAGGATAACATTCATTTAGATTTCTTTGCAATAATTCTGATACGACTATAAATTGCTTATTTGAGCATTGGCGCATTTGTTGATTTTCTAACCATAAATATGCTATTTTTCTGGGACTCAGTAAAGTATTGAAATAATGTAAAACCTTCTTAATGCCTGATAGATTTTGCAGGATAGATCTAAAACAAGGCACATGGATAGTATATATGTTTGCATGAGAGATCATTTCATGAGAATGAATAATATCAAAATTACCTAAAGTTTTTTTTCTAACAAGCATTGAAAATAGAAGTTGATTCATAAATCTTGGTTTTTCAAAATATTTAGGAATCTTATGAAATTTAAAAATTGATTGACTCAATTCATACTCTTGACTAAAAACATGCACTTCATGAATAAGTGCTAATCTTTCTGTTAGCTCAACACAATATCTCTCAGCTCCTCCAGCACTCCTTTTAAAATTCCTAATTATTACTGCAATTTTCATTGACTAGATTGAATGATTATCTTCATATTTTGTAAATATTTTCATCAGGAATAGGTGAGGCAAAGTATGGTGAGTGATACTTACTCTTGGAAGTGCAAAAGGATTATTGATTGATGTTGATCGACCCCTAACTGTTGTGGTGGAAGTTTTATATCCAGCTTTTTTTACTATTTCAATGATACTTTCATTGAAATTACCATATGGATAACAAAAATGATTTATAGGAATGTCAAATTGATTTTCTAAATCAAATTTTGATTCTGCAATCTCTTTATAAAGTTGTTCTTGCGAACATTTAGTTAAGTCCTTATGGGTTTGGGTATGCGAACCAATTTCCATTCCACTATCAATCCAGTTATTAATTTCTTCTGTATTTAACAATTGCTGTCTATGAATTCCTTTTGGGGTATCCCAGTGATTAATTCCGCCAATACTCTCACTTACAATATATATTGTCGCAGTAAAGCCTAATTTATTTAAAATTGGGAGGGCATTTAAAACATTGTTCCTATAGCCATCATCAAAAGTTATTCCAATAATCTTTTCGTTATTTCCTGTTAGGAGATGATGATGTAATTCACTCATACTAACACCACGATAGCCAAAAAATTTAAGCATACGCATTTGAAAATTAAATCTTTTTGGAGAAACATGAAGACTACGCATAAAGGCACCTTTAGGCATTTTAAAAATACTGTGATACATTAGAATAGGGTGGGCGTTCATGGGCATAAATGAATTATAGCAAATATAAAAAACACTAATTTAATATCCTATAATAACTTAATGAGAATTTTAATTGAACTTCCCTCATGGTTAGGCGATAGTGTGATGACTTCACCTGCAATTGAAAACATTATTAAACATTTTTCGAAATGTGAAATAACTTTAATTGGCGCCCCACTTGCATTGGAGATATTTAGTCTTCATCCAAAAATTTTAAGATTCATACCATTGAATAAAAATTATATTCAACTTTATTTTTTGACTAAGAATTTAGGTGATTTTGATTTTTTCTTTTCATTTAGAGGGTCAATTCGATCAAAGATTTTGAAATTTTTTATAAAAAGTAATAGTAAATTCCAATATGATAAAAATAAGTATAAGGCTCGACATCAGGTTGAAAAATATAATGATTTTATAAGTGACGCCTTGAATCAAAATTTTCTTCCAGGGCCTTTAGTTGTTCATAATAAAAAACTCAATTCGAATAATAAAAAAAAACTATTAGGCATTAATCCAGGTGCATCTTATGGAAGTGCTAAAAGATGGTACCCTGTTGAGTTTGCAAAAACTGCTCGTAAATATTCATCAACTTATGATATTTTAATTTTTGGTTCTATAAAAGAAATTGAAATTGCTCATGATATTGAAATAATATTGACTTCTATGGGTGTAAAAAATTTCAAGAATTTAACCGGAATGACGTCAATTTCGGAGCTTGTTAATCATATTTCAAGTCTAGACCTTTTTATCACTGGAGACAGTGGTCCAATGCATATAGCAGGAAGTTTTAATGTGCCTACTGTAGCAATTTTTGGACCTACAAATATAAATGAAACAAATCAATGGATGAATAAAAAATGCATTAATTTAAAAAAAGATTTAAATTGTCAGCCATGCATGAAGAGAGTTTGTCCATTGGGACATCATAATTGTATGAAGCAAATTAAAGCTGAAGATGTTTTAAATGCAGTTAAATTATTAGATTTCTAAAGCATATAAGTAATTTTTAAATTGACTATAATGATTGCTTAAATCAATATTGAATTTTTAAATGAAAATATTAGTAACGGGTTCGGCTGGCTTTATTGGTTCAGCACTTTCGATTAGACTACTGGAAAGAGGGGATTTAGTAGTTGGAGTTGATAACCATAATGACTATTATGACCCTGGACTCAAAGATGCTCGTCTTTCTCGACATTTAGAGCATCCAAACTATACTCATTTGCGCATAAATATTGAAGATAAGAATGCTATTGATGATCTTTTCAATGATTTCAAAATTGATAGGGTTGTAAATTTAGCAGCACAAGCAGGAGTTAGGTATTCAATTGAAAACCCTTTGGCATACATAAATACAAATATCGTTGGATTTGCAAATATTCTTGAGGGTTGTAGACATAATAATATTTCGCACTTAGTATACGCATCAAGTAGTTCAGTGTATGGGTCAAATACTAAAATGCCTTTTTCAGTTCATGATAATGTAGATCACCCACTGAGCCTTTACGCAGCAAGTAAAAAAACTAATGAACTTATGGCTCATACATACAGCCATTTGTATAATCTACCAACAACTGGGTTAAGATTTTTTACTGTGTATGGTCCATGGGGCCGGCCTGATATGGCCTTATTTAAATTTACTAAGGCAATAAAGGCGGGCTCAAAGATCCAAGTTTTTAATTATGGAAGACATAAAAGAGATTTTACTTACATTGACGATATTGTCGAAGGTATTGTTAGGGTCTTAGATTCACCTGCTAAAGAAAATGAAGCTTGGGATAGTGAATTGCCAGACTCAGCAACTTCTAAATCACCTTGGAGAATATATAATATTGGTAATAATTCACCTGTAGAGCTTTTAGATTATATTGAAGCCATAGAGTCTGAATTGGGTTTGAGGGCAATTAAAGATTTGTTACCTCTTCAGCCTGGAGATGTTCCTGACACATATGCTAATGTTGATGATTTAGTAAAAGATTTCAATTTCAAGCCGAAAATGCCTCTTAAAGAGGGTATTAAAAATTTTATAAGCTGGTATGAAGCTTACTATAATTCAAAAAATGAAATCTGATACCAATATTGCAATAATAGGCCTTGGGTATGTGGGACTTCCCTTGGCAGTTGAATTTGGAAAACTTTTTAATACTATTGGCCTTGACACTAAAAAAACAAGAATTAATGAATTATTATCAGGCTTAGATAGCACATTAGAAGTCGACTCTCAAGAATTGAGAAAAGCGAAAAAACTTAAATATACTGCAAATATTAATGACACAAAAGGGTGCAATGTTTATATTATTACAGTTCCAACTCCAATAGATGAATTCAATAAGCCTGACTTGAGTGCATTAAAAGATGCAACTGGATCAGTAGCAAAAATACTTAAGCTTAATGATATTGTAATATACGAGTCAACAGTTTATCCAGGTGCTACTGAAGAGGTTTGTGTACCAATTCTTGAGTCAATATCAGGCTTGAAATTTAATAAAGACTTCTATTGCGGTTATTCTCCTGAAAGAATTAATCCAGGGGATAAAGATCATAGATTAACCTCTATAAAAAAAGTTACTTCAGGATCAACTCAAGAAGTAGCAGATCA
>Ga0055584_100006381_pt1 | contig 11570 bp, 12 predicted proteins | sample OSDHelmetaG_FD_58716 | JGI IMG/M metagenome (GOLD analysis project Ga0055584, IMG submission 58716) | Pelagic marine sediment microbial communities from the LTER site Helgoland, North Sea, for post-phytoplankton bloom and carbon turnover... | ecosystem: Environmental > Aquatic > Marine >...
TCAAGATCTCCGAGGGGTTCCTCTGCGGAATGTGCAGGAAAAAGAGGAGCGGTGTGATCGACCTGGCTCGGGTGCAGCTCTGACAATGCGCCGTCGGTATTCTCAGTGCGATATCACCTTTGAATTGATAAAAGAAAAGACTATATAGCCATGCCATATAACCAGAAAATGCTCGATGCCAAGGCCAAGCTCTTGGAGCGCTTTAAAAAGACGGAGCCGCGCATTGCGGACCCTAACCAAGAGCGCTTGCCGCCCGGCCAGCACTTGACCAAGGGATTCCCGGTACTCGACTTGGGCGTCAAGCCGAAGTTCCATCCCAAGCGCTGGCGTTTTGCGGTTGAGGGCGAAGTCGAAGAGGCGATGGATCTGGACTGGGACGGTTTTAAAGAGTTGCCGCGCGAACGCGAAGTGGCGGACTTTCACTGTGTGACGACTTGGTCCAAATACGACGTCGAGTGGAGCGGGGTGAAGTTTGTCGACCTGGCGGCGATGGTGCGGCCCACGGAAGATGCGCGCTTTGTTATCGTGCACTCGGCCGATGGCTATACGACAAATTTGCCCTTGGCCGACTGTTTAGACGACGATGTGATATTGGCCGATGAGCTATTTGGCGAGTCGCTGCCGCTAGATCACGGTGGGCCGCTGCGCTTAGTCGTACCTAAGCTCTACGCCTGGAAGTCGGCAAAATTTGTGTGCAAGCTCGTCTTTGCAAAGGAAGACCAGCCGGGTTTTTGGGAGGAGCGCGGTTACCACGACCGGGGCGACCCGTGGAAAGAAGAGCGCTACCGGTAGGAGGAGCGTGCTCTTCTTAGGGTTGGCCCATGCCTTGGTGCACGCGATCGACGGCCATCTCGAGCGAGCGTCCCACTTCTTCGGCTGCGGCCAAGCGCTCGCTGAACTGGTCAAAGAGGGCATAATCTTGTAGGCGCGCACCTTCTATAATGAGATCAAAACCCTCTAGGCGCAGGCGCAGGTAGTCTTTGAGCAACTGATATGATGGCTGTAGGTCGGGGTGGCTCGGTTTTAGCGCATCGGCCTGTTTGCTCAAATCGGCTAGCTTGGGGCGGAAACGCTGTTCTATGAGGGGAGCGATGACCTCGGCCGAGACCGAGTCGGTCGGCACGGCGAGCGCTATTTCTTTTTCCATTGAGCGCACTTCCTGTAGCACGTACTTAACTTGGTCTAGATAAGTATCTATCTGCGCGCTGTCATTTTTTTCGCTGCTCTTCTCACTGCAGCCTGCGGCAGCCAAAAATGCTGTCAAAACCAACCCGTAAAACGTCAACAGAGTTATTCCTCTTTTAAATTGTATTCGCACCCCTCGCGCGCGGCTTCCACCGGCAGCGCGTTGCTGGTATGCGTTGCTGCTATAGTGTCGATCTCAGTGTCGGTGCGCTCGGCGTGGTGATTGAAGAGGACTAGGCGGCGAGCGCGGGCCCGCAGAGCCGTATCGACGGCGTGGCGTGGGCTGCTATGACCGCGCCCTCGTTTTGTTTCGTATTCCTCATCGCTATAGTGGGCGTCGTGAATGAGCAGGTCGGCGTTGCGCGCCAAGGCAATCGCGCGGTCCTGTGCCCCTTCGTCTATATACTCAACAGCGGGAATATAAGCCAGCGTGCTTTGGCCATCGCTGATGCGATAGGCCAGGCAGGGGCCATCGTGTGCGATGCCTAGTTCGGTGTGTTCGATACTCAACGAATCGAATGTGAGTGGTGCACTGTCAAGTTCTTGTACCGAAACTTGGGCGCCGATCTGCGCACAGAAAAAATTGGGTACCGGACAATAGGTCGGCTGCATTTGATCGAGTAGGAGCTCGCTGATCGTGCGTCGCCCCCCAGATCCATGAATTGTAAACGTATTGCCGGGCACGAGCATAGGCATACAAAAGGGGATGCCTTGGATATGGCTCCAATGCGTGTGGCTAATAAGTAGGTGAGCCCGCCCCTGCCCCTTGCCAAAGGCGCCTTTGGCAAGGGCGTCGCCCAACCAGTGCAGCCCCATTCCCCCGTCGAGTATGAGTGGGTCCTCGCCTGCTGTGTCGACTTGGATACAGGGCGTGTTGACGCCATAGCGGCGGGTTTCAGGGCGGGGGATAGAGATCGTGCCGCGCGCGCCCCACAGCTTTACCTTCACGGTGCCCTTTCCTAAAGTTCGATCTGGGCGCCTTCGGCGGCGGCGAACAGGTCGAAGCTATGGCCGGTTTCGGCGCGGTGATGCTCTACTATCTCATCGAGCTGGCTATCGCTGCGATGAGGTTCGTGATGAAAGAAGGCGATGCGTTGAGCCTCGGCTTCGCGGCCTAGCTGTAGCGCATCGACTGTGCGACTATGCCCCCAATCCTCTTTGTACTCTTCGGGAAGGAAAAAGGTATCGCATACCATGAGGTTTGCTCTGTGAGCGAGATCACCTGCACTTCTTTGCAGGTCTATACGGCGTGCTTCGCGCTCGGCGTCTGTACCCTCGTTCATGTCCGCTCCGTGCAGGCGTGGGCCGTATAAGTCTGTATCACTTATATAGGCGAAGGTTTTGCCGTTGCATTCTATGCGGAAACCGCCGGTGTAACTCGGGTGGTTTAGGCGTTTGCAGAGTAGGTCGAAAGGACCTATCTGCCAGCGCTCGCCTTCTTTGAGGTCGTGAAAAACTAGCTCGGCGCGGGCCTCGTCTAGGGGGATGGGAAAGAATGGTGCCTGCTGCTGTTGCTGCATAATTTGGTGTAGGGAGCGGTCGGCATGGGCTAGCGAATAGAGATGGATCCGCGCGTTGCTCAACCTGAGAGGAGCAAAGTGTGGAAAACCCTGAATATGGTCCCAGTGGGTATGACTTATAAGTAGGTGTATATCGGATACGCCACGCTCGACGAGATGGTGTCCGAGCGGGCAGATACCCGTGCCAGCATCGATAATAATACACGTATCTTGTGCAGTGACTTCGATACAGGGCGTGTTGCCACCGTAGCGCGTACAATAAGGCGAAGAAACGGGATAAGAACCCCGTACGCCCCAAAACGTGACATTCATGAGGTCGTCCGGCCAAAAATTGATAAAATTAATATGCTATTATATAAACCATGTGCTTATTCCACAAGCATTTACTTATCTGTTCTGGGGTATTTGGAACCGGAGCGTATTTAGAGCATCCATCGGGTAGTAGGCGATGTTTACAAGGGTAGGTGCGTTTGTTATAATATCCCGGAAGTTGTTATTCTATAAGGAGAAATATGGACGGCAAGGATCGCAAATCGAGCGTTGGAGAGTATATTTCTTCCATCCTCGTCGCCGTGGGGCTGGCGCTGGTTATCCGTACGGGAGTTGTACAGGCATTTTATATCCCCTCTGGCTCGATGGAAGACACGCTGCTGGTGGGCGATTATCTGTTGGCCAATAAGTTTGTCTATGGCGCGCCCATTGATGTTCCGGGAACTAATATTAGCCTCTTTCGCCTGCCGGCTATCCGCGACCCCCAGCCTGGTGATATCGTCATTTTTCGCTCCCCTGTCGATCCCGACCGCGACCTGATTAAACGCTGCGTGGCAACCGGGGGGCAGACGATAGAGATCGTTAACAAAAAACTCTATATCGACGGTGAACCCTTCCCGGACCCACCGATGTCGAAATACTCCGACCGCAACGTCTATCCAGCAGCCTTTAATCCACGCGATAATTTTGGTCCCTATACCGTGCCCGATGGGCATTTCTTTATGATGGGAGACAATCGCGACAACAGTGCCGATAGTCGCTATTGGCATTCGGCTTCTAGGGAGTTGATCAAGGGCAAGGCGATGAGTATATACTGGTCGTGGGCCCCCGATACGAGTGGTCCTTATTACGCGGGCCCCAGCTCGTTGCCCAAAGTCTTGGGCGCATGGGTTTGGCGGCTGCCCGGGCGAGTGCGCTACGGGCGTTTGGGTGATGTAATTCACTAGGACGAGACCAATGAACAGGCGAAACAACAGGGACGACGACTACGAGGAATACGACGAGCGTGCAGTGCGCGACGACGAGCCCGAGGCCGACGACGAGCCGCTACGCCTAGTAGACCAACTCTTGAAGGCGGCGCCGGATCGCGACCCGGCTCGGCCATTGCTCTACCAATTGCGCCGCCAACTGATGGAGCGCGAGATCTCTTTTCAAGAAGCGCGGCGCTCTCTCGTAGAGTTAGAAGCGGCGTTGGAAAAAGTGACGGCACCAGCCAATAGAGTGGGTATTTTCCTCGGCTCGCCGAAAGAGGGTATCGCCACGGTCTTTGTCGGTGGCACGGAGTACTACGCCAATATCGATCCGCGCGTTGACGGGGCTCGTTTGCGCGCGGGCTGCCGGGTATTGATAAACGAAGCCTATGCGGTAGTGGGCGACTTGGGCTATAGTCCGACGGGGCCAGTGGCCAAAGTCGGTGACTTGCTCGAAGGCGGGAGGCTGCGTCTGTCACAGGCGCACGGCACGCAGGAAGTGGTGCTGGAACGCGGTGCCGAGCTGGCGGATGTCGATGTCAAGGTCGGCGACGAGGTGCGCGTAGATTCGGCTTTTAAGGTGGCCTTGGAGCGTTTGCAGTCTGCCGAGAGCAAGGAGTATTTCATCGAGGATGTGCCGCCGACGCCGTGGGATAGCATCGGGGGACAGCAGGAGGCCATTCAGGCCATTCGCGACACGATCGAATTGCCGGCGCTACACCCGGAGCTTTTTGAGCGCTTTCAGCAAAACACGCCTAAGGGGTTCCTGCTCTACGGCCCGCCGGGATGCGGCAAGACGCTGATCGGCAAGGCGACGGCCTACAACTTGGTACAGCATATGCGCCAGGAAGAAGGCTTGGAATTAAAAGAGTACTTCATGCATATCAAGGGCCCGGAGATTCTCAATATGTGGCTCGGTGAGACCGAGCGCATGGTGCGCGAGGTCTTTGCGCAGGCTCGGCAGAAGCGCAAAGAGGGGTATTTGCCCTTCGTTTTTATCGACGAGGCCGAATCGATACTGGGCACGCGGCGCTCGATGCGTTCGCACAATATATCCAATACCGTCGTGCCGATGTTTTGCACGGAAATGGATGGCATTGAGTCGCTGCACGATGTGGTTATCGTGCTCGCTTCAAATCGCCACGACTTGATCGACCCGGCTATTTTGCGCCCCGGGCGCATCGACCGCAAGATCAAGGTCAATCGCCCCGACTACGAGGCGGCCAAGTCTATTTTTTCGATCTATCTGACGCCGGAACTACCGCTAGATGCGGTGGAAGTAAAGGAACGCGGTGGCGAAGAGGCAGCGCGTGCAGCGCTGATAGAAGAGGGCGTCGACGAACTCTTCGCACGCACAGAGGAGACGCGTTTCTTGGAAGTGTCGCTGCGCTCTGGGCGGCAAGAGGTGCTCTATCGCGGCGACCTATCGAGTGGTGCTATCATCGCTTCGGTGGTGCAGCGCGCCAAAGAATTTGCCATCAAGCGTGCCATTGCCGAAAAAGACGAAGGAGCGGGCGTGCGCGCCGAAGACCTGCGTTTGGCGGTGCGGCGCGAATACCGTGAGAACGAGGTTTTTCCGCCTTCTGACAGTATCGAAGACTGGCTGAAATTGCTCGATTATGAGCCGGAAAATGTCGTAAAGGTTACACCGGTGCGCCCGCAGTTGGAAAAGACGCCGGAGACGCGTGCTGGCAAGGTGATCTAAGGCATGCGCCGACTTTGCGGATTAGAAACGGAGTATGGTATCCAAGTCGACGATGTCGATACTATGGACGTCGTCGTCGAGTCGATGGAGCTGATCCGCTGCTATTTGCACGAGAACTTTGTCGCGCGCTGGAACTACGCGTTAGAAAATCCGCGCCGCGATATGCGCGGGTTTGAGGTGGACCAACTGCGCAACGATCTCGACGAGATGGAGCATTTACAGCAGGACCGCGAGCGCAAGATTCCGCTCAAAGATTTAAAGAGCGATCTGCTCATCCACAACGGCGCGCGCCTCTACAACGACCATACGCACCCCGAATTTTCCACCCCCGAATGCTACGACTTATTCGGCCTGGTAGCCTTTGATCGAGCGGGTGAACGCATCTTGTTGCAGTGCGCCGAACAGCGCACGGCGACTCGAGATGGTGGCGTAGTGCGGCTCTACAAAAACAATACGGATTTCGAAGGGCATAGCTACGGCACGCACGAGAATTTTCTGATTCGCCGCGACGTGCCTTTCGACGAGGTCATCGCCGCCGTCCTGCCCTTTATCGCCACGCGGCAAATCTATGCCGGAGCGGGTAAGGTGGGCGTGGAACAGGATACGCACGCCAAGGCTTCGACCTATCAGTTGGCGCAGCGCTCGGACTTTTTTGAGGTCATCACCAGCGTCGATACGATGCAGCGGCGGCCGCTGGTCAATAGTCGCGACGAGCCGCACGCGGACCCCGAGCACTGGCGGCGTCTGCACATGATCGTCGGCGATGCCAATATGTCGGAGTGGGCGACGGCGCTCAAAGTGGGTTCACTGGCGCTCGTACTCGATTTATTAGAGGCGGGAAAAGTGCCAGCTTTTGAATTGGTCGACCCGATCGGGGCGCTCAAAACTATTTCGCGCGATGAGGCGTACGCTTGGCCAGTCGAATTGGTCGGGGGTAAACACAGTTCGGCACTGGAGATCCAGACGGGCTATTTAAATGCGGCGAAATCGCTGGTGGCGGGGCGCGACGAGGAGACGGATTGGGTGCTCTGCGAATGGCAGCGCGCACTCGACGCTTTGGGCCGCGACCCGCAGGAGCTCTTGGGGCTGTGCGATTGGGTGACCAAGAAATGGCTGCTCGATTCTTTTGCCTCTGCCGAGGGATTAGACTGGGAGAAGGCCGATGATCGCGCCTGGTTACAGAGTCAGGATCTGGAATACCACAATATCGATCCAGAGGAAGGCCTGTTCTTGATGTTGGAGGAGCAGGGTCATATCGGACAATTGCTCGAGGACGAGGAGATTCGCCGCGCGATGGTGGTGCCGCCGGCGGATACCCGCGCGCATTTTCGCGGCGTGGCGCTGGAGAAATTTTCCGCACAGGTGCGCTCACTCAACTGGGACAGTATCGAATTTGTCGTCGACGGTCGCGCACATGTAGTAGACCTCAAATCTTGCGTGGATACAGAGACGGCGACTTATTATAATGGAGCGCTCGACGCGGCGAAAAACGTCGAGCAATTGTTGGAAAAACTGGCGGCCTGGCAGACACAGAAGCCGTCGAAAGGAGAGGCGTGATGGATATTTTTAATACGGGCGATCGCATCCCTCGAATGGATCAAGTTGGGCTGCGAGACCGCGCCCCCCGACCCGTCAAGCCAATGGACGATGGCGGTGGCGAGCAGGATGAGGGGCCGCGCCGGCCCAAGGTCGAACGCCCGGGCGGCGACGATATTCTCAAGCGCATGAAAAAAGTGGATCCCAATCAAGCGCGGCGCTATCGCCAGCGCACGGGCGAGTAGGCCATTTGATGGAGAGCTGCGATTTCCTAGATATGTTGCGCGAAGGCGGGCACTTGCCAGAGACGGTTGCTATGGCGCAGGGAAAGCACGACTTCGAGAGCGTTGAAGGCACGACGATTTTGGCGTTGCGCTATCGCGATGGCGTTTTAGTTGCCGGTGACCGGCGTGCGACGATGGGTAATCTCGTCGTCTATGACCGCGCCGACAAGGTCCTGAGTATTGACGACGATTCGGTGATGGCCATTTCAGGTTCGCCGGCGACGGCCTACGAAATTGCGCGCATGCTGGAAATGTCGGTGCAATACTATCGGCGCACGCAGCTGCAAAAGCTCAGTCTCGATGGCAAGTTGCGCACCTTGTCTAGGCTATTGCGCCAGAACTTGCAGATGGCTATGCAAGGCGTTGGCACGGTGATCCCAATTTATGCCGCCTACGATGAGCGCGATATGCAGAGCAAAATCTTCTTTTACGACCTTCTTGGAGCGACATTTGAATGCGTCGATTTTAGCACTACGGGGTCGGGTTCACATATAATCCGTGGCGCGCTCTACTATCTCAACCGCTGGGGTGAGACGCCGATTGCCGAGATGGACGAGACGGCGGCGCTGGAGTTGGTTGTCAAGATGTTAGAGACGGCGGCCGAATACGATACGGCTACGGGCGGTTATCGGGAAACAGCGCGGATTTTCCCCACGGTCATGCGCGTCGGTGCCGAGGGTATTCGCAGCGTAGGCGAAGACGAATTGGAAGCGATCTTCCAGGGACGGATGGGTTAGAGCATGTTAGAAGAACCGTATCGCTGGGTAGAGGCCATACGCAATCGACGCGAATATCTCGATGATCAATTGCGCGGTGCTTCTCCCGTTGTGGCCACTCATTATCGCGACGGCGTGCTGCTGTTGACGACGACGCCGGGGCCGCGCAAGGTCTTCGAGGTCTATAACGAGATCGCCTTTGCCGCTATCGGCCATCCTGCCGATATAGAAAAACTGCGCAAAGCCGTCATTGATATTGCTCATTTAGAGGGGTTTAACCTTTCGGCCAATGATGTAAACTTACAGCGACTCGTCAGCTTTGGCATTGGTCCGCTGGTGAAAGAAGCCTTTGACGAGATCTTTCGCTCGCCATTTTTAGCGCGGGTACTAGTCGCCGAATTGGATCCTCTCAGCGGCGACGATGTCTTTTATACGATTGATGCCGACGGTTCTTTTGTGCGTGCCGGGCGCGCTGCTGCCGTTAGCGGTAGTGAAGAGAGTGTCAAGGCCATCGTCGAGTGTCTCGAAGGCGAAGCGGTGGATGCCGAGTTGAATGCGGCGTTGAGAGGGGCGCTACGGGCTTGGGGGTGCGGTCGCTTAGTGCTCGACTCTGAAGAGGGTGAAAAACCGAGTGCAGAGGGTGTAGACGAGTACTTGCGCAGTGCGCTAAAGGATTTGCAGGTTGAAGTCGGAGTGCTCGACCGCAGTATGCCGACGAAGTCGAAGTTTCGCTTGCTCAACGCGGAAGAGCTACAAGATGCGCTGGCTGCGTATCGCGGAGCCTAAGGCATGAAAGATCGCATCTTTGGCATCGAGACAGAATTCGGCTGTTTGCCGCCGGACTCCGATCCGTTTCTGAGCCCGGATTTCATTTCGGTCAAGAGCAAAGACTGCGTGTTTTACCGCGAGGGACTCGGCATCGTCGATATCCACTATCGCGGTCGCGACGAGCCGCCTGGCAATGGCGGTTTTCTCTTTAACGGCGGCCGGCTCTATATAGATATGGGGCACGTCGAATACGCTACGCCCGAGTGCTCGGGGCTCTTCGATTTAGTCGCAGCAGATCGCGCCGGTGAGATAATGGTACAGCGAGCTCTCGACTACGTCGATCCCAGCGGCCGGGCTTCCTTTATAAAAAATAATGTCGATCACTATACGGGTGCGACCTTTGGCTGTCACGAGAACTATCTGGTGCGTCGCGACGTGCCGTTCTCGCAGGTGCTGCTGCCGGCGATGCTGCCGTTCTTTGTCACGCGGCAGATCTTTGCCGGTTCCGGTCGAGTCGGTTGCCACACGGATATTTTTGAGTATGGCAACGAAGAGGACGAGGGCGTTACCTACCAGATCTCGCAGCGGGCGGATCATATTGTCACAGAAATTTATCAGTGGATCCAGTTTAGCCGCGCCATTATCAATACGCGCGACGAGCCGCTAGCCGATTGGGGGCAGTTTCGCCGTTTGCATCTGCTCGTCGGCGATTCCAATATGTCGGAATATGCTACGGCGCTCAAAGTGGGGACGACGGCGCTGATACTACAGCTGCTCGAAGAGGGCATTATCCCCGAAATTGCGCTGCTTAATGCGGTTGATGCGATCCGCGATATCTCGCGTGACCTGACATATCGTTGGGAAGTGCAGCTCGAAGACGGTCGGTATAGCACGGCTACAGAGGTACAGCGGCACTACCTAGATTTGGCGGAGCGCTATATGCGTGGACGCGACGAAGAGAGCGATTGGGTGTTGGACGAGTGGCGCTTTGTACTCGATGGATTAGTGCACGATCCCGGTTCGCTGATTGACCGCGTCGACTGGGTTGCAAAAAAATGGCTATTAGAGCAATTCATAGAATCCGAAGGGCTCGATTGGCGCGACCCATGGTTGCAGAGTCTAGATCTGGAATACCATAACCTTAACCCAGACAAGGGGTTGTATTTTGACCTGTTCCGTCGTGGGCGCATGAAGAGAGTTGTTGATGACGAGCGAGTGAACAAGGCTATCGCCAATCCACCGGCGAATACGCGCGCGTGGGCTCGCTCACATGTGATGCGCGCATTGACCGAACAGAAAGCGCGCTATGTGATCGACTGGGATTCCATTTATGTGGAGGATGAGAAGTATCTCAATTTAGATGACCCCTTTCGCATTTACGAGTCGGAGTCAGAGGACTTTATCGCCGAGTGTGGAGGGGGAGTAGAAGAAAGAACTTAGCGCTGCACTGATTATTCGTTATACTTAGTAATAGCATATTTACTCTTTCCCCCAAGGATGAGTCCATGCTAAGTCCCGCAGGTGCTGCGGTTGGCGGTATTTTTACCGCCCCCCTGAAGGCGCGTAACCAGACTCGCGTGCCCAGGCAGGGAGCCCGTGTGAAAAATGGTCTGGGTATTGCCCCGCTGCGGGCCACAAGTTCGGCGCCCGGCGCGCTGCAGAGCGCGACGTCTCAGCGCAGTTCGTTGGTCGCGCCGCCAAGTTCGGGTGGTGGTATGCTCTCGCAGTTGAAGGGACAGGTACGCAGCGTTAGTCCGCTGACGGCTGGCGTGCGTTCTACGCACCGCAATACGGCCAAGCCTACCGGTCTCTTGCAGGCTCGACAAGCGGGTTTGCTCGGCCGCTTGCGCCAGGCCGACTATGGGAGTCGGTTATTACAGGCCAATGCCAATCCGCTGAGGACACAAGGTGGTTTCGGTCTCAAGAGTTTCACTAGTAGTATCAGTCTACTCGGATAATGCGTCTGCCTATCTAGTGCGTCTGCCTTTTATCTTTATCATCTCCTTTGTTTTTGTGGCGCTCGTCGGTGTATTTCCGGTGGGCGCTTTTGAATGTGCTTGCCCAATGCCGGCGGGGAAAAAACTGCAGGCCAACGGCAGTCTAAGCGCAATGGTGATTTTTGCTCAATTTGCAGGTGAGAGTGCCGGAGTATCGGCCCCGTCGTGGTCGGCCGACCTCTTTGATGCTTCGGTGCCAGGTAGCTTTAGCCATTTCTATAATGAGATGTCGGGTGGGCGTATAGAGGTCGATGGGGGGGTATTACCCGCGCGCTACAGCTCGTCCAATAGCGCTGAGGCCTATACTGCCGAAGAGGTGGGGGCGTTGGGTAAGTATGGGCAGTTTAATCTGGAGATTTTGCGCCAGGCCGACGCCGATACCGATTTTGGCGCTTTTGACAACGACGGGCCCGACGGGCTACCCAATTCGGGCGATGATGACGGCTACGTCGATATCGTTTTTATCAATTTACATACGGTTCCGCGCGATTTTTTTATCGCCACAGCCACGGGCTTGGCCTCGTTGGGTCTGGACTCAGACTATATCAGCGATGACGCGGCGGCAGGTGGCGGTAGCGTGCGCGTGCGCAGCCGCTTTAATGGGTTTGGCGGCACTAC
>Ga0055584_100006383_pt1 | contig 11567 bp, 12 predicted proteins | sample OSDHelmetaG_FD_58716 | JGI IMG/M metagenome (GOLD analysis project Ga0055584, IMG submission 58716) | Pelagic marine sediment microbial communities from the LTER site Helgoland, North Sea, for post-phytoplankton bloom and carbon turnover... | ecosystem: Environmental > Aquatic > Marine >...
AATGCCGTTTTTCGTGAACAACGATTTGCTTATGCCGTTATTGATACTCGCCGGTTTGTTTCTGTTAGTTGCTGCAGCGTACTCCTCAGTGGGGTTTGGTGGCGGCTCAACCTATAACGCCCTGCTGATATTGTCAGGCACGGATTTCAGACTGGTCCCATCTATCACTCTGACCTGTAACATTCTGGTGGTCAGCGGTGGTGTCTTCCACTATTACCGTGCGGGTTCTTTGTCCCTTGGTAAACTGCTGCCCTTTATTGTGCTGTCGATACCCATGGCCTGGTTGGGTGGCCGGCTGTTGGTGTCCGAGCAGGTTTTTATCGGCTTATTGGGTTTTAGCCTGCTGGTGGCTGCCGCGCAAATGCTGTTAAAGCAAGGTAGCTCAATCACCTCGAGTACTTACACTAGCACCCGCTATTGGCTTGTGGCTGCACCTGTCGGTGGCTTTATCGGCTTACTGGCTGGAATTACCGGTATTGGTGGTGGAATATTTCTCGCGCCGATCATCTATTTTCTTCATCTGGCACCCGCACGTAAGGTCGCGGGCATCACCAGTGGTTTTATCCTGGTTAACTCCATCGCGGGTTTGGCAGGTCAACTGATGAAGTCGGGTGACTACTCACCGTATGAAGGCTGGGTGCAGGCCTGGCCATTATTCATAGCCGTTTTGATCGGCGGTCAAATCGGTAGTCACCTGAGTGCTTATCACCTGCCTGAAAGCTGGATCAAACGATTGACGGCAGTGCTGATGTTATATGTGGCGTTGAGACTAATCTGGCGCTGGACGGGTATGAGCCTGGCGATAATGTGAGCCGTCAGCTTTCGATGGTGCTGGGTTATTAGCCCCGCGCGGGTTAGAATCCGCCTTCTTTTTACATTTGTGATTTGCCGCCAGGCGGGTTGCAAATACCCTTGATAAGGACGGTGATTTTTTGATACCTATCAATGACACGCTAGCCAGGCCACTAAAGGATCTGAGGATTTCAGTAATGGATCGGTGCAATTTGCGCTGTACTTACTGTATGCCGGAAGAGTCTCTTCATGGTAAAGGTGTATTTTTGCCTTCACACCATTTGTTGAGTGATGGTGAAATCGAGTTATTGGTTGGTGTGTTCACAAGTCTGGGTGTTCACAAGGTTCGCCTGACCGGCGGTGAGCCATTGTTGCGCCCGGGTTTTGTGGAACTGGTCGACCGGATATCCGCTATCGAAGGGATAACGGATCTTGCCTTGACGACCAATGCAGTCCTGTTGCCGCGTTATGCCGAGGCGCTTAAAAAGGCTGGTCTTGGTCGGGTCACTGTCAGTCTGGATAGTCTGGATGAAACGGTGTTTCGTCAGATGGCAGGTGGCCGAGGTTCGGTTAATGAGGTGCTCGATGGCATCAAGGCAGCCGAGCAGGCCGGTTTTGAACACCTGAAAATCAATACGGTGGTGCAGCGAAATATCAATGACCATACCGTACCGGACCTGGTGGAATATTTCAGAAACAGTGGTCACACCATCCGGCTGATCGAGTTCATGGATGTGGGTAACGTCAACCACTGGGACCGTCAATTGGTAGTGCCGAGTGCAGACCTGTTAAAGAACATCCATGACAGATGGCCCATGCGCCCGGTAGCAAAACAACCGGTGGGGGAAACAGCCCGCCGTTACGCCTTTACCGATGGTGCCGGTGAAATCGGATTTATCAGTTCCATTACTGAACCATTTTGTGGCGACTGCTCACGTGCCAGGATAACGGCCGATGGTACGTTTTACAGCTGTCTGTTCTCAGCGCGTGGAACCGAATTACGCGATAGAATTCGCGATGGTCTGGGATCGGAGGAAATGACGGCCGTGATTCGTGATTTGTGGGAAAGGCGGGGCGACCGGTATAGTGAGTTGCGAAATGAGCTGCCGCGTGCGCAGCCGCATGTTGAAATGTATCGAATGGGTGGATAAATGAAAGTTAAAGTGCGCTATTTTGCACTTTTCCGGGAGCAGGCCGGTTGTGCTTCAGAAGCTGTCGATTTTCCGGGTGGTACGGCAAAGGAACTGTTCCAAATGATGACGGCAAAACACCCGTCACTGAATACCCAGGCCGCCGCTCTTGTCGCAGTAAATGATGAGATGAGTGCTTGGGAACAACCCATTAATGAAAATGATGAAGTACTGTTTTTCCCACCGGTTGCAGGCGGATGAAGTTTTCAGTCAGCGAAACCGCAATAGACGTGTCTGCCGCCAGAGAAGCAGTGACTGACAAACATTGCGGTGCTTTGGCCGTTTTCGAGGGCTGGATCCGGGACCACAATGAAGGCCAGGAAGTTGAGCGCCTTGAATACGAGGTGTACCGGCCGGTGGCGGAAAAAGAGGGTGCGAGAATCATCGACGAAGCACTTGCACGCTTTTCGATTACTCATGCCATTTGTATACACCGTGAAGGTTTACTGGAGTTGGGAGACTGTGCGGTTATCGTTTGTGTTTCTTCCGCCCATCGCGGTGCGGCTTTTGATGCCTGCAGGTATATCATCGATCAGGCCAAAACCCGTTTGCCTATTTGGAAAAAGGAGCATTACGTAACGGGGGTCAGTGAATGGGTCAATTGTGAGCAATGTGCTGCGGTCGGGCATGCCCACGGGGAACACCAGCATGACTGATGATCGCATGCAGCGTTATAGCGAAATCATTATTGAGCATAGTCAGTTTCCACGTCATCACGGCAGCATTGAGAATCCGACACACCAGGGTCATGGTGAGAACCCTTTTTGCGGCGACCGTGTCACACTGGAGTTTTCGGTCAACGATGCCGGTATTATTGAACAGGCGGCAATTGAAAGTGTTGGCTGTGCCATTTCCACTGCCTCTGCTTCACTGCTGGCAAGCCATCTTCATGGCCTCAGCCTGTTACAGGCGCAAGCGTTATTTGATCAAATCCGAAGTGCTGTTACAGGCGAACCGGACGAGTCCAGGGATGAGCAGTTAGGGGAGTTGGCTGCTCTGGCTTTTGCGGGTCGCTACCCTTCACGGGTCAAATGCGCAACCTTAGCCTGGCACGTGTTAAGGCATGCATTGACGCAGGACGATTCAGTCGCAACTACCGAATAACCGGCCGAAGGCCTGACTACAGTCTTTGCAGTCGGGGTTCTTCTTGATTCCAAGCGATTGCCACTGCCAGTTGGCTGCATCGAAAACATGTAGCCCGGTGGGTGTTGGCAGTCCGGCAAGGTGAGCCAGTGCAAAATATGCTGCAGATGTGCCGCTGATGCCGGCTACCGGTGAAAATATACCGGCACCCGGGCAATCTTCCAGCGTATCCGGGGCATTGCCATACACACAGCGGTAACAGGCCTGTTCGGGCAGGTCAGGGCGCAGCAGCATGATCTGCCCTTCCATGCGGATACATGACGCCATGATCCAGGGGGTTCTCAGCGCGAGACAGCTGCGGTTTACTGCAAGACGCGTGCCGTAATTGTCGCTGGCATCAATCACCAGGTCGCAGGCTGGAAAGAGTTCACGCATATCCTCATCACCCATTCGCTGGGTGACAGATTTCACACGTGTTTCCGGATTAAGGGCATTGAGGGTCTCGCTTGCCGCCTCTGTTTTGAGCCGGCCGAGGTCCGATTGACGGTAGAGTATTTGCCTGGCGAGGTTGCTTTCGGCTACCGTGTCAAAATCACATAGCGTCAATTGACCGATGCCACTCGACACAAGGTATTGGGCGACAGCACAACCCAGGCCGCCGACACCAATCAGGGCCACTCGCGCATCCCTGATGCGCTCTTGACCGGCGGCCCCGATTCCCTTTAGCGGCAGGTGTGCAGAATACCTCAGCATATTGATCTAGTGTCGATGCAGTACACTAATTGTTATCCAGAATGGCTTGTGCCGTGGCTGAGAGGCCATCCGGGTGTACCCAGTCACCGCGTTTTCCGCCGGATTTATACAGCAGCTTTACATCGGTGATTTCCAACGCCGCGTTGATCGGTTTGGTCAGGTCCCAGATGGTGAGAAGAGCGATATTCAAGCCGCATAATGCTTCCATCTCAACCCCGGTTTGGGCATCAATCTCGGCGATCGCATAGACCTCGACCGCAAACCCGTCCTGTCTGAGGCGGGTATGTATCGAAACGCGGTTCAATGAAATCGGGTGGCAAAGCGGGATCAAGGATGGTGTTTGTTTGGCCGCCTGGATACCGGCAAATTCTGCCAGTGCCAGTGCATCACCCTTGGGTAGTGCTTTGTTCTTCAGTAACTCAAAAGCCTTTTCGCCAACATTGATCTGTCCGCTGGCCAGCGCCAGGCGATAGGTGACGGGCTTGGCGGCGACATCGGCCATCGAAAAACCTTGTTGCGGGTGGTCGGGTTCAGTCATCGTTTGTTGGGCTCCGGTGGCGGTTAGCGCATCGCTTGAATGTGGTCGAGGTGATGTTGCTTCTCTGTAGGGCTCAGGAAGGATGACTCAAACCCGTTGATCACCAACTGAAATAGTTCATCACGGTTGAGATCAATAGCATCAATCAGTGCATCGAAGTTCTCGTTCATATATCCACCGAAATAGGCCGGGTCGTCAGAGTTGATACAGGCGTTTAGTCCCAGTGCCAGCATTTTACGAATCGGGTGATCGGCTAAATCCTTGACTACCGCGAGACGCAGGTTGGAGAGGGGGCAGACGGTCAGCGGCATCTTCTTATCGACAAGGCGCTGGGTGAGGGTCCCATCTTCCAATGAACGGTTGCCATGATCAATGCGGTTAACATTGAGCAGGTCCAGTGCCTCATAGATATATTCCGGCGGGCCTTCTTCACCTGCATGTGCAACGCGTTTGAGTCCTTTTTCTGCAGCTTTTGCAAATACCTTCTGAAATAACCTGGGTGGGTGCCCCAGTTCGGATGAGTCCAGACCCACTGCCGTGATCCTGTTCAGGTAGGGCTCGGCTGACTGCAGTGTTGCCAGGGCACTTTGCTCATCCAGGTGCCGTAAAAAACACATAATGAGCTTGCTGCTGATACCCAGTTCGGTTTTCGCTTTATCAAGGGCAGCAGATATGCCGTTCATGAAAACTTCAAACTCGACACCGCGCTCAGTATGCCCTTGCGGATCGAAAAATATCTCACAATGCACCACGTTTTGCTGATGGCAGCGCAGCAGGTAAGCCCAGGTGAGGTCATAAAAATCCTGTTCGGTTTGTAGTACGGACATTCCTTTATAATATAGATCAAGAAAGTCCTGTAAACAATTGAAATTATATGCTTTAGCTATTGATTCAACGTCAGGATAGGGCAGGGTGACCGCATTTCTTTCGGCCAATTCGAACATCATGGCCGGTTCCAGACTGCCTTCGATATGGATATGTAGTTCTGTTTTTGGAAGTCTTTCGACCAGTTGCTTGAGTTCAGACATGACTTATTTTCTCTTCAGGGGGTGCTGTCTTGCAATGAGTTCTGCCAGCGCCACGTATCTGCGCACATGTTCTCGAGTGTCCGGCTTGACTGCCAGCCTAACAGCTGCTTGGCCAGCCTGGTATCTGCCCAGCATTTGGCTATATCACCCGCACGCCTGTCGCTGATGCGGTACGGGACTTTGCAATGATTGGTTTTTTCAAAAGCACTGATCATTTCCAGCACCGAGATACCCTGGCCGGTACCGAGGTTTACCGTTAACATCTCCTGTTGCTGTTGAAGATAGTCCAGTGCAGCGACATGTCCATCGGCCAGGTCGACGACGTGGATATAATCCCGTACACCGGTACCGTCGCTTGTATCGTAATTATCACCGAAGACAGACAACGCATTGCGTAGACCCGCTGCAGTCTGCGCGATAAAGGGCATCAGGTTATTGGGGGTGCCCCTGGGGTTTTCGCCAATGCGCCCACTTTCATGAGCGCCTACGGGATTGAAGTAGCGTAAACGGGCTATTCGCCAATCTGGTTCCGCCTGGTAGAGGTCTGCCAGTATGTCTTCAATAATGAGCTTGGTGGCGCCATACGGATTGGTTGTGGAGCGTGGGAAATCCTCGGTTATGGGGACACTGGCAGGGTTGCCGTAGACAGTGGCTGATGACGAAAATACCATGGTTTTGACCGCGGCTTCCCGCATGGCCATTAACAGATTCAAGGTTCCACTGACATTGTTTTCATAATACGCAAGCGGCAGTTGTACTGACTCACCCACGGCTTTCAAGCCCGCAAAATGCATGACTGCGTTAACACGATGTTCGTCAAATATACGGTTCAGTAATGCGCTGTCGCGTATATCGCCCTCGATAAAAACGGGCTCCCGGCCGCAAATCTGACCTATTCGCTGAATGACCGTTGCATCACTGTTACAGAGGTTATCCAGTACGATGACATCATGCCCGGCTTCGAGCAGGGCGACGCAGGTATGTGAACCTATAAAGCCCGCCCCACCTGTGACGAGTATTGTTGTTTTCATACTGTGCTGCCTCTTGAGCTAATCATGTTTAGCTATCCGAATAATACAGCTTTCGGTTGTTTTGTGTGAGCCTGTGATTATAATCACAGTACCCCTAAAAATACCGGAAAAACCATGAAAATTCTTGTTACCGGTGGAGCCGGCTTTATTGGTTCAGCGCTTATTCGCTATCTTATTTCCGGCACCGACAACGACGTGATTAACCTGGACAAGCTGACCTATGCGGGTAATCTGGATTCCCTGCTTCCAGTTGCTGATTCACCGCGTTACCAATTCGAACAGGCCGATATTTGTGATCGTGATGCACTGGAACGAATATTCGCCGCTTATCAACCGGCTGCGGTGATCCATCTGGCAGCAGAAAGTCATGTCGACCGTTCAATCGACGGTCCGGGTGATTTTATTCAGACCAACCTGGTCGGTACCTACAGCATGCTGGAAGCGGGCCGCGCCTACTGGTCAGGTTTGAGCGATACAGCCAGGGCGGAATTTCGTTTTCTGCATGTTTCCACTGACGAGGTTTATGGGGACCTTGCCGGCAGCGATGACCTGTTTCGTGAAGATACCTCCTATGATCCCAGTTCACCGTACGCTGCAACCAAGGCCGGTTCAGATCACCTGGTCAGGGCCTGGGGCCGCACGTTCAAATTTCCGGTGCTGGTGACCAACTGCTCCAACAATTATGGACCTTACCAGTTTCCCGAGAAACTCATTCCACACATGATTCTGAACGCCCTGAAGGGCAAGCCCCTGCCGATGTACGGCGATGGCACACAGATAAGGGACTGGTTATATGTGGATGATCATGCACGTGCACTTTACCGTGTTCTAACCGACGGCAAGCCTTCGGAAACCTACAATATCGGTGGTTTGAATGAGAAAAAGAATATCGATGTGGTTAAAGAGATTTGCGCCATTCTGGATGAACTGGTCACAGATAAGCCTGCAGGTGTAAGCCGCTTTGAGGAGTTGATTACTTTCGTCAAGGACCGTCCCGGCCATGATGAGCGTTATGCGATTGACGCCGAAAAAATCAATATCGAATTGGACTGGCGGCCGGCGGAGAATTTTGCTTCCGGTATCCGTAAAACGGTTAGCTGGTATTTGGAAAACGATCTGTGGTGGCAGCGCGTGGTGGATGGCAGTTATCGCCTGGAACGTCTGGGTGAGGGTAATTAGCCCGCTTAATTCACCGGTCTCCCCGCCCTGGCTTGTCCATGCATGAAAGGACTTGGCCTTCCCTCAACCAATAGCTGCCGCTATTGGTTTCAGTCCAGGCCTGCACCCAGTCATGCTTGACCGGTTATTTGGTCAGGGGCTTTAATCTCGCGGTGAAATGTCTTAGGGACGCTGGTTCCCAGGTCACTTCCATGCCGGGTACATCAGAGATGTTACTTCTCAGCTCCTCGAATACTTCGACGATGTAATCTGCCTGGGCCTGGGTATAAACGCGTCGCGGCATGGCCAGTCTGACCAGTTCCATCGCGGCCGGCTTTTCACTGCCATCGGGTTGGCGGCCAAACATAAAGCTGCCAATTTCAACCCCGCGTATCCCACCCTGTATGTAAAGCGCTACTGCTAGGGATTGTGCCGGGTATTGCAATGACGGGATATGCGATAGCATTTTTTTTGCGTCAACAAAAATAGCGTGGCCGCCTGCCGGTTTCATTACCGGTACACCCATTGCGTCCAGTCTCTCATTGATGTACTGGATTGAACGAATCCGGTATTGCAGGTAATCCTCATCAATGATTTCCTCCAGACCGGTGGCAATACATTCCATATCACGACCGGAAAGACCGCCATAAGTGGGAAACCCTTCGGTCATGATAAGCCGGGTTCGGGCTTTTTCTGCCCATTCGTCATTGTTCAGTGCCAGCCAACCGCCCATGTTGGAAAAAGTATCTTTCTTGGCACTCATGGTCATACCATCGGCATGAGAGAATATTTCCCTGACGATCTCTTTGACCGACTTATCCCGGTAACCCTCCTCGCGCAACTTGATAAAGTAGGCGTTTTCCGCGAAACGGGCACTGTCGATAATCAGCGGTTTGCCATATTTTTCACAGATGGCCTTGGTGCCGCGGATATTGGCCATCGAAACAGGCTGTCCACCACCGGCATTATTGGTGATGGTGATTTCGACCATAGGAATATTGTCGGCTTCCGATGCCAATAGAGCTTCCAGCTTGTCGAGATCCATGTTGCCCTTGAATGGATACTCCAGAGAAGGATCGAGACCTTCTTTAATAACCAGGTCCCTGGCATCTATTTCAGCGTCTTCAAAATTGGCGCGGGTGGTATCGAAATGCGTATTGTTGGGTACGATTTTTCCCTCGCCCTGTCCGTCTGCAACAACGAACGTGAGAATATGCTCTGCGGCACGCCCCTGGTGTGTTGGTATTATGTGCTTGAACGGCATCAGATCTTTTATTGCCGTCTCAAAACGGTAATAGGAGGGTGAACCTGCGTAGGATTCATCACCTTTCATCAGCGCTGCCCACTGATTGGTGCTCATTGCGCCTGTACCTGAATCGGTCAGCAGATCGATAAGAACGTCCTCTGACTTCAAGGAGAATAAGTTGTAGTGTGCGTCCCTGATCATTTGTCTACGTTGTTCAACCGTGGTCATTCTGATCGGTTCAACTGTTTTGATCCGGAAAGGTTCGATGATGGTCTTCATTGCTGTTCCCTGATTTGCTTGTGCGGGCTCAAGCAGGTAGTCGTCCCGACTGAAATCCCCATTGTACTAAACGTTCTTCAAGCCCTGGATACAATCAGGATTCGAGATTGAATTCTTTCTCATGCATAAAAGCGGCGTGCCTTGGTGCCCGTTTGGTCCTGCTCCATTCCTCGATCATTTCCGGTGCCAGTGCATATAGCTTCTCCAATGCACCGGGGCGCTCAACATTCGCACAAAGCTCCAGGCGGTGACCACTGGGGTCAAAAAAGTAAATGGACTTGAAAAGGTAGTGGTCAGTCGGGCCGATAACATCCAGGCCACCCGCCTCGATATGCTTTTTAGCTGCCAGCAACTCATCCATATCACCAATTTCAAAAGCGATATGTTGAACCCAGGACGGTGTGTTTTCATCCCGGCCCATCGGTGGTGAATTGGGTATTTCAAAAAAGGCCAATACATTTCCCTGACCTGCATCCAGAAAAATATGGATATAGGGGTCAGGGGCCTTGGTACTGGGTACCTGGTCCTCGGCAATGGCCAGTAACAGGTCCATATTCAGTACATCCTTGTAAAACTTAACCGTTTCTTTTGCATCTTTACAGCGGTAAGCGACATGGTGTATTTTTTTGATTTTCATACCTATTTCCTGAAGGTTTTGCGGGTGATGCTCATTCACTATCCTCGCTTCTTATGACGCCACGGCGTAACTGGTCACGCTCCATGGATTCGAACAAGGCTGTAAAGTTGCCCTCGCCAAACCCTTCATCTTTTTTGCGTTGAATAAATTCAAAGAAGACCGGGCCGACCATGGTTTCGGAAAAGATCTGCAATAACAGGCGTGGATCATCATCGGCAGTGGAACCATCAAGCAGGATGCCGCGTGTCTGAAGTTCTGCAACCGGTTCGCCATGACCGGGAAGACGTTCATCCAGCATTTCGTAATAGGTGCCCGGGGGCGGTGTCATGAATGGCAGTCCCCTCGCTTTGAGTGTATCCCAACATTCAAGCAGGTCATCGCAGATCAAGGCGATATGCTGGATGCCTTCACCATTGTAGGCCATCAGGAACTCTTCTATCTGTCCCACGCCCTGTGATGCTTCCTCGTTGAGCGGGATTCGGATTTTGCCATCCGGCGCGGTCATGGCCTTGGACAACAAGCCGGTATATTCGCCCTTGATGTCGAAGTAGCGGATTTCACGGAAATTGAAAATGCGTTTGTAATAATCTGCCCAGAACTCCATGCGGCCCCGGTAAACATTATGGGTCAGGTGGTCGATGAGCTTGAAGCCGCAGCCTGTAGGGTGGCGGTCCACACCATCGAAAAAGACAAAGTCGATATCATAAAAGCTCTGTCCCTGTTCATAACGGTCAATCAGGTAAAGAGGAGCCCCTCCGATCCCCTTGATCGCCGGCAGACGTAACTCCATCGGACCGGTCGGGATATCAATGGGTTGTGCACCCATTTCGAGGGCCCGGTAGTAGGCCGTATGGGCATCCTTGACCCGGAAAGCCATGCCGCAGACGCAGGGTCCGTGTTCCTCAGCAAAAAATGCAGCATGGCTCTTCGGTTCTTCGTTAATAATGAAGTTGATCTCACCCTGGCGGTACAGATGTACATTTTTGGACCGGTGCTTGGCGACAGCAGTAAAACCAAGCATGTCGAATATGGGTTCAAGTTGCCCCGGGGTAGGGGATGCGAACTCGACAAACTCAAAGCCGTCCAGGCCCATCGGGTTGTCAAACAGATCTGTCATTATTTACTCTCCATTTAATAAAGCCCGGGGCTTTCAGGCCAGTGGTTCGAAGCGCGCCTGAAAGAACCTCAGATACTCAGGTTCATAGACCATTTTCAGGCCTTTAATACGGTCACGGCTTTCAAATACCCGGATAACAGACTCTGCCACCACGTCCATATGAGCCTGGGTATAAACACGGCGCGGCAAGGTCAGCCTCACCAGTTCGAGTGCCGGTCGACGGTTCTTACCGGTTACAGGATCACGGCCAGCCGATACATTGCCGCGTTCCATCGTGCGAATGCCAGCCTCCAAGTATAACTCAGCAGCCAGTGATTGGGCGGGATAGTCATCCTGATCAACGTGCGGCAGAAACTGGCGGGCGTCAATGAAGATCGCATGCGAACCGATAGGGTTCACGATTGGAACGTTGGCTTTACGCAGCAAATCACCGAGATAGCGAACCTGGCCGATTCGGGCGGCCTGGTGTTCTTCCATAACGGCTTCCCGGATACCAAGTGCCATGGCTTCCATGTCACGTCCAGCCAGACCGCCATATGTGTGCAGGCCTTCATAGATGACAACCATGTTTTGAGCTTTGCGGAAGATTGTTTCGTCATTACAGGCAAAGAAACCGCCAATATTGACCAGCAGGTCTTTTTTGGCAGACATCGTGGCGCCGTCTGTCAGATCGCAGATTTCGCGCAATATGGTGCGGATTGATTTATCGGCGTAG
>Ga0055584_100006384_pt1 | contig 11566 bp, 11 predicted proteins | sample OSDHelmetaG_FD_58716 | JGI IMG/M metagenome (GOLD analysis project Ga0055584, IMG submission 58716) | Pelagic marine sediment microbial communities from the LTER site Helgoland, North Sea, for post-phytoplankton bloom and carbon turnover... | ecosystem: Environmental > Aquatic > Marine >...
GGCCATAAATGCAGGTTTATCGGTATTGTAGCCCTTTAATGCAATTCCATCGCCTTTAGAAATTGGCACTACCGTATTAACCGCTCCAATTTGCTTTGCATCTGTATCCAATTCATCCAAGAAAGGCATAATGGATGTTTTATACGGAATGGTTACATTAAAACCTGCCAAGTCAATCTGAGCTCTGAGCTTCTCAATCTTCTCGATTTGATCCAGCTCCAATGCAGCATAGTTCCAGTCTACAATATTCTCTTTAAGAAATTTTTGCTTAAAATAATTAGGCGAGAAAGAATGACTTAACTTCTTTCCTACAAGAAATAACTTTTTAACAGGGTCTGTTAAACTATGCCTTTTCAGTGGCTGCTTTTTCCGTTGTGGCTTTTTCAGTAGTTGCTTTTTTTCTAGTAACTCTACGTTTCTTAGTTTTTTCTGGGATGATGTTCTCCAAACCACTAATAGTACTATCCACGATAATTCTACCGCAATTCTCACAATCGATAATCTTCATATGTTGACGGATATCAGATTGTCTTTGCGGTGGAATACTTGCGAAACAACCTCCACAAGACCCTCTAAGAATAGGAGCAACTGCGATTCCGTTTCGTACACTTCCTCTAACTCGAGTATATGCAATTTGAAAACGTTCGTCTATTTTTGCAAAAGCTACTGCTCGATCTGCTTTGAGTTTATCTTCTTCAGCTTCAGTTTCCTTTATAATTACTTTTAACTCTTCAATCTTAAAGTCTAAATCTTTCTGTCTAGTTTCAAGTATCTCTTTGGTTTCAGCCTGCAATTCTTTTTTAAGCACAATAGCTTCTTTCGCTTCATTGTTCGACTTTTCCATTGAAAGAATCTCCAATTCCATGATTTCTATCTCCTTAGATAGTGCCTCATACTCTCGATTATTTCTAACATCGTTCAATTGTTCTTTATATCGAACAATCGTTTTTTGCTTATCTTTAATCGTATTGATATTATTATCAATTTCAATATTCAATTCAGAAATAGTATCCTCAATTTTAGATAAACGAGTTTTCAACCCTTCGAGTTCATCTTCCAAATCAGAAACCTCTAAAGGTAAATCACCCTTAATGGCTGTAAGTTTATCCATATCGCTATCGATAGTTTGGATCTTATAAAGTGCTTTGAGCTTTTTTTCAACTGATGGATTCATATATAATATTTTACCGGATTAGTATTGACTTGTGTAAAAAGGGCTGCAAAATTAGTGAATTTTTTGCTTAAAACATCGTGAAATAGCACTAAAGTTGAGATCTCACTTTCATAGTGTCCAATATCACAAATCATCAGCTGATCTTCCCCATCAAAAAATTCGTGATACTTGATATCAGATGTCACAAAAGCATCTGCACTAGAGGATTTAGCTTGTTTGATTAAAAAGCTCCCTGCCCCTCCACAAATTGCCACTTTTTGAATTAATTTTTTACCTGTATCACTGTGTCGGATTACTTCTAAACCAAAAACCTCTTTGCACCAAGCCAAAAATTTAGTGGGCTTCATAGGCTCAATTAATTCGCCAATCATCCCGCTTCCAATCTCCTGGTGCGCATTGGCTATGGGGTAAATTTCATAGGCCACTTCCTCATATGAGTGCGTTCTCTTTAATAGCTCAACAGCCTCATTTATTTTTGGAGCAGGCACCAAAACCTCGAACCGAATCTCATTTTCCCTGCTCAGGTTATCAATAGTACCCACTTTTGGTTGAGCACCCTGTTTTGGCATAAATGTGCCTTCTCCTTCTACGTTAAAACTGCAATGACTGTAATTTCCTAGATTACCACATCCTAAGTCAAATAGCGCCTTGGAAACTTTCTGTTGGTCAGATTGAGGAACATAGGTCACCAATTTAAACAAGGTATCCACTTTTGGATTAAGAATTTTTACATTTTTTAGCTTGAGCTTGTTTGCAATTTTCTGATTCACACCATTTAGCACATTATCCAAATTGGTATGCCATGCGATGATTGCAATATTGTTTTGAATGGCCTTAATTATTGTTCTCTGCACATAATCTGCTCCAGTTATCGATTTCAACCCTTTGAAAATTATGGGATGATGACAAAGCACCACATTGCATTTCTTTTCAATGGCCTCATCAATGGTGGCTTCGATGCAATCCAAACTTAGTAAAACATTACTAACCTCAATCGCCTTATTCCCAGTTAGCAACCCTGAATTGTCATAACTCTCTTGATACTCCAGCGGAGCTAAATTTTGCAACTCATTGAGAATATCTGCTACGCTTGTTTTCATAATGTAAAATTAAATACTTTTTCTGCATTCCTAGAGGTTTGAAGGGCAACTTCTTCAAATGATGTATTAAAAACCTCTGTCAATTTTTGGGCTACTAACTTTAGGTAGGCCGGCTCATTCCGCTTGCCCCGGTTTGGATGCGGTGCCAAATATGGTGAATCCGTTTCAAGAACTAAATTAGACAAGTCCAATTGTGCCAAGCTTTCTGCCAAACCCGCATTTTTAAAAGTAACGACCCCGCCAATACCCAAATACATCCCCAAATCAATGATTTGTTTCGCTTCTTCCACTGACCCTCCAAAACAATGGAACACGCCCTTTAGTCCTTTAAAATTCTTGCAAATATCTATGGTCTCACTTGTTGCATTTCGCGTATGCAATGAGACTGGCAGACCCTTATCAATCGCCCATTGCAGTTGTATCTCAAGGGCCTTCAACTGCTCTTTTTTAAATTCGTCAGACCAATAATAATCCAACCCAATCTCCCCTACCGCACAACAATCCAGGTTATCTAGACTCGTTTTAATTTTTGCCAATTGATCCTTGAAATCACTTTTAACAGATGAAGGATGCAAACCCATCATAATAGCTGTTTCTTTCGGAAACAGATGATGAGTAGCAATCGCCTGATCAATGGTTTCCTCATCAATATTTGGCATCAATATTTTGGCTACTTGTGCTTCACTCGCCTGCTTCATTATGCTCACAAGGTCATCAAACTCGTCTACAAAAATATGGGAATGCGTATCGACTAGTTTCACCACTTTATTTTCTCTTTACTTAAGAAGGCGTTAATTCCTTTATGGCAATCTGCAGAAGCTCTCGCTTCAGCATTCATCTCAGATGTATACTTCATTGCTTCTTTTGGGGAAAGGTGATATAGATTCGCCACCAGGTGTTTGGTCCTTTTTAAAGACTCCTGAGCGCATTGATCAATTAATGATTGACAAAGCGTGTTAACAGCACTGTCCAAGTCACCATTAGAAATATTATTTATCATTCCTATGTTTACTGCTTCCTGTGCGGTTATTAACTTGCCTGTTAACAATAATTCTTTGGTTTTAGTTTCGCCAATCTTACGCAATAGAAAGTAAGAAACAATCGCAGGAATAAATCCAATTTTCACCTCGGTATACCCAAATTTTGCCTGACTATCTGCAATGGCGAAATCACATACCGTTGCCAATCCACACCCACCGGCAATTGCATGTCCTTGTATAGCTGCAATTACCACTTTGGGGCCATTATAAATGAGGCTAAATAGTTCTGCAAGTGAGGAGGAGTCTGCTAAGTTTTCTTCATATGAATTCTTTTGCAGCTGTTTTAAATAGGCTAAATCAGCTCCTGCGCTGAAGACTTCACCCGCAGCTTTTAGCACGATCACTTTACAATCATCTGAAGCATAAGCTTGGTTAAAGGCTGACTTGAGCGCTGCAACCATTTCATCATTAAGTGCATTTCTTTTCTCTGCTCTATCTAGAACGATATACGCAATTCGGTTCTTAATTTCGGTAGTAACCATTGACAACAAAAATACATGCAAAGGTTTACATTGCCATATCCACCGCAAAACTATCCAAGGATGGAAACTTGCTATAGCCTCCTTCAAAGAATGGACTTTCACCGCTCCATAATATTTTCCCATTATAACTTCTAACCAATGTGTCTGTAAATGAATTGCGATTGAAAAGCCAGTAGATCTCCATGTTCTTATTTGAAAATAAATTTAGATCAGGATATTTGGTAGTATGGGTATACAGCTGAAGGGTGTCATTATTCATTCGCATGGCTGCTAATGTATTTTTGACTACAACCTTTCGAATGATTCTAATGTAATGAGCTCTGAAATATGGGTCAAGATAAAATTTCTGAGCACTTAGATTCTTGGCAAATGTGGAATCTGCAATTATGGTCGCTTGATTGCCTTGTAAATAAGATATCACGCGATTGCGATTGACGGAATGAACATAAAGCTTGGTTCGTGCACTTTGTCCAATGTATTTAACATTGAACATCACCAAAAAAGCGATAAGAAACAAGGCCGCAATATTAAAATCTATTTGGGTTCTCAGGTGCAACCATCGAATGAAAAATCCAAGAACAACAAACAATATCAGCACATGAACAAACGCTAAGTGCAATCCAGAAGCATAAGCAAACGGCAAGTGAGCAATAGCATTAACCATGTATAATACGGCACTTGCAATAATGCTGAATACATAAGCAATCCCTTGAGCAATAATCGATACAGGAGCCGTGGCAATAAGTAAAAAAGCCAAAAGCACTAAAACAAAAATTGCAGGGATCACGAACAGATTTGAAAATAAAAAATAGGATGGAAACTGTCCAAAGTAGAATAGGCTAATGGGAAGAGTTGCCAACTGAGCGGCTAAGGAAATGCAACATATCCCCCAAGCTTTGTCTACCAACATCCATAGATATTTATTTTGAATGAAGCTAAAACTGGCTAACATATAGATTGGTTTTTGAATCAGCATAATGCCCAAAACCGCAGCATAGGAAAGCTGAAATCCAACATTTACAACTAAATAAGGGTTATACGCAAGCATAATAAATGCAGATGCGCAAAGACTGTTTATCCCATTGGCCTTGCCAAGAAACAAATCCCCAAGACTTAGTAAAGTAAACATACATGAAGCTCTTTGAACGGAAGGTGAAAATCCTGTGACCAATGCGTAAAACCAAATACAAGCCAGAATGATTAACACAGGTACAAATCGTTTTTTACTCCTTTTTGAAATTATTAGACCAGCAATGAATTGTGCAATAAGGTAAATAATCCCAACATGAAGACCGGAAACAGCTAATACATGAAGTGTCCCCGTATGAGCGAAGTTGGACTTAACATCCTCATCCAAACTATTTTTACCTCCAAGGATTAATGCTTGAGCAATTAAATAAGCATTTTTATCTTGTAAGAATTTTTGAAAGATGAATTGCACATTATGTCTTGCATAATTTAATAGCCCAGAAAACCACGGGCTCTCTTCTTGGCATGATACATAGGATGCACTGGACTTTACATATGCTTTAAAATACACATTGTAATAAGACAGATACTGCTTATAGTTAAACTCATTTGGATTCTTAGGTTTAGGTATACTTTTAAATTCCGTTTTTATCCAATACGTTTCACCCAGTTTGGGTAAAAATTGCAATGCGGTATCCCAATAGACGAGCACATTACCCGTGGTCCATTTTACTTTATCCTTAGTTTTGGATTTTACCACTTTTGCTTTGAATCGATGATATCCATACTTTGTGGTTCCAAATTCTTCTACACTGATTTTATAGGCACTTGCTTCTGATTTTGAAAAATGATCCGCTCTGTTGATGTCTCGAAAAATATCCACCCTAAAGAAACCAAGACCAATTAGAATAATTAATAATATCCAACGGGTTTTAAGAAATGGGTAGGCAATTAACTTCCGATTTACATTATACTCAATACCTTTTAGTAAGAGCATTCCCAGTAGAATTAAACCTAAGAAATTGCCCCAATTTACTTGAAAGTATATTGCTGTGAACACACCCATAAGAAAGGGAATGATTATTTTCAGAAAAGGGACAGATTGCCATGATAACATGCTTATAACATGCCACAAACTGCATACCCAACATGGGGTTATTCGATAAATGAGTAGTAACTGAGTACTGCTATTTAAGCAGTAAATCTGCGTTTCACAAACGTATTAAACTCTTCTGCAAGTTTTTCTTTTGTACTCCAATTGTATGTTTCAGCAAGGTTCTCAGAAATGTCTAAGGCTTTTTGAATTTCTCCGGCTTCGTTTATACTAGCCACAGCTGTTTTATAATTGGTTGAATCATCCGCAAACAATTCTCTAATAAATTCAAACTTTTTGGCAATTGGAATGGCTCCATTCAAATCAGTTATGGCTTGTTCCTTTAATTCGTAGTGAACACCCACTTCTTCTTTGGTCACCGCCAACTTATCTGCTAAGGTTAATTGCGTTTGCTCCCCATGGGAAGCTGTTTCTTCATAAGGCTTAGGCTCATCCTTACTAAAGAATGATGACCATCTGCTTTTTGATTCAACTTCAGTCTCCTCTTCAATTTCTACTTCAGTTTCTTCAGCAACAACTTCATTAATCACTTCCTCAACAATGGTTTCTTCCTCCGTAACTTCGCTAACTACATTCTCTTCTTCTACTTCCTCTGCTTCTATCTCTTCTTCAGCAATGATGGTTTCATCTTTTGCTTCATCCTCCGATTTTCGCACTTCTACTTCATCAATTTCACTTTGTGGAAAATTGCTTTTAAAGTATTCTTCAATTTCTCGCTCTTCTGATCCCGACAAATAAACCTCAGAAGGATCTAAATCACCTTCTGTGGCTTCTGATTCTATTTCAGCAACGCTTTCCTCTATAATTTCTTCTTCGGACTCCTTTGCAACAACTTCTTCTTCAATTACTTCCTCTTCAACTTCTTCAGCCGCAATCTCTGCCTCTATTGCCTCTATTTCTGGCAACTCTTCCACAATCTCTTCTTCTTCATTTAATACAATATTGATGCTTTCCGTTTCTTCAACAACCGTAGAATTATGGGCAGTATCTACTTGTTGAATTTGCGGATCAGTCATCGTATTATTGGTACCAGCTATAATAGATTCTTCAAACATACCTGCATCCATATCAATGCGATCTAATTTTAAAAGATGATCGTAACAATCAATTAAATATTTCTTTAAAGAATCTCTAACAAGAGCAGATGGGTTTCTTTGCCACTCCTTATAAATCCGTTGAAGGCGTTCAAATCCTTCCTCAAATGCCTTTCTTTCTTCCAAAATTCCCATAGTAGTTCCCTTTAATAACGTAAAAATGTAGATTGATTGTTCGAAACAAGCAAAAAAAATCAATCATTTTTGCCAAAGTTATCCAATGGCACCATTTACTCTTATACACGGCTGCATGTTTGCAGGCAAAACCAAGTCTTTGTTCCGCCACGTGCAGCAAAGCGAGCTTATGCCCGAGGAAATTTTACTCGTTAAACATGCCATTGATACACGTTATCAACAGGATTACATCGTAAGTCATGAAGGTGATAGGCGCGAATGCAACCCAGTGCGGCTGCCTTTAGAGATTTCTTACCTATTAAATGATGATGTAAAAATGGTGGCAATTGATGAAATTCAGTTTTTTAATGACGGAATTGTGCATGTGATTCAAGAGCTGATGATTAAGGATATTGAAGTGGTTGCCTCTGGCTTATTAAGGGATTCTAATCACAACCTCTTCGGGCCTATGCCTTTGCTTAAAAATCTCGCATCTCAGGAGCTTGAAGTTTTCGGAATTTGTACAAATTGCGGCAAAAAAGCAACGCATACCTATCGTAAGCTGAGTTCAGACCCGCAGGTTTTAATAGGTGGAGCTGACCTATATGAATGCAGGTGTGAGACTTGTCACGCGCTTTAAAAAGTTAAATAAATAACTTAAGCAAGGGCAAAAGCATGATTAAATCAAGCCCAATTCTTAGGGTCTCATTTTGCAAAAGCCGTTTAGACGTCAAACCAATGATTAAAAAATAAACAAGCGGCACAAACATCCAGGTTTGGCCTACTCCGTTGAAAAAACCGATTACAAAAATACTTATTGTAGCAAGCGCCAGAAAAATCAACAAACTCTTTTTACTCATTTTACTTTCCTTCTGATTGAGCAAAATATCATACTTCTGATCGGTATACCCAAACGTTAACAGGTTACTAGAAACGGCTAAAAAAACGATCAATATATATGTCCAAGATTGGATAAGATCTTGGGGATAAATTAAAATCCAAATGGTCATTACCAAGGTTAAAATAAAAGCGGATATCAACTGCTTGTGCCACGCTTTTAGTGAAAATTTTAAAATAAAAAGAAAATACAGACCTGACAATATTGCAATAAAAACTCCTGTAAAGAGGTACATTCTGGGAAGGAAGGAAAAAAAGTATAGACTGCATAGAGCTGTTAAAACAAGTCCTTTAAGGGTCATTTTATATGCACTATCACTTACTTGATGGCGTTGATGCAAATGGTCCTTATCCTTGGCATGCAAAGCATCGAAATAATGATCTAATGAATAGGTAAAAAAAGCAAAACAGAAGGTTGCTAGGGCAATTAGGTTGGTATAACCTACTCTAAATTGTATTCCCACAAGAAAAGTGCATCCTACTATTACCAAAGCTGCCACCAAAGAGTAAACAATAAATTTACCCTTCATAGGCTAAATGGCAATCACTTCCTCAATTTCAGGGACGGCATTTTTTACGGCCTCTTCGATACCCGCTTTTAAGGTCATCTCACTCATTGAACATGTGCTACAAGCTCCTACAAGTTTTATCGTGAGTTTATTTGATTCAAGTGAAACCAATTCAACATCACCGCCATCGGCATTTAAGAAAGGTCGGACGGTCTCTAGAGCATCCAATATTTTCTGGTTATTGTCCATTATGTTTTGCTTGGTTGTTGGTTATGGCGATTTGTCTTACAATGTTACCTGCAATATCGTTAAAAAACGTCAATTTCTGCGCATCAATTGCAATATTTCCTGTGTCAAAAAGTTTCCCAACTCCAATGTTTATTGGAATTTGACCCAATAATTGTACTTGATTGGCTTTTGCCAATTTCTGGCCTCCACCTTCACCAAAAATTGCATATTTCTTCTCAGGGGCATCTTCCGGCACAAAGTATGACATATTCTCAACCACCCCGAGCACAGGGCGTTCAATTCCTTGCATTCCAAACATGCTAATCGCACGTTGCGCATCAGCCAATGCAACATCTTGTGGTGTAGTTACAATCACTGCGCCTGTCAAAGGTAATGTCTGGCAAATGGTAAGTTGTATATCACCTGTACCTGGAGGCAAATCAATAATTAGGTAATCCAATTCGCCCCATGCCACATCTTCTAAAAACTGGCGAAATGCTTTGCTAAGCATAGGTCCACGCCAAACAATCGCCTGCCTTGGATCAGCAAGAAACCCGATTGAAAAAAGTTTTATCCCATTCACTTCTGCGGGTATCATTATAGGCTTTCCGTCTACGTCTTTTGATTTAGGTTTATAATCCGTTAAACCAAACATCGTTGGAATACTTGGACCGTACATATCCCCATCCAATAAGCCCACTTTAGCTCCTGAATTTGCCAATGACAAGGCAAGTAACGCACTGACGCTTGATTTACCAACACCACCCTTACCGGAGGCAACCGCTATGATATTTTTTACTCCTGGCAATAGATCAGAACTGGTGCTTGAAGTGGTTTGGGCAGTCATATTAATGACGATCTCTATATCCTTGCTGATAAAATGGGTAATTGCATTCCTGCAAGCATTCTCAATCATATCCTTCATTGGACATGCTGGTGTCGTGAGTTCAACATCAAATTTGATGCGATTTTCATCAAATTCCAATTGTTTCACCATTCCTAACGTAACAATATCCTTTTTTAAATCAGGGTCATCTACATGACTTAAGGCTTTCAATATATCGGCTGAAGAAAATTCGCTCATGTACTCTTTCTAACAAATAAATTCCTAATACGTTTCATTGTTCTTTTTTCAAACTCCCAAAAGAAATTGAACTTCCCAAAAATATATCCATAGGCCAATAACACCACATTGTAAAAGGGAATAATTGCCCAATAATAGGTGTACGTAAACCACTTAGACTCTGCCCATTCAAAATGGGCCACTAAAAGCCTTCGAAGTAGCATAATAGAGGTTCCGGTAAGCGCAAAAACGATCAGAATAATGACTACGTCATTTATCGATTTTACTTTCCAACGTTCTTTTAATTTTTGAAACACGATTTCGCCTGCAAAAGTATACTATTTTATGGCTTAGCAAGAGATACTAATAGCAATTTCACTTTTTTCTTACGGGTTGCAAAACACACGATTCGATTCGAATTTAAGGCAAGTGTGGTTTGTTGGGGTAATAAGGTATAAACACTTAATTCTTTGTTCTTTGTTTTCCCTTTTGATTTTGGAGTAAACTGCACAACAGCCACAGATTGGTTGTTGCCATAATACACATATCGATAGAGTCGATCTTCATTTATAAAGGCATTTTTGTCTTCATTGTGCAATACATAATTTGCCGAACTATCATACAGGTAAATTTGTCCAACTCGATTATCTACACGATCTGGACTGATTTCATAACTACTCCATTTATTGCTATCGGACGGATATGATAAAATACTTTGTTTATGTAAAAGGATTTTTGTTGAAATCAATCGCCCATTTTGATCTAAATGAATAATGTAGGTGGCCTCCGATTGAGCAACACCTGCAAAATCATTTCCAAGGGGCATGGCACCGTAACTCATATAATCACCTAACATCTCATACGTACCATCCGGTTTTTTCTTGATGTAACGCAACCGCAAATGCATTGGATATTCATAACTATAGCCTTTGTAAAAATCGCGATATGTTAAATTATACTTAATCAACTCTTTAATAGCCATGGCAGTGCCTGTAGGTTGATCTTGTTTGCCCTGGTTGATGTCATAAACATACATACCGATATGGGTGATGTAATTATTATTAACAAAACCCTTTATAAAGGCATACACCTTCATTTCCGTATCGTCATAATAGAATTGAACCTGCTGATCAAAGGTGTCTTGACTATAGCTACCATTTTCTATGGATTGTCCTGTAATTTCCGGAAACAAGTAGGTGTAAACATTCTTTTTAAAGTAGGGGTCATATAACTGAAAAGTGATTCTTCCGTATTCGTTTTGTGTAAATGCAATTTTACCATTATTAAAAATGTGCAAGTTCTCATAGGCACAATTGGATCCATTAAAGCGGTCAACAAAATCTAGATTGTGATCAAAATTGTGAATTGCCAATTCATTTGAATTGATTGTACAAACTAAGTTTTGTCGATTAACCACAGAGAAAAACTTTTTGTTGGGAGAGTAGGCAAATTGCACCTGTTTATTTACCGCTTTCGTGCTATTCTTCTCATCAATCACTAAATTCAACTGCCGGTTAATCAGTTCCAATAAAACCTTCGGTTTAGAAATCAAACCCGGTGCTTCTATATGAATCGATTTAACCCATATTTTTTCTGAGGTATAACTTTTAAGCAGCACACCCATTTTCCCCTGATGCAGCACCACAAATTCAGCAATTTTTTCATTGCTCCCCAATTTAATAGGAATATTAACCTCCTTTAACTTTTTAAGACTGTCGCCTTCAAACATTTGAATATTGATTTACTGCTCGATTAAAGCTGCCACATACACTTTGCTTTGGA
>Ga0055584_100006385_pt1 | contig 11566 bp, 8 predicted proteins | sample OSDHelmetaG_FD_58716 | JGI IMG/M metagenome (GOLD analysis project Ga0055584, IMG submission 58716) | Pelagic marine sediment microbial communities from the LTER site Helgoland, North Sea, for post-phytoplankton bloom and carbon turnover... | ecosystem: Environmental > Aquatic > Marine >...
CGAATGATGAGAAATTTGACGGTCCCGTTTGCATCGTTGCGGAAAAGTTTCAATCGCGCCGTGATCAGAGCAATTTTATGCGGCGCCTGGCCCGTTTAAGGGAAAATGGAGCGACGGCAATTTTGGTTCAGGTTGATCCGGATCATCGTTTAGTCGGGATGGCTTCTTCGAGTGGTGCGCCGCGAATGCAAACGGGGCGTGAATCTAATTCTGGCCATGTAGTTTTAGTCGAAAAAGGTGCCGTTGATGGAAACTATGAAATATCGTTGCCGCGGCAAATGAAATCGACGGCAGTTGTTCGGAATGTGATTGGAATGATTCCGGGAAGTGATCCTGAGTTAGCGAAAGAGGCAATCATCATCTCGGCCCATCTCGATCATGTCGGGATTAAGGGGAATGTTGGCGACGTGATTTGCAATGGCGCCGACGACAACGCATCGGGTGTAACGGCTGTTCTGAGTCTTGCCGATGCCTTTGCTGCGATGCCGAATGGCCCCAAGCGGAGTGTGATTTTTATGACTTTCTGGGGCGAAGAGAAAGGGCTTCTAGGATCGAAGCACTATGTCAGCAATCCTGTTTGGCCGCTTGAAAAGACAGTGGCTAACGTAAATATCGAAATGATCGGTCGACCTGAACCGGGAGCCAGCGGGAAATGCTGGTCGACGGGTTGGGACGAGTCAGATATGAGTGAATTGATGAGCGTCGGTGCAAAAGAAGTGGGCGTTTTGATTTTCCAACACCCTCAATTCAGTGGCGACATGCTGTATCGTTCAAGTGATAATTACCCATTCGCACAAAAGGGTGTGATTGCTCATAGCTTTTCGGCGGGCAGCCTGCATGAAGATTACCACATGCCGGGTGACGAATCTCAGAAGCTTAACTTTCGCCATATGACGAAAGTGATTCAGGGACTTTTCGCAGGTACACTTCCGATGGCCAACGGTGAGGTCACACCGAAAAAGAACTAGTCCTGCAGTCAGTAGTGGATCGATGGTTGACGATGCCGCGGTCCAGCGGAGCGCTAGATTCTGTGTCGGTGAATGATTGGCTGTGAGATGCTGAACCAAGCTCGATTGAATGTCACGGCGGGGGGAAATCACTTCGCTGGTTTCAGCTCGTCTTCGTAATTCGCTTTTTGAATGATGGGCTTGCCCTCTTCGGTAGAGTCTTTGTTTAAAGAGGCAGTGTTCAGAGAGTCGGGGGATAAATTCTCAAAAACGTACTCATTGCCATATTCAATTGTGGGTGGAGCGGGCGGCAGCGGTTTGTTTTTTTCACGGTTGATCAACAGATTTTCTGCTGTCATTGCATCGAGGTTAGGGGCGGGAGGTAATTTCTGCCCGGCAAACCTCATGCCTTCGTAAATCGTTCCTTTTTGAAACGGTCCAGCTCCGAGGTACCAGGTGTTACTACTTGTACTTTCGGCTTTGGCGATTCCTGATTGCCAGATGGGAGTTCGAGACTCGCGGTCATAGGCGAAGACAATTACTTTGGCGATTCCCGATTGCGCGTTGCTTTTGCCGAACGAAAGCTCGGGGAGGGCTGGGAGTGGCGAGTTGGAAAACATGCTCGCTGCTGAGGTAAGAGAACTCGCTTGCGGGATGCCGTAGACGACTTCGTGTCCATCCGTTCCCAGGGCACCTACCCTCGGTTCAACGATGATATCTGCCAATTCCCGCGTGTCCTGGATTAAACAGCTGGCGGCTGTAAGTTGTTGTCTCAACGAGCTAATAATGTATTCTGAATTCACAAACCCCACCCCTTTCACAGAGTGCAAGTACAGCGTGTCGAGAAATACCTTTTGGCCGCGTAGAGATTGAAAATCAATTTGGCTGATGGCCTGGTCGACTGCATCGGACATGAGCAGTTGCTCGGTTGCAGTGCGGGTAGTAGTGCTGCCGCAACCAGTCAGCGCGATTGAGCAAAAAGCGATCGCCCAGAGGCCAAGGCAAGCTTGTTGAAAGTGATTGAGGATCGATTTTGAACGAAACACGTGTGTTGGCATTTAAGCGACCCGTTTCTATTTCAAAACAGGAATAAGGCAAAAAAACTAAAAAGTGCGTGCGGGACTATAGAGAAATCAATCGTTTGGCGAAAGCGAACCTTGGATTTCAAGCAGCTTGCTAACTAATGCTGCGTCGCAAATCAATTTCCATTTTGCCTATTTTACCAATTGCTTTTTTTTTAATCCAAAAAAGAGAATTATCTTCGACCTGGTAAACGGATGAATTGGCGTAGAAAGGATGGGAGGTATAGGGTTAACAGCGTGAATAGAAAGAAAATTATTCTCGGATAGGTCAACCTCAACCACTCATTTACCGCAATTATGTTAATCTAATCAATCTTGACCGACCGGACAGGTTAGATATAATCCGGTCGTGTTGGCAAGGTTGGCAATATCGGATGGAACGGTCAATTTTTCCAAATAGTAGGATTCAGTAGTTTGTGGTGTATGCGGAGTTGAGCGATGACCGCGTGGACTACGGGGGAACCCGGGTTTACCTTCGCCGCCGTACAGCACCCAAATCAACTTAGACGTGTCGGGTGGAGATTTATTCTTTCCCGCCCAACCACCTAGGGAGAGGATGGTTCAATGAGTACAAAAACAGTCTTTACCACCGGCGAAGCAGCAAAAATCTGCAAAGTTAGCCAGCAGACGATCATTCGTTGCTTTGACAATGGAAGCCTCAAAGGCTTTCGCGTACCGGGTAGTCGGTTTCGCCGAATTCCACGTGATCAGCTCTATTCATTTATGAAAGAGAACGGAATTCCAACAGAGGCATTGGAAAGCGGCAAGCGAAAATTGCTGATTGTCGATGACGATGTGGAATTGGTTGAGTTGATGGTCGACGTGTTCGCACGAGATGGTCGTTTCGAAATCAAGTCCGCTAATAACGGATTCGGAGCGGGCATGTTGGTGAAAGAATTCCGGCCTGATCTTGTGATTCTTGATGTGATGCTACCAGATATCAATGGTAAAGAGGTTTGTCAGCGGGTACGTAATGACCCCTCGATGAAAACGGTGAAAATTATCTGTATCTCCGGAATGGTGGAGCAGGATAAGATCGCTGATTTGCGTGCCGCTGGTGCGGATGATTTCATGAACAAGCCTTTCTCGGTTGATGTTTTGCTCGAACGTGGTTGCCAGATGCTGGATATGGACAGCAACAATACCGCTGTTGGTTAGAGCGGGTCGAGGATTGCGAATTCGCAAACGCGTGTTAATAACATAACGAGCGCGCCTCGGCTTTGTCTGAGGTGCGTTTTTTTGTGGACTGGAATAACAGGTGCAGCTGTGCGTTGGTTACCAATTGGATTGGGCGAACAGGATGATCGCGTGGCAATTCGTTTGCCCTGCGTCGAGGCTGATTTCGTTAAATTAGTGACAATCTGCACGTCTAGTTCGTCCATTGATGGATTGCATCGGTTGCTGCGTTCAAACCCGACGTTAATGTTGTTTTCTTTAGGGCATTATTACGAGTCCCGGCAACAAGCTCCTGCCTCTGCCCGGGAACTGGTGGAAACAGTTTCAGTCACTTTACTTGAAGCCGTCAGCACTGTTCGGATTGGGCACGGCTCAGGCATCGGTAAGAGATGCTCGGAAAAGCAGTTGAGCGACTGGTTCGTTGAATTTAGCCGGGCTCGCTCTAATAAAAAACTAAGACGTGCGCTCCAGAAATTTATTCAGTTTTTTGGATTTCAAAAAAAGCGTCAAAGCAAAAAGTTTATTTTAAATTTAGTTGGGCCAGACTTGCGAGCGGATCAGTTCGTTTGCCCTGGCATCAGACGCAAGGAAACGTCTGTCCGTCTGACTCGACGTTGGAAAGAGGAACGAGTAAGTAAGCTACCGATTGATGAGCTAGTCGCTTTGGGAAACACGGTGCTTGAATCGTCAGCGAGCCATGCCAAACGTCTGCAGCGGGATAAACTGGCATCGATGAAGCAATTGGCATATGGGGCAAGTCACGAGATCAACAATCCACTTGCGAATATTGCCTCGCGAGCACAGACGATGTTGGCTGTCGAGACGAATCCAGAGAAGAAATACAAGTTGGGAGTGATTTACGAGCAAGCGATGCGGGCTCATGAAATGATTTCGGACATGATGTTATTTGCTCATCCTCCTGTTGCACGACTGGAAACAACTTCAATTCGTTTGATGATGGCTCGCGTCGTCGACGAGTTGACTCCATTGATCACCAGGATTTCCAATTGTGATTTTCGAGTAATTATCAGTGCGGGAGTGGATCGGGCACAAATAGATGCCACTCAGATTGCTGTCGCAATTAAGAACCTGGTGCGAAATTCCGTGGAATCGCTTGAGGCGTCGGATCAGCAACAAGCGGAAATCGAAATTCGTATCAACCGGACGGAGCCGGGGATGCTCCAGTTCATAGTCTCTGACAACGGGTCTAAGATACGGAGCGACATTGTCGATCATTTGTTCGATCCATTTTTCTCTGGCCGGGAGGCCGGTCGGGGGCTCGGTTTTGGACTGTCAAAAGTCTGGACGATCGCTGAGATGCATGGCGGTAGGATTGAGTACTCAGCCGAGCGGAATTTTGGTCCGCAGTTTATCTTGTCGGTGCCTCAGGAGTCCAAGGCGATTTGTATGGGAAAGTCCCTGACGTTGACTCCTGCGAAGGTCTCTCGCGTCGAGCCGGGTGACGGTGAAGCGGCATAAGTGCGGTTTCGTCCTGTTTCTTGATTTTTCTTCGCACCTTCGATTGACAATGTGAAATTGTCATCAAAGAATAAAGTTCGGCGATTGGACTGCAATCGTTCCTTCTACGGCCGCCTAGTTTCAACTTTTGGGTACGATGAATAATCTCGCCAAGCAAGCCAAGCTCCCGTCTCTTTGGGCGGCATTGGTTCCTGTTTTCGTTTTGATCGGTTTGTTGAGTCTCAATGTCTATCTCTACGGAGAAGATTCATCTTACGGTCCTAACCAAATTGCGTTGTTGATGGCAGCGGGAGCAGCGGCGATTGTTGGTAGGTTGTACCTAAACTCGTTTAAAGAAATGCTGGCCGGCATTGAGCGAGCCATTGGGTCTGCGTTGGTGGCTATGTTGATTTTGTTATTGATCGGTTCGCTTGCTGGAACCTGGATGATGAGCGGCGTTGTTCCGGCGATGATTTATTATGGACTCGATGTTTTGAATCCGCAGAGCTTCTTGGTGGCCACCGCTGTGGTTTGTGCAATTGTCTCCGTAGCAACGGGGAGTTCATGGTCGACGGTGGCGACGGTCGGGATAGCGCTGTTGGGAATCGGAATGGCGCTGGGCGTTAACGAATATCTTACCGCCGGTGCCATCATTTCCGGAGCCTATTTTGGTGATAAAATTTCACCGCTTTCGGATACCACCAACTTAGCGGCAGCGATGGCGGGAACCGATTTAATCACACACATCAAATATATGTTGTGGACGACCGTCCCGAGTTTTGTCATCGCTTTGGTCATCTATCTTTTAATTGGATTAGGAGGAGAGCCGACTGAGATCGCTGGGAATACGGCCGCTTTAAAACAGGAGATGCTTGCTAATTTTGATACGCTCAGCCCAGTACTGTTTGTCGTGCCGCTGGTTGTGCTGACGATGGTGATTTTAAAGTTCGACGCGGTCGCAGCTTTATTTATCGGAGCAGTTTTGGGTGGAGTGTTTGCAATTGTTTTTCAACCTCAAATGGTTTCCGAAATTGCTGGCCTGGATGATATTGAGGTTGTTACCTCCACTGGAGAAACAGAGATGGTCCAGCCGAGTTATGCCAAACGTTCGTATGTTGCATTTATTAATTCGATGGCATTCGAAACAGCCCGTTACACGAAAGCAGATGCCGCCAAGTTCGAAGCAGAATTTGAGGAAGCCAAAGAAGGGCTAACCCAAGTTGAGGCAGCACCGGATGATTCCTCCGAGGTCGCTTCGGCCAAGCAAACCGTTGCCGAAGCTCAGGCAAAACTCATGGCCGTCAAGTTGCTTAAAGGTAAAGGGATGGACGGGATGCTGAACACCATCTGGTTAATTATTACGGCAATGTGTTTTGGCGGTGTAATGGAAGCGTGTGGGCTCTTGAAACGCATTACGGATCCATTGATTGGGATGGCTCAGTCAACTGGATCTCTTATTGCGACGACTGCGGGAAGTTGTATCTTTGTCAATGCGACCGCTTCGGATCAATATCTTGCCATCGTCGTTCCCGGACAGATGTTTCGGGACACCTACGCCAAACGCGGTTTGGCACCTCAAAATCTTAGCCGTACACTTGAAGATGCGGGGACAGTTACGTCAGTACTGATCCCCTGGAATACATGCGGTGCCGCTCAAAGTGCGGTGCTCGGGGTTGCAACCTTTGCCTACGCACCGTTCTGTTTCTTTAATTGGATTAGCCCTTTGATGACGATTGCGATTGGCTTTGCCGGCCTTGGCATTGCCAAGTTAAAAAAACAAGATGGGGAACCATCTGAAAGTGAACTGGAAGGCTAACGGTAGAGATTCTGATGCGAATCGTACTCTCGCAGCTTGCTAGCGGATTCAGCGGGCGGGCTGAAGTGGGCTGCCTGTTGCATTGAGGTTGGCCTCACAGTATCGATTTGGTAATTCACTTATCAAAAAGGTCGATGAGTATCGGAATGGCGCGGCTTGAAATCAGGCGAGCGACGTCCGTTAGGTTTCTCTGTGAGCAGTTTATGAACCGAATTTTCTTGTTTTTGTTGATGGTTGTGGCTGCGGTATTGAGCGGCCAGTTTGAAAATCGTGCCATCGGACAAATGGATTCCGTGTTTTATACGCCGCCTTATGTGCGTGCGGGGGAGTTCAGTCTGCGCGAAGTACAGCCCTATCAGATGAGCAGTAGCTTTGAGTCCAAGTTTGTGCCGCTTTCCAGTAAAGAGGCTGGTAACTTTTCTCAATTTACAACACCTTCGTTATCGGTAGGTCCTTCGATGCCTCCGTCAAATTTAAATTTTCCATCGAATGCTAATCCAGTCAATCTAGGCTCGACTTCAGCTGTCCAGCCCACGCCGATTCCAATCGCCCCTCGACAGCCATTCCTTGCACAGCCGCAATTGACGGCTCAGCGGGCAGTTGTTCGTCCACCGCAGGTAGTGAGCCGACCGAGCTCACGGCGCTCGGTTTTGCAGTATCAGGCGTCGACCATCCCGTCCCTTAATATCAAAGACGGCAAATCGATTCAGCTTACCTCGGCCAGCTTTCCAGCTCGCACGGCAACTCCGCTTCCTGCTCAAGCTGGAGGATCGGCCAGCGGTTCAGTCGTCCAGCAGACAGCAATTCGGCAAGCGACTCTGGGGCTTGCCCCGCCTCGGATTAGTACGGTTCCAGCGGTTGCCCAGGCTCCGTCAACCAATTTGCCGACAACCGTTTGTTGCCTGCCGCCGAGTGCATATCAAAATGTGGTTGGAACATCCAAAAATCCGCCAGCGGGTGTAACGTTGCAGAATATGCCCCCGGGTACTTATGTAGGCCGTGGGTTAGTGGGACAGCCAGCAGCTTATATTGATGGTCAGCCACTCAGGAATTTGATTCGCTACATTACGTTCTAGCCGCCGAAGATCTGGCTAAAACGTTCACCATCATTTGCGATCACCATCATTTGAGTGGCCGGAGAATCGCGCAGCGTCTTCATTGTTCACAAGGGCGTTGGCCAGTTGGAAGGTCGGTTTTTTTACAAAACGGACATGCTTTGGGGTTAGCTGTTTCGTCATCCATTTCGTCGCTTCTGTAACCGACGGTATCGCGCCAACCGCAATCAAGGCATTTCAGCTCCCAAGCGTCGATGGTTAGCTCATCGCCGTCAAAATGGTTATACTTGCAGACAAGCGGACATTCATCGCGACCTCCCTGGAGGCATTTTCCATTAGGTGGAGTAAGCGGTTTCACAGTGGTTCCGATCGAGTGTATGGGGCGTAATCAGTAAACGTTAGGCTTGAAATTTAGCTGACTTTTTGCAGTTTTGACAGATCGCTTTGGGGCGATCAATATCTTACGAGGATTATTAATGAGCGTTTCTATTGGCAATTTTAAGAATTCGGCACAGTTTGCTGCGTTCGCAATTTTTTTGGGCGTGTTTGCGGGAAGCCAGTTTCTGAGTTCAGCATTGATGGCTCAGGCGACAATTCCTGCTTCTCTGGGCACTTTGTTATCCGGTAGCGGAAGTGGTGTCACAGGTTCTTTGACGGGTGCACAGGAAGATGGGTTTGTTGATTTATTCAATGGAAAAAATCTGGATGGATGGGAGCAAAAAAATGGTACCGCAACTTACGAAGTAGTCGATGGCACCATTCTCGGGCGAACTGCAAAGGGAAGCCCAAACTCATTTCTTTGTACGGAAAAAGAATACGGTGATTTTGAATTGTTCTTTGAAGTCAAAGTCGATAAGGGATTGAATTCCGGAGTCCAAATTCGTTCTTTAAGCAAACCTGACTACAAAGAGGGGCGAGTCCATGGTCCGCAGGTTGAAATTGAATGGGATCCAGGAGAATCAGGTTATATCTACTCGGAAGGCACTAAGCGGGGGTGGGTCAGTCCAACGCGAACTCAAAAGAACGTCCTTAAAAACGAAGGATGGAATAAATATCGAGTACTGGCTGACGGCTCACGTATCCAGACTTGGATTAATGGAACCTGCGTCGAGGATATTGAGATGCCGGCGATTGAATCAAAGAAAGGGTTTCTGGGACTTCAAGTTCATGGTGTCAAGAAAAATGCCGGGCCTTTTAAGGTTCAGTGGAAAAACATTCGTATCCGCGAAATCAGCGGTGATGAGCGACGCGAGATGAAAGCGTTCATGGGAACACCTAAGGTTGACGGTAAGATCGATGATCTTTGGGAGGGAGTGCCTCGCGTGTTAACTTCGCGGTCAATCGATGAAGTGGATGAACTTTCGGCGGACCAGAAAGCGTCAACCGCCTGGGTTCGTTGCTTGTGGGATGAGGGGCATCTTTACTGTTTGGCCGAAGTGACTGACGACGCCATTAGTTCCCAGGCTGGAGATGAATGGGATCGTGATGGAGTCGAATTTTTTGTTGATCGAAATTTTGCAAGAACCTCGACCTACGATGATGATGATGCACAGTATCGAACGGAACCTGACGGGAACCAGTCGACTGGTTCCGAAAATGATCTTTCGACGTATAAATCAGCCGTAACAAAGACTGACAAAGGCTACATTGTCGAGGTTTGTATTGATTTAAAAGGCAAAGTTGGAAAGAAAATCGGGTTTGACGTTCAGGTCAACAATGATCCGGGAGACGGGCGTAGAATGTCTGCGATGAAGTGGAACGATGCTTCCAATGATACTTATTTTGACATGTCCAATGCGGGGACACTCGAAATGGTTGAAGGTAATTAGTCTTTTTGTAACTGAATAATCGAAGAGTGGGTGGTTGCCGGAAATTCTGGCGACCGCCTACATTTTGTTCGTCACAAAAATCAAAATCAGATTTAGTCTAAAAACTAATAGCCACATCGTTAAGATTGTTTTTTTGGGCTAAACTGTTTCTAGCAGTGAACCTGCTCTGCAGCATCAACGATAAGCAACATGAAAAACAAGGCTGATATTTCTACTATGGGAACTCCGTCCACCCGAATTGATGAGAAAAAGGCACTCGCCGAGAAGACACTTGCGGCAATGACTCTCGCCGAAAAGGCAGATAAATTCCGCTGTTACCAAAAGTCTGTACAGTCACCCGACCATGAAGTTGGTTTTTTTGAGCAAGCCTTTCGAGACGTGTTTCAAAGAAAACCATATAGTCTCCGAGAAGATTTTTGCGGTACTTTTGCGGTTTGCTGTAAGTGGGTCAAATCTGACTCTGAGCGGACGGCGTTAGGGGTAGATCTTTGCTCGGAGACCTTGGAGTGGGGAAAAGCGAATAATCTTGTCAAATTATCTGAATCTCAAAAGAAGCGTCTGCGTTTGCTGGAGCAGGACGTTCGTAAAAAGAATCGGCCGCAAGTCGATGTATTAGCGGCGCAAAACTTTTCATTTTGGATTTTTAAAACAAGATCTGAGGTGGTCGATTATTTTAAAATGGCGCGGGCAAATATTAAATCTGATGGCATCATGGTGATGGACATGATGGGAGGTGGCGATTGTCAGATCGAAGGGCACGTAGATAAACGGGTTGTCAAAAAAGGAAAGCGAGGCTTTCGATATTATTGGAAGCAAGAAAGTTATAACCCAATTAATCACGATGCCAGTTTTTCGATCAGTTTTAAATTCAAGGATGGAAGCTGGATCAAGCGAGCCTTTGAGTATCACTGGAGATTTTGGAGTGTTGTCGAAGTCAGGGAAATGCTTGCTGAGGCCGGATTTAAGGAGAGTCACGTCTACTGGGAAACAGAGGACGAAAATGGGGAAGATACTGGTGAATTCGAACGGCGCGATTCGGTGCCAAGTGCTCCCTGTTGGATATCATACATAGTCGCCGTCCGTTAGTTCGCTTCATAGGGAAGTTTGAGATTTCGCTGTGGGGGAAACGTTCAAGTTGAGCCGTTTTACTTCGATATAACACAGTTTATTGCGGCGATTTTAATTTTCGCTCTGTGTGAAAGGGATTCAGCTGAAAACGGTGCTGAGTGGTGAGTTAAAATCAACTATCATAAGGGTGTGTCATGACAGTTGGTTGATGAATGGTATTCAGGATGTTTCAAATTCAAACTCATGTTTTGATCCTGTTTTTTTTGACTGGGTTATTACTTAAGTCCCCAGTTCAGGCGAACGACCAAGGCGCCGAGATTTACCGCGCTCAATGTGCGTCGTGTCATGGTGAAAATGGCCAGGGGACAGCTGAGCATTTTTCTGATCCGTTGCGAGGGGACCTCGCCTTATCCCAGCTTGAGAAACTCATCGTTAAAACGATGCCTGAAGAACATCCCGAGGCATGCGTTGGTGACGAAGCGAAATTGGTTGCGGCGTTCATTTACGACCGTTTTTACTCTCCCGAAGCTCAGCAGCGGTTAAATAAGTCAAGAATTGAATTGTCTCGTTTAACAGTTCGGCAATTGCGTGAGTCGGTCGTCGATTTATTAGGGTCTTTTGTCCCTGAGGTTAGGGTTTCTGAAGCGAGAGGGTTGGAGGCAAATTATTTCGCGTCGCGAAATTGGACGGAGAAAAGACGTTTATCTTCGCAGGTTGATGGGACGGTTGATTTTGGAAGTGGAGTGCCTCATTTCGATCCGACTGGAAAATATACGTCTCTTAAAAAGGAAGCAGATCCCAAAAAAGATGTCAATTTGATGAATCAAGGATTCTCCACTTACTGGCGTGGAGGCGTGATTCCTGTAGAAACCGGGATGTATGAAATACTTGTCGAGTCCAAAAATGGTTTTTCTCTTGCAATCAATGATCTGCGGAATCCACTTATCGACCGGAAGGTTCGATCCGATGATGTCGTGGAACATCGAGCTTCCATCTATTTGATTGGGGGCCGGCCTGTTGGGTTGAGTCTTTATTTATTTTCATACCCCCAACCGCCAGCCAAGATAAGACTGTTGTGGAAGCGGCCCAATGGAATTGTTGAGGTTATCCCAGAGTCAAGCTTGACCCCCGTTTC